>CYGL01000036.1_pt1 | contig 58799 bp, 97 predicted proteins | sample 485531 | NCBI WGS metagenome assembly CYGL01 (sample SAMEA3497897, study PRJEB9818) | human gut metagenome | reverse complement strand
TACTGAAGTTTTACTCTTACTAAGAAAGGATGGTTCAGATGGCCAATATTCCTGCACTGGTTACGGTGAATGGCGTAGAGCTGCCGGAACCGTCCACTTATGAGGGGACTACCAGCACGATTGTAGATTCTGGACGAAATGTTCAGGGCAAAGTTGTTGGCGCTGTCGTGCGGCATGATGTGGCAAAGGTCTCCATGTCATGGAACTACATTACTGCCCGGCAATGGGCCGACATCTTGAGCCTTTTCACCACGAATTTTTATTGCACCGTTAAATTCTACAACCAAGCTACAGCTGGCTATACTACACGTCAGATGTATGTTTCCGACCGCACCGGCGGTATGTGGCGCAGAGGGTCAAAAACCGGTGGCGTGATGGGGTGGATGGGGTGCAAACTTTCTCTTGTGGAGGTATGACGTATGGTTGAAGTCTCCGATAAGTGGAAAGAAAAATTTAACGAAACCCTTGTTCCGGAATCTTTTGTAGAGATTACCTGCGGAATCACTGAGCCTGGCATCAATAAAAAAGCTACCATCGTCACGTCATCGGCAGCCCCGTTCTCCACCTTTCACAATATTGCACTTTCTGATAACGCTTCCATTTCGAGGTATTCCACAGGAGAGCCCAATCTCACTGTTCTTGATGGAAGCTGTAACATCGTCCCTTCTTCTCCTCCGTATGGAACTACTGGTTTTTTGAGCGCCGAGATTTTTGACGATTCGAACCATCCTGTTATCCGGCTTGAACTTCCAAGTGAAAACAAGTCTTCCGTTCCTGGCGTTTCGATTTGCTGGTCTACAGTATTCGGGGAGTACGCTACGGATTTTTCGGTCAGTGCATACCTTGGAACTAGCAAGCTAAAAACTGTGACCGTAAATGGAAACAAATCGGTCCGTTCTGATGTTGAGGTTGAACTTTCAGGGTTTGATGCCGTAGAGATTGAAGTTCTAAAGTGGTGTCTCCCCGACCGAAGAGTAAGGGTTGAGCAAGTGAAAATCGGAAGGTATCTGGTGTTTGACAAGACCAAAATCTTGTCCTACAGTCATTCTTCTGCAAGAGACCCTATCTCCGGGCAGCTTTCTCAGGAGTCGATTTCTTTTAGTTTGGATAACAGTGACCGTACATGGGACTCCGTAAACCCTCAAGGAATTTACAAATACATCTATGAGCGCCAGCCTGTCACTGTTCGTTATGGAATGGATGTTGACGGAAAGACTGAATGGGTGAGCGGAGGAATGTTCTTCCTGTCGGAGTGGAGCGTCCCTGCCAACAGTATTGAGGCGTCCTTTCAGGCGCGAGACGCTTTCCTGTATCTATCCAGCACGAAGTACACCGGAAGAAAATACGGCACGCTCTATGAGATGTGCTACGATGCCTTGGAGCTGTTGGAAGCGGATGAAATTACCTTCGATATTTCGGATGAACTGAAAGATTACTCCACCGACATTACAAGCGATGAGTCTACTTATCACAATTCCGATATTTTGCAGCTTGCGGCAAACGCTGCTGGAATGGCTTTGTACCAGACTCGTGATGGCGTGATAAAAATTAACCGAGTCTACGGCTCCGATGCCTCCAACCCCGTGTTGGACATTCCGGTACTGAACAATTATTCTTGGCCGGAAATCACCTTTGCGCAGAATATGCTCAACGTAGTGACCACCGTAGGAAATGCCACCTACGCTTATCCTGAAAACCCTTCGGGCAAAGGCGTGAGCCAGACTCTGAGCAATGTTATGCTCACAAAGGACATTCTTGCAAAATCCAGGAATGCCCTTACGGAGTCTTACGGAGTCCTTTCCAACCGCCGCAAGGCTTCTCTCACATATCGGGCAAGCCCTACTATTGATGCTCTTGATATGGTAAAAATTCACCATCAGTTCAATTATGATGCTGTCTTGCTGGCGACCAATGTAAAGTACACTTTCAATGGGTGTTTCAAAGGTACTATAGAGGGGTACATGATGGCAGATGCTCAGGCTTTGTTTCTTGACCATGTCAGCGAACAGCTTGACTGGGGAGATTCCGTTGTTCTTTCCGCTACCCTGTCCCCCGCTACCATTGATTCTCCCAAAATCAACTGGGCAGTTTCTCCCGAAGGAATTGTCTCCCTTCACGTTCTGACAAACGCAGAGGGAAAATCCACTTGTCAGGTCAAATGGAACTCCCCCGGCTCGGCTATCGTTACTGCTTCTGCTGGCGGCAATTCTGCCAGCTGTTCGTTCCTCACCACTGAATATTATCTTTCCAATATTCCGGAGGGTAAGACAGTGCTTATGGACGAGGGTAGCAACGTCGTGGAGTTCATTGTTGCCAAGCATGGCTATGAGAGCAGGCTGAACGGGGTAGGACGTACGCTTTTAATTCGTAAGCGTTATCCAACCCTTATGAATTGGGACTCCAGTTGGTCTGCTTATGCACAGAGCGATATAAATACATGGCTCAATGGCGAGTATCTCAATACCTTCTCTTCGGCACAAAAAGAAGCGATTGGCAGCACTACATTTTATTACACTCCCGGCTTTACTGCTATGGATTTCTCTGTTGGAAGTAGCAAGGTGAGCACTATGTCTAAAGCTGTATTTTTGCCTTCTGCGCATGAATTTGGAGGCGATTGCGAAGGCAATGACGTTTTTGGCTGGACAAAGAACTCTCCTGACTATAAATACAATGAAGGAACTTCGTTCCCGCAGGCCAAGGGCATATTGGAATCCATGCTTGCTGCCGATAATGCAACTATCACTAATGGTAGATGCCGTGTGTTCACTCGAACTCCTTTCCTTTATAGTGCCGAGTATGCCTCTTACTACCATTCCAGTGACCGTAAAGATTTTCTGAGTAGGATGGTTACAACTCTTGAATACACTGTCATCGACGGAAGTTCTGGATTTTCAGTATTGTGGGGTCATACGGCTGCCCTTGGGCCTAGTTTGCTCTATTATTGCGCACATCCTTCGTTTACCCTGCCCGAAACCACACAAATCGATGCCAATGGCAAATTAGTTTTTTGAAAGGTGATTACATGGCAACATGGATTACAGACCGCACACAAGCGGATATTGACCGCGTAAAAGAAATCGCTGTCAAAGCCAGAACCGGCACATGGACAGAAGAAGAGCAGCAAGAATGGGCCTCCGGCATGAAGGGCGCTCTGAGCTATACGGATTACAACCGCATTGAAAACGGAATCAAAGAACTTGCTGAAATCGTTGGCGCACCTTATTCTGCAAGGATTGTACAGCGAAACATTCAAGTTGTTACTGCGAAAAATGAAAGCGGCGACATTCCTGCATGGGACACTTATCCCGCCAAGGCCGAGTTCTTCATGCCGCTGACGGCCAAGAAAGCGGGCCTGCTGCTCCGCTCGCTGGAATTCCGCGTCAAGGGCTATGTGCCGGGCACGATGCGCACCGTCCTGCGCAAGTACGGCTCCACGACCGCCCTAGTGGACAAGTTCATCGATATTATCCGCGGCTACAACGACGTGGTGCTGGACATGGGTAGCATCGCGCTGGAAAAGGGCGTCGAATACCAGCTCTATTTCGCCGCCTCCAACAACTTCTACCCGCCCTCTGTCCAGCCCTCCTGGGTCGCAGTAAACGACTGCATCGACATCGCCCACGGCAGCGCCTACTATGGCGACGACCGCAAGCTTATTTTTTCAGGAACAGTCGGTTTAACTGTGCCTGTGGAAGCTGGTTGGGCAATCAATGATTACCTGACCATTGCGGATGCCATTCGGTGGATTGATAACGTGAAATCCATTCGTTCCAAATGCAGCGGCAAAAGCTCTACCCCGGAAACTCCCGAGGCGTTGAGCTATCATTTTGTGGTTATCAATCAAATAGAAAAAGTTTTGTCTGACATTGAAGCGATGGCAAAGGACCATTTACTTTATTGTTCAGATACAATATGCGGAGGTGAACCCTATTATGCACTTTGTTGACCGAAAGGCAAAATATCCCGGGCGTTGGACTATGACGAAATCTGACGGTACATCAGAAATCATCACTTTGATTCGTAATGATGAACCTGTTGTCGATGGCACTCCAATGAACGCTGACACGCTCAACACATTAAGTGATGTTGCAGGGGCTGACATTGCAAGGGAAAAGGCAGAGGCCGCCGCAGAAGAGGCGAAAAAAAGCGCCGACAAGGCGGCTGCTGTAGTGAGTACCGACCCCACCCTGACCGTCTCCGGCGCTCCGGCGGACGCTGCGGCGGTGGGCGGCATCGTGCTGCCCCGGGTGGTGGTGCATACCGAGGCGGGCAGCTCCATCGTCCTCTCGGACGGCGAGAAGAGCGTGAGCGGCGTGGCTGCGGGCGGCAGCTTTTCTGCGGCCCTGCCCCACGACGGAGAGTGGACCGTCACCGCAACGCTCGGCAGTGGCGCGGCCACGGAGACGGTACAGGCGGAATACTGCCGCACCAAGACCCTGACGCTGACCTACTACACCCTGACCGTGACGGTTAAGGCGGGAAGCGTCGTAACCGCCCAGTGCGGGGACAAGACCGTCACCGGCACTGTACCGGAGAGCGACAGCATCAAGCTCTATCTGCCCATCGCTGGTACATGGACCGTAACGGCCACGCTGGGCGACAAAACCACCACCGCCACCGTGGACGTCACGGAGTACAAGGACTATCCCCTTGAGCTGGCCTACGTCAAAATTTATGGCGTCTGCTGGAACTACGGCAACAGTTCTACGGCCTGCACAAGGCTGGCCAAAGCAAGCGACCCAAACGGCTTTGTCAACGTGGACATCACGACCGAACCGAAGGCCGCTGTTGGGACTGGAGCGGGCAGCAGCCCGTTTGATGCTTGTATGCCCTGGAGCGGGATGGAGGAATACAACGTCACATCCGGCAAGGTCGGTCCCAAGTTCGGTGAAAGCGGCTTTAGCCGCTCGAACACCGACGTCGTGGTCTTTATTCCAGAATTTTATTACCGAGTCATCGACGATGCAAGCGGGAAAAAACGCTATTTCTACGTCGCCGACAAGAAAATAAGCGACTTTGAGAAGCACCCCGGCTCTGGCCGATACGTCGGTCGCTACAATACCGGCTCCGGCCATGTTTCGCGCACCGGAATGTCTCCGCTGGTAAGCATCACCAGAGCATCTGCCCGCAGCGGCGCAAAGAGCAAAGGCTCCGGCTGGTACGAGTACGACTACGCAAGCTGGTGCGCCATCGGCCTGCTCTACATCGTAGAGTACGCCGACTGGGACACTCAGAGCAAAATCGGCAAGGGCTATAGCAGCGGCAGCTCGGCAATTTCTTCCGGCGGTACCGATGGCATGACCTACCATACCGGCAGAGGCTACGGCACGGACGGTGCAACTGCCGCCCAGTACAGGCACATCGAAAACCCGTGGGGCAACGTCTTCGACTGGGTGGACGGCGTAAACTTCAACGGCAGCACGGTCTATGTCTGTACCGACCCCGCGAAATACGCCGATGACACCTCCGCCGGATACATCAATGCAGGTACCAGAGCTTCTTCCGGCGGATACATCAGCGCTCTCGGAGTATCCACAACTGCACCGTGGGCTATTTACCCCTCGTCTGCCGGAGGCAGCGAGACCACCTACATCCCGGACTACTCGTGGACTTCGAGCGGCTGGCTTGTGCTGTATGTGGGCGGCAACTGGGGCTACGGCTCGCGTGCGGGCCTGTTCTACTTCAACGGCGACTACGGTTCGTCCGGCTCGGCCAGCAGCATCGGCTCCCGACTCCTTTTCGTCCCCTGAGGGGGACTGGGGGCCGCAGCCCCCAGAAGCTTTACAATCGCCGATTCCTGCCCAGTAAGACAGGAACTTAAAAAATAGGGATTCTCTGCGCTCTGCGCTGGGTGGCGCTGTGTGTGGGTGGCTCTTGGGGTTGCGGGTCGGTTGCGGGCCTGTTTTGTATTTGCGGCTGGTGCGGTTTCTTCGGCTCATCCTGAACATTCTCAAGAGCTGCGGAGGCGGGCTTGCCATTGGATACTATATCTGCCAGTGGCTGGCCAACTTTTACCTCGAACCGCTCGGTCGGATGCTCTGCGGTCTCCCCGGAGTAAAGTACTATATCCGGCACATGGACAATCTGACGCTCCTCGGCCCGAACAAGCGGCTGCTTCACCGGGCAAGGGCTGCGACTGAAAGGTTTATGCGTGAGCAACTCGGAGTGCGGCTCAAGGGGAACTGGCAGGTATACCGCACCACGCTGAGTCGAGCCGCAGCAGCCAGAGCCTCCCGGCTGGACGACCGCAGAAAGGCGCTCCGCCGCCCAAGAGCGGTGGCTGCTGTTGGCTATAGGTTCTGGCATAATCATGTGGGCCTGTGCCGCAGGAACTTCCTGCGCACCATCCGGCAGGCCCGAAGGATTCGCAAAAAGCAGGCCGTCAAAGCACACATCTCGACACAGCAGGGGCAAGGGTTTATTTCGCGCATCGGTCAGCTCAATCATTGCAACAGCTTCACAGTTCGGCAAAAGTACATCTTCCCAATCAAAATCAACGCTTTGAAGGAGGTAATCCAAAATGAAAGTAAAAGGCAACAACGCCCCGTCCGGTGCATTTGAGGTTGAACCTCACCCCCAGAAGCCCGGCGTCGCTGTGGTTCGGTTCTTCAAAAACACCCAGCCGTTTGAAGAAAAATCCGGCGATTTGACCACAAAGGGCTGGGAGTACGACGAGTACCGGATGGAGATGCCTCTCTACGACGGCCTCACGCTCGATGTAGCTGCCGCATACGACAGCTATCTCGCTCAGGCAAAGGCCGAAGAGAGATCCAAAAACGAGCTCGAAAGGATGGCGAACTCCGTGGCAAGTCTTCAGGCGGCACAGTCTGACACCGACTCTATGGTGGTCGAGCAGGAATATCGTGTTTCCTTGTTGGAGCTCAACGCCACTGACAACAAAATCTGATGGAGGAAAAATATGGAACTGTATAACGTATGCGCTCGGCTCATCAAACGCGGCAAAACCGATGGCTTGCAGCGGAAGCTCGATGTCTTTTATGCCGTAGGCTCTTTGACCGAGGATGAGTACAAGGAGCTCACTGCAAAGCTGAAAGCGAAACTCGCAGCTGCGGAGGCCAAAAATGCAGATTAAAGGGTGAGGGGAGATCAAAATGGAAAAACTTTTGGAATTTTTGGCGGGGCTGGTGAAGGTACTCTTTGGCGCGGACGGCGAAAGCCCTGCGCCGGAAACGCCCAGAGAGACTCCCGCTGAGGAGGCTGTCACCGGCTGGGAGGGCGACCCGCCCTACCGGTACATCGACGTGAGCCGGTATCAGGGCAAAATTACCCTCGACGGCTGGCGAAAGGTCAAAGCGGCGGGCTACAAGGGAGCGATGCTCAAGACGGTGAGCACCAACCGCAAGCTCTCCAAGCGGGCAGATGGCCTATACATCGACCCCACCTTTGAGACCAACTACCGCAACGCCCGGGCTGCCGGGCTGGACGTGGGCGTCTACTACTACACCTACGCCACCAGCGAGGCCATGGCCGATGCAGAGCTTGCCCTTCTGCGGCAGGCGGTGCGGGGCAAGGAGTTTTCTCTCCCCGTTTGCGTGGACGTGGAGGAAAACAAGCTCAAGCAGCTGTCCACGCTTGACCTGTCCAACCTTACCGCTTACGCGCTGGAACAGGTGGAGAAGATGGGCTTTTACGCCCAGCTCTACACCTACACCGGTTACAAGTACGAGCTGGACATGGCTCGGCTGTCCTCTCGGTGGGACGTCTGGCTTGCCGACTATACCGGCGAGGCACCCAAGGTCGATTTTGCCTACAACGCCCACCAACACACCAGCAAGGGCGCTGTGCCGGGTATCTCCGGCAACGTAGACCTCAACGTGACCACCCTCAACTACCCGAAAATCATCCGCAAGAAGGGCCTGACCCGTCTCCGGGAGGGCAAATGACCGAAAAAGAAGCTTTGCTGTGGGTGCTGGGCATCCTGGGCAGCCTGTGCGCTGCAGCCATCACCATCGACAAGGTGCTGGAAATCATCCACAAGTACATCAAAAAGGCGCAGGAGCCGGACAACGCGCAGAACAAGCGGCTGGATGAGCTGGACAAGCGCATCGGTACCTTGGAGCAGGGACAGCTTCAGCACACGCAGGCCCTCGCCCGTGACTTGCGCCGCTTTGAAGAAATCGACGAGGTGAGCCGTCTGACCCTCGACGGGGTGCGCAATCTGCTGGATGCCCAACTCTCCGGCAACAACCGCGAAGGGATGCAAAAGAGCCGCACCGACATCGACAACTATCTGTTAAAAGGAGTGACCAATCATGGTAGCACTGGCAACTAAGCTTTTTGACCTTATCCCTGCCCCGGTGGCGGCAGTGCTGATGCTGGGCGGCTTTATCTTTTACGCCCTTGGCTGCATTCGGCTGGGCTACGGCGCAGCGGTAAAGCCGCTGGTGCTGGACCTCATCGAGCGGGCAGAGCAGGAGATCCAAGGCACAAAGAGGGGCTCAGAGCGCAAGGCGTGGGTCGTCAAGATGCTCCGGGCCGCCCTGAGTACCAGCAAATACGGCAGGCTCATCAGCTGGGCCATCACTGATGAGACCATCGGTGCGGTCATCCAGTTTTTCTTTGACCGCATGAAAGCGGCGCTGAAACAGTAAGAGGTGGACTATGATTGTACCTATGTGTGGGATTATCGCCAGCTGCTCTTATGCGGCTAATGCTGCACGCAGACAAAGAGAGCGGGACGAAACCCCAAGAGAGTGTCGCAACAAGGGAATTACTTGCGCTAATTGCTGCAAAATCTGCGATAAGCGCGGTCAAGGAAACAAGGAGTAAGACTATGAGCAGCACTACATACGAGCATTTTGTTGACGCCAACAAAATGTACGCCGCACAAGAGCAATTTCGTGACATCACGAAAATGGTCTGCGCACGTCTTCGCGGCCTCACGAAAACATACCATTTTGCCGTCATTGGCAATATGGTGCGCAACGCCGGACAGCTGCCGCAGCCTTTTTGGCTCGGTGCTGCCTGTGGCGGCGGCTCGTGTAGTGCTGCCCGCTGCGCTGCAAGGACTTGACCGACAGCAGATGACCGCCGCCATCAAAAGCGCACCGCTTGGGAGGGTAGACCGTAAGATAGCCTTACTGCGGTACGTGGAGCGGCTCCCGCTGCCGGACATTGCAGCGCAGACCCATTACAGCCGGACGGCGATAGGCTACCGGCTGAAAGGCATTGATAAAATGCTGGATGTGTGATATACTATTTGTACCGTCCGAAGTAGAGTACACACACTTCGGAGAAATGTGTACAGAAAGCCAGCGGAAGAACGTTTACCCGCTGGCTTTTCTTTTTGCACGAATTGTGGTATAATTATTTCAACAAATCCACCCGGCCTTTCGTAGAAGCACAAGAGGGTGGATGTCTGTTGGTTCAGCTGACCAAAATAAAAATCCCCTGCTTTGTAGGCAAAATGGGGGATTTTTTGCTTTATACACACTAGTTTTGTCGAAGCTATTGCCATATATTGGATAATGTGATATTTTAGCCTCGCACTCCAATGTGTGCATCTTTACAGTTAAGCGCTCATGCGGATTTTTCCGTGTGGGCGCTTTTCTTTTACCCTTGCAAATCAGCAACCGTCACGCCACAGCCGCTTGCGATTTTTTCAAGAGTTCTCATCCGAATTGGCTTTCCGGCTTCGGCGTGTTGAATGGTTGCGGTGGACAGCCTGGTCTTTTCTGACAGCGCCCGGATAGTCAGCCCAGCACTCTCTCGGGCAGCTTTGATTTTGGCGGCAGACACGCCGAGAGCTTTATAATCGGGTGACATATATCCGATTTGGAACATTCCCTGCTGCTGCATCGTCAATGCCTTGAGCGCAAAGCCTCTGTCAACGTCCTCGATTTCAACATCTTTCAAGACATAGGCGCAGGCGTTGTCCAATTCCGGGGTCATCTTGTGCAGCTTGTGTGCCAGTGTAATCTTCATCATTACGCCACGCACAGGAAATCTTGTAGCGTTGTCAAGGTCTGCCTGATTCACGTGGTCGGAGCAGGCATCATCAAGCAGATGGTACAGTTTGCCGAGATTCTGGATGGTTTTTGCGTCCATAGTTGTTTCCTCCTAAAACTATGTTCTTGTTTTTGTTGTACTGATTATATCACAAAACTACCACAAGTGATACAGGTATAGTTGCCAGACTTTGCCTTATTTTTTTGTCTATTTTGTAGCAGTTGTAGTAGTTTATATTTGTCCTTCGTTGCACCTTCGTTGTCTTTCGTTTTCTGCCGATGCAGTACACTGGATGCACAAGGAGGGATGTTTTATGAGCTATTATCCAGCACCCGGAACACCTTATGTTCCGCAGCAGCCCGTCAATCCTTACGGCGGCATGGGAACAGTTGGTCTTACTACTCCCCTGCCGAATACGCAGATGCAACAGGTACAGCCACAGCGCCCGCAGCCGATGAATGGGCAACAGCCTGTTCAGCAGTCGGCACAAGACGGCGGTTGGCTGCTTGGCAGACCTGTTTCCAGCAGGGAAGAATTTTTGGCTATACCATCCGACCTGTACGGCAGACCGACCTACTGCCCAGACTTGCGCAGTGGCGTGATCTACTGCAAGCGGCTCAACCCGGACACCTGTGAATCCTATGTGCAGGAGTTTTATAGCCCGGAAGCGTGGCGGCAGATGCAAGCACAACAGGCACAACAGACCGCTACACCGACACAGCAGTATGTGCCTGTCGAAGAGTATAATGCTCTCGTCCATCGGTTGGATGAACTGGAAAAGTGGCAGAAGAGCTTCTCTAAGCCCGCTGCCACCGCGAAGAAAGGAGAATAACGATGTCCTCTCCGTTTGATATGATTACGCACAGCCCCATCATGCAGCTTGCAAATCTGGCTCGTGCCGGGCAAAACCCAATGGGGCTTATCCAGCAGTTGAGCGGGCAGAATGCTCCTATCATGCAAGGGCTGAACCTGATTCAGGGCAAGAACGAAACACAGCTCCGAACGATGGCGCAGAACCTCGCCAAAGAACGTGGCATCGACCTGAACCAGCTGGCAAGCATCCTGAACTTGACGCTGCCCCGATAAAACATCCCTCTAAGCGAAACGCTTCTCAGTTTTGCGGACTTGACAAAAACCGCTTTTGTTTGGCTTCGCCCATCGCATACGGCGGTGGGATAGCATAACGCAAAACTGAAAGGAGTTTTGTTATGGACGATTTTGCAACTGGCTATCTGGCTGGGCAGGACGGCGGCAATAACAACGGCGGATTCTTCGGCAACGAAGGTCTGTGGGCGGTTATCATCCTCGCTATCATCTTCGGCTGGGGCACAAACGGCTATGGTCGGAACGGCGGGGACAACGGCATGAACAGCTACATCCCCTATCTGGTCGGCACTGGCGCAACTGGTCAGGGCGGTGCGGACACCCGTGCAGCTCTGTCTGAGGGCTTCTACCAGCAGGATACCTCCCGTTCTCTGGCGGGCATCCAGAGCGGTATCTGCTCTCTGGGCTATGACCAGCTGGCGCAGATCAACGGCATCAACGCCAACATTGCGAACGGCTTTGCAGGCGTGAACAGTGCCATCTGTCAACTTGGCTACCAGAACGCACAGCTCGTGAACGGCTTGGAGCGCAGCGTGTCCAATGGTGACAACGCCATCAACCTTGCTATCATGCAGGAGGGCAACGCACGGCAGGCGGGTCAGACCGCTCTTGCCACGCAGCTTGCATCTTGCTGCTGTGAGAACAAGCAGCTCATCGGCGACCTGAAGTACACCATCGCAACGGAGGACTGCGCTACCCGTCAGGCTATCGCAGACAACGCCCGTGCAGTTATCGACAACTGCAACGCCAACTTCCGCAGCATGATGGACTACTTCACGCAGGATAAGATTGCTACTCTGACCGCTGAGAACCAGAGCCTGAAGTTTGCGGCTTCTCAGGATCGTCAGAATGCGCTTCTGACTACTGCGATGAGCGCCCAGACCGACACCATTCTGAACCGGGTCAATCCTCGTCCGATTCCCGCTTATCAGGTGGCGAACCCCAACTTGGGCGTGAACTGCTGCGGCTGCTGCTAACCAACACACTCCCCGATAACACCGGGTGAACCATCGGGGCAGGGGTAAGACACCTCTGCCCCTGATTTTATAGGAGGAAAACACTATGGCTTGCAAAACAAGCTGCAAACTCTGCCCCCATCTGGTCTTGAGCCAGTCGGTGACGTTCGCCAACGACACGCTGACCATCAACATCCCTGCTGGCGCATACCAGAACGGAGAGAAGTATTGCATCGTGGTTGCCCAGAGCATCCCGGATACAACCACCATCAACGCCCCCGTGGTCATTACCATTGGCGCAGGCACGACCGCATACCCTCTGACCGACTGCAACTGCGCTCAGGCAACCGCTGAGAGCATCCACACCCGCACCCGCTATGCTACCCGCGTTGCAACGTCTGCGACCGGCACCGGCACGTTCAAGTATCTTGGCTGCTTCTGCCGCTCCCACGCTGGTGCACCCGCGTCCATTTCCTAAGGAGGTATAGATTATGGGCAAGACTAATTTTCGCCGCATGATGATGCTCCGTGACCACGACAAAAACCGTGAGCCGGAGCGCGACCGTCTTGAGGAAGAGCGTGACCGCAGGGAGCGTGAGATGGAACGCCGTCTGCGTAAGCTGGAAGGTGGTAACGACCGCTATCCCTATTATCCGCAGGAGGAGAACCGCTACATCGACCCCTATCCTATCCCCCGCTATCCTGACGTAGAATATGGGCGCAAGATGCCGCAAATCGGCTTCTCGCAGAACGGCGACTGGGACAAGCGGTCTGGGCAGTATGAGCATGGCGGTGCAGACAGCCGTTCCATCAAGATGCCGCGCCAGCACCTCACCCACGATGAAGCGGAGGAATGGTGCGACAGCATGGTAAATGCTGACGGCACGAAGGGCTGTCACTGGACGCTGGAACAGACGCAGGATGTTGCCAAACAGCGCAATATCACCTGTGACTCGAACGATTTCTGGGCTGTCATGAACATGATGTACTCGGATTATTGTCAGGTCGCAAAGCGTCAGTCCGTTGACACTCCGGGCTTCTACGCTGACATGGCAAAGGCGTTCCTTGAGGACGCAGATGCCGCAGATGGCAAGGCATATCTCTACTGGGATTGCATTGCTGATAAGTAAAACAAAACCCCTGTGTAGCCGTTAAAAACTACACAGGGGGATTTTTCTATACATTAAATCTCAGCTTTTATCAAATCCTCTTATTCCACTCATTGATAAGCTTCCGCTTGATACTTTGTTTATCATTTTCTTCGCAATCAGAATAGTACGGTTTACTTTCCATAAATACGCGGCACTTGCAAGCGTTTTCTTTGTTTCCTCTTGTGACAAACATCCACTTAGTTAAATCATCGCCGCCTTCAGCGATGGTGACCTCGCCACCACAAAAGGGACATGGTTTTAATCTGCATTCTTCCATGCTTAGTTCCTCCTAAATCTTAACTTTTATCGTCAATCCTCCAAGAAATCCTCTTGATTCAGAACTTGATTTACAATTCGTTCTGTACATTCTTTGATAACTGTAGATGCAGGGACGTTATCTTCATAAGCTATGTTTTCATATTGCGCCCCTGCATATTCAAAAAACCTTTTAGAAAGCATTTCTGCATCCGCACGGCACAACGGCTTTAATTCGTATTGCAACGGAAATCTTCTTGTAAGTGCAGGGTCAAGCCTATCAAATCGGTTTGTCGTTCCAATAATAATGACATTGTTCGGCAATCTATCCATTTCCTGCATAATCGCAATAACCACACGGTTCATTTCCCCAACGTCATCTTTTTGCCCACGAGCCATTCCGACCGCATCTATTTCATCAAAACAAAGAACGCAAGGAGCGGTTCTCACATAATCAAAAATTCTTGCAAGGTTAGATTGTGTTTTCCCTAAGTGCGAATCAACTAGATTTGAAAATTGAATTCTCAAAAACGGAAGTTTTGCTTTATGCGCGATATACCTAGCCAGCATGGTTTTTCCGCATCCGCTTTGCCCATAAAGCATCAATGCTGGCAAATAAGGAATGCCCATTTCGTTCAATTTTTCAGATGCTCGATAAATAGCAACGATTTTCTGCGTTATATTTTTTTCTTCGTTCCTAAGAAGGAATCTTGCTTCTGGGAATTCTTCTGTATCCTCTGCAATCAAAAGATGCTGTAAGTTATATGGCAATTCAATAAATTCTCTTTTGCTTTCCAACTTGCGAAACATATTTTCTTTGAACTGCTCATCTTTTTTAGATGATATAGAATTCAAAATGATTTTAACAGCTTTTTGCGCGTTTCGCATATCGCCATTGCAAACAAATCGAATAAGGCGTCGTTCACTATCATTCATCTAAGAAATCCTCCAGTTCAATCTTCCCGTCTGCCGCAGCAGCGGCCAGAGCGTACACGAATTGCCCAATCGTCATTCCGTGCCGTCTGGCTTCACGGTTAATGTACTTACGCTCTTCTTCGCTCATAAGGATGGTAATGCGCTTAGAACGCTTGCCATCACCGCTTGCAATACCCTGATGCGATTCTGGCATCGGGATTTTTTTCTTTGTCAAACCAGCTTCAGCTAATGCGCCGGGAACATCGCCCTGTTCAATAAGACGTTGTACTTCTCTCGCCTGTTTCAGCTTCTTCGGCTTACTTTCGCCTAGCATGGCATCATTTGGCTGTGTTTCGCTGTCTTTGGCTTGCTTCGGCTTAATACTGCTTAATTCTGCTTCACTCGGCTGTGCATGGCTGTCTGTGGCTTTACTGGGCTTAATCTGTGCTTGTTCGGCTTCGTTCGGCTTTGTTTGGCTTACTTCTTCTTCCTTTGGCTCACTTCGGCTTAATGTTTGTTCCGAAAAAATAGGCTGAAAATCAAACCCGCCAAGCAAGCCAGAGGATTTTTTGCTGGTTGACTTCATTCTTTGTTTTCCTCCATTCGTGCGCCACAAGTTTTGCAATACGCAAAACTTTTAACTACAGCTGAGTCGTATTTTCCAAGATAAGCTCCACATCTTTCACAAAACGCACAGTCTTTCGTTTCAAGAACGCTTCCTCGTTTGATGTGCGATATTGGTCGTAGGCTTTCTGGGTTGACTGATGGTTCATTTAAGACATCGACTATATCATATCTACATGGGCAAGTTCCGCAAAAGCCATCGCATCCATCGCAAGCTGCTTCTAATTTTTCAAGTAATTTTTTTCGGTCAATTAAATCAACCATCTTTATCCCCCTCCACAATCATCTTCGCCAACGCCTTGAAATCCTCTGCGCTGGTACTTTTTGCCGTGTCGCCGCTAAACAGGCTGTGCCGCTCTGCCTGCGCCTTACGAACGCCCATAGACGGTCTAATCTTCACGTCCAGTAGGGTTGTTCCCATGCTCTGTGCAATCACAGGGAGCTGTTCCACAACCTCTTTGGACAGGTTCTCACGGCTCTTGTACTGGTTTAGAAGCAGACCTTCAATCTTCAAGGTCGGGTTGAAGTATCTGCGAACATCGCCGATAGTCTGCGAAAGCTGGCTCAAGCCAGCCAGTGCATATCGGTCTGCCGTGATGGGCACGATGATGCTGTTGGCGGCGATCAGCGCGTTCACAAGCGCAAGACCAAGTTGTGGGGGAGTGTCCAGCACAATGTAATCATACTGCCCAGATACGCTTTCGAAGGCTTCACGCAGCCGGAAGTTCTTGCCAATGTCCCGGACAAGCTGCTCGTCAATGTCCTTCATTGCATTGTCAGACGGCAGAATGTCACCAGCTTCACAGTGCTGGATTCCTTCCTCTACCGTACCCTGTCTAGTCATCACATCAAACAAGGTACATACGTCCTCTGTCTGTGCGCCGTAGGTGTCCGTTGCGTTGCACTGGGCATCGCAGTCCACCAGCAAAACTTTCTTTCCAAGCAACTGCAATGCACCAGCCAGACAGGTGCTTGTGGTGGTCTTTCCTGTGCCGCCCTTCTGGTTGGCAACCGCTATGATTTTTGCCATTTTATCACTCTTTCTTTATTTTTCTGGTTCTTCAGGAAGCGGCATCCAATGGGTTACATCTCTTAGAACCTCGTTGTCCTTCCATACATCAACGGAATCCCTTTCCCACCACAACGAACCATATCTTCCTCTTGCCAAATGTCCAACGTCAATATGATTTTCCGTGAAAACAATTACATTCTCCCTGTAATTTGGCAACTCATCTTTCACACTAATCCATCCCATTCTTTCTCCTTTTTACATTATCTGCTCATTCTGCTTAATGTGCTACATCTGACTACTTTTGCAATGCTTCAATGGAATAGAACGCTGGCATATACTTGTCCACAACGCCAACCTTATCCACGCTTCTAATTAGATAACCAACAGGTCGGTCAGGGAACGGAGACCTGCCCAAAGACAATATGTCCTTATACGCCGCCTTTACCGTGTCGTAAACCGCTTCTCTGCGTCTTGGTGGCTTGATTTCTGGATGCTCTTTCTTCATCCACTTCTCAACTACCTTCGCCACGTCAATGCAGTCTTGCTTTTCTAGCTCGTCACACATAGACCAGTCAAAGTCCTCGTATCCGCTTCTGCGGGGCTTTCTGGCGGCTTTTTGAGGTTCAGTCGATACTTCGCTTGCGTGAGCTTCAATCAGCGTCTCAGACGCTTTAATTTGGGGCTTGAACTTGACCGCCACAGCCTTTCGTGCTACAAGAACAGGTTCATAAGTCACCACGATGTCAGACACGGCATTGATTTCATCTACTGCAACATCAAGCACTCGTTTGCGAAGGTTCTTGTAAACGTCGTAGCTTGCTTCCATCGCACCGAGCTGCTCTCTTATTTTTTTCAAGCTGATTTCATGCGGCTTGTTGTCCATGTTTAGCCAGTCCCGAAGAATCGAATAAAGCAAGATGCTGTACTGTGACTTCATTCGTGACGTATAACGCAATCGATACCGGACGTATCCACTTTCGGCAATATCAAAGAAGATGGGGCGAAGGTCGGGATTGCAGGTGATTGCCACGACGTAAGACCTTGTTTCTGGTACATAGTCCAGTTTCGCCCTTGTGAATAGGACAAAGCTTTCAAACGTACCCTTCTCTTTGTCAATCGGAATCGACACTGTATTGCCAAGAAAGTGCTTTATTTGCGGCTCAATCCTTCGTGCATCAAGGCTTTTCAGCCCAAGAAGCTCCCTATATTCTGCAAGAGTGAACTCCACACGGCTGCTATTTGGGTCTCTCGGATTTATTCTTGATAAGTAAACCTCTAGCAATCGAAGTTCCCCTGCCGTGTAATCCCTGAATTTAGCCCACACAAGGGATTTGCTCTTTTCCACAAGGTTATTGTCGGATATTTTTGGCATCTGCTCACTTCCTTTAATGGTCTGAAAACAGTATATCACAAGTAGGGGGACGTGTCAATGATTTTTGTCCCCCATGGCTTGTCTTTTTGTCCCCCATGTCCTCGTCATTTTGTCCCCCATGACTTGTCAAAACGTCCCCCATGCTTTGTCATTTTGTCCCCCATCTACATATTATATATTAAACAAGAAATAAACAAGAGGTTAAATATTATCGTTAAATAGTCGATGACGATAATTTTCAACAATTTCTTTATTTTTCCATTCCAGTTTGTGGATAACCGAACTCTACGTTTGCTAAATAAGACTGTAGCCGGGAAGAAGCTGTGCATCGTTAGTCACATTAAACGCGGACAGATTGTGGATAGGTGTACAAAAAGTGGATTGAAAGGTATACCAAATCTGCACAATGGGGGACAGATTGACGAGCCGACCAATTACAGGCAATATATTGACGATAGTTCGTTATTTATTCCGCGCGAATGTTGTCGATTTACAGCCTATGGGGGACGGATTGACAAAGTAAAGGTATACCTAATCTGCATGAAACGTGTACAAAAAGTGAGTGAACGTGTACAAAATATTCTTCAAAAACTGCGATAATTCGACAATCAGCCAGTTATATTATTTGGATTCACGGTATAAGAATCGTTGGACTTCATGGCTGCTTCTATTCCAGCGTCCTGTGCCTGATAAAGAATTTCCATCTTTGGAGCGGTACCGTTCGGGTCCGGGTCTGTTCCGGTGGCTTGTGCTATCTCATAGTTGCCAGACACCATCCGGCAGACAGTGACTCTATCCTTCAGCGGCGTGTGGAGGTTTGCCAGAATCTCCGTTAGCACACCGATGTGGTCTGAGCCGTGATCTCCGTACCGGATGTACAGCAAAGCATCTATCTCGTAGGAAGAACACTCCATCATGGCATCTATGAGAATTTGGCGCTTCTTCATGTCGGAAAAGCCGTCCTCTAAGTGTTCCAACAATCCTGGATGAGTGCAAGCGTCCATGTATCGAGCCGCTGATACGCCGCAGCAGGTGAACCAGCGCATAGCCATTGGCAGGGAGATAGCTGCAAGACCCTGCTCCCAGTTGGCGATGGTACCACGATTTACGCCCATCCGCGCTGCCAGCTTTTGCTGGCTCAGACCGGAGCGCATCCGTGCCGTCTCTAACGCTTTGGCTGTTCTTGCTAAATTTTCATCCATAAATTCTCGCCCTTTCAACAAAATACGGCAAAACTGCCGGATTCGACAAGCCAAAAAATGGAAAAAGCTGCTATGGAGAACCAACAGCAGCCTATGTTATAACTGTATTGTCAAAAAATTCCAAAGAGGAAGGGAACAAAAATGATAGAAACTGTAATCTGGAACCATGAACGTATGCCGATCGTCGATGGAATGCCTGCCAGCGTTCCCGATGGGAAGCCGCACACACCTGAACCGTGGGAGGAAAGCTAATGAAGCGAACTGTAGATGCTCTGATTATTCCATACGCTCGCAGACGGACGCTGGAGCTTGTCCTGAGCCTTTCTGGGTACGAAGCTGATAAAGATGCCTACCTCGAAGCAAAAGGCATCCTGGAACGCGCCATAGCCGCCTTGGACGATGGGCGCGACCCGGCAAATAACATTGAACGCATTGATGGGCAGCTCGTAGAGCTGTGATTGGAGGAAAGATGGACTTTACGAACGGATTCTATAAAACCGAAAACCCTGTTGTTCTTGAAGAAGTGAAAACCTTCCTTCAGTCAATGGAACGGCGTGGAGCAACCGTGAAGGACTTAGACGATGCCATTGTGCAGCTAAACAATGTTTCGCACAGCATCAGCACAAACGCTCTCGTCAAAGCAGATGTGCTGGACAATTTACCGAATAACCCCTTTCGTTCCATGCTCAACGGAATGTTACAAAGCAAAGGGTAACTTAAATTTAATGTGGCTCTTAATCATTGTCATTGCAATTTTTGGTTTCCCTGATACAAAGTAATGAATGCGCAGAGAACATTCGATTTTTACGAAGTTGTTAAAAACACATTGACTTTACAACTAGAAGATGTATAATCGTATCAAATGAACATTCATTTTTACTGATCAGGAGGATATGCCACAATGAGTGAACAAGAAAGAGCCAAGATTGACCGATTTATTGCATGGCTGCTGGAACATCCTGAAAAGATTCCGGCAGCGGAGCAAGCCCTAGACCTGGAATAATAGAAAACCCCTTGCGCAGAGCTACACCAGCCCGGTACAAGGGATTCTTTTATTTTACCGGGCATGAACGTCACATCTTCTCGATCAGGTTCATCAGAGCTTCACGCTGTTCCTTCGGCATAGATTCAAGTTTTCTTCTAATCCGCTCCACTGCTGCATCGACTTCACTTTGCGGCCGCTGGGGCGGGTTTTCTTTTTGGTCACCAGAAACCAAAGCGTCTACGCTTGTTCCAAAATAAGAAGCTATCTTATCGAGCGTTTCGTATTTCAAGCTTTGCTTTCTACCGTTTTTCAAATCGGTCAAAGACCCACGGCTTGCACCCGATTCCTTGCACATAGTGGTTACATTTACTCCGCGCTGCTTGCAGAGTTTTTCAATATTTTCGTACAAGTTTGCCATAATTCCAGTCCTCGCATTGTAAGGTTTGCTGAAATTACGCGAACGCTTAAAAAAGCCTTGCATTTTACGCGAAAACGTATTATACTAAGACCGTACCGCGAAGGCGTAATGAATGATTTCTAGCAAATTCATTATATTACACTTATGCGTAAAAATCAATAGCTGGAGGTGAAATAATGGCCGAAAAAAAGCCTCTGTGTGACTTTGGCAAACAAATCGAGATCGCTCTTATCCAAAAAGACAAGACTAACGACTGGTTGATTGAGAAAGTCAAGGAGGATACTGGACGATATTTTGACCGCTCTTACCTATTCAAGGTTAAGACTGGAAAACTGGAAACGCCCGGAATCAAGAAAAGCATCTGCCGGATTTTGAACATTCAGGATTCGGGAGCATAAGAAAGGAGAGAAAATGGCAAACATTCAAGTTTTCGAATATCAAAACAACAAGGTTCGCACAGTCGATATGAACGGTGAAGCGTGGTTTGTTCTGAAAGACGTGTGCGCTGTGCTTGGTATTAACAATAACCGCATGGCTGCTGACCGATTAGATGATGACGAAAAGGGTGTCAGCCTGATTGACACCCTTGGCGGCAAACAGAAAATGGTAATTGTCAACGAGAGCGGTTTGTACCACGTCATCCTACGCAGCGACAAGCCAGAAGCGGCACCGTTCCGCAGATGGGTCACAAACGATGTGCTTCCTGCAATCCGTAAGACCGGAAGCTACAACGCACCGCAGCTTACACGCTCGCAGCTCCTTGCAACTGCGCTGATCGCAGCGCACGAAGAACTGGAAGAGAAGGACAAGCAGATTGCAAAGCTGACACCGGATGCTGAGTTCGCCCGTGCTGTGTGCATTGCGGACAACTGCCGGACGGCCACCAGCATTGCGAAGGACTACGGTCTGACTGCTGAAAAGCTGAACAAGCTGCTTTACAGCCAGCGAGTCCAGTACAAAGACAGCGATGGTCAGTGGGTGCTGTACAAACCCTATCAGGGTAAGGGCTACACCAAGAACCGCAAGGGCAAGGCCATTCAGCGCTCTAACGGTAAGACTTACATTCCAAACACGACGGTCTGGACGGTCGAGGGCGAAAAGCTCATCCATGAACAACTCAAGAAGCTTGGCATCACGCCGAGAATCGAGACCAGGGCTGTTGTAGAACAGCAGGATTTCGGTGGATGGGAGGGCTGAACATGGAACAGATTATCACCTTAAAGGTAGACCTTGAATACCCGGAAGAAGCGCACCACGCCATTGACGAGGCGACAAAGGTCTACGAAGCGGACATGCTGAAGTGGACAGAAGCGGAAATCATGGAAGCGCAGCACTTAGCAATGCGCATTATGAGCCGACTGTGTTTGGGCGGGTATAGCATTGAGTGGTTCGGCTCAGATGGTTATATCGTAGCTTACATTAGGGCGTATGAAGAAGCAGAATCAAAGAAATCCGATTGCGCATTTTATGCACCGGATTGGAACATTTGGATTGCCAAGTGTGTTTGTCTGTGCCGAGCTACCGGCAAAGACGTGCCTGCGTTCATTGTCAAAAAGGCTGGTGAGTGCTTGTGAGTAAAGGGAAACGAATGAGCACAAAGCGTTGGAAGAAGCTTTTGATGGCCTATGGGCTGTCAAGAAATCAGGCCAATTACATCATTTATGGAAAGAAGCTTATCAACCAGTGCTTTGAACGGCACAACAGAGAAGAGAGACTGAAAAAGGAGATGCAGCGTGGAAGAAAAGTACTGTGAGCGCTGTGGTGTCTTTCTTGGCCTTGTGAATCCGTGCAAGAAATACTGCGCAGAATGCAAAATCATTGTTCGCAGAGAACGGCAGGCCCTTATAAAGAAAGGAATCAAGGCTGAGCCGGAACCGGCTTTATGCGCTTGGTGCAAAAAACCAATGGTTCGGAAGGTCCGGTCTCAAAAATATCACCCTGAATGCGCAGCAGATGCAAACAATGCTTTGACCAAAAAATGCAAAGTCAAAAGGCAAAAAGAACTGAATGAGATAAAAGCATCTGGCAAGTTCAAAATTACTTGGGATGTGCAGGAACCAGAACGCGCGAGACCTCAAAAGCACGAACCTCCAAAATACACCGTGCGCCAGATGAACGATGCCGCAAAGCGATACGGCATGAGCTACGGCCATTACAGTACTTTACTTGCACAGGGAAAGGTGAAGGCACCTGATGAACGGTAAATACTACGGCCAGCGTGAAGTCCGCTGGCACAGCCGGGAGAAAGAGCGGCTGGAGCATATCGAGAAAGAAAGAGTGAGCAAAAATGAAAAAAATCAAAGTCAGAATTACATTCACCGAAGCGGTTCTCGGCACATGGCCTAGCAACCAGAACATTGCAAGAGAGTTCATTGCCAGCAAATCCCCGGACGCAAGCACTATCGAGGATGAAGTGGCCGCTCTGGGCGCTGATGCTGTGGCAGATAAGGGTATGACCGTGTTTCCTCGCAACGAAAACGGCGAACCCATCCTGTATGACTACCAGATTAAAGGCTTCTTCAAGGATTCTTGCGGTATGCTTTCCCGCATCGGCGGCAAGACCGAAACTGGCAAGAAGAAAGCTGTCAACGAATCCGGCAAGCTGACGGCCTACAAGAAGGTCATTGATGGTCTGATTTTCGTTCAGCCCCGCATGATTCCCATTCATGTGAACGGCGAGATTACCGAGTGCCAGCGCCCTCTCCGCGCACAGACGGCGCAGGGCGAACGCGTAAGCCTTGCCAACAGTGAGCAGATTCCCGCTGGTTCGACTTGCGAGTTTGAAATCGTTCTTCTGGACGATTCTCACGAGAAGGCCGTGCTCGAGTGGCTGGACTACGGCGCTCTACGTGGCATCGGCCAGTGGAGAAACAGTTCTAAAGGACGCTTTGCTTACGAAATCCTCAATTAACCGCTATGGCAGAGCAATGCCGCGATGGGGTCAGCAAGGGCGATGCGCTGATTTGACGAGACCTGCAAAGGCATGGCGGAGCAAGGCTCAGACGAGCAATGGAATGGCAAGGAAAAGCTTGGAAAAGCAATAGCTATGGATGCAAGGTGTAGCTTTGATAAGCAAAGGCGATGCAAGGCGTAGCGAAGCGATGGCAAAGAATAGAAACGATAGGCTAAGGCATTGAGTAGCTGGGAGCAGAACAGCAACGGCAATGCATGGTATCGTCATGATTCGCAATGGCAAAAACGAAAGGAGACAAAATGAAAGCACTGATTGAAGTTGCCCTGATGTGGGGCATAGCACTGGCGGTGGTTTTGGCGGTATTTCTGCTGAACTTCTGGATGGTGCATCACATCGGAATTCTGGCAGGCGCATCAGCTACCCGTGGAATCATCACGGTATCTGTGGCAATGGCTACGGCATGGATACTGAGTTTTGGAGGTAATAAGAGTGAAAAGTCTGAAAGCTAATGTCCTTTGTACGCTTGGAATCGCGTTAGCGATCTTTTCAGTAGGATGTGGCGATGCAATCCAGAAAAGTCAGAGCACAGCAGCAATGTTTGGATATGTTTTCCTTTCGTGTGGCTTCCTCGCCGCAGCACTCGTCTTGTGTGCCATTGGGGTCAGCTCTGAAAATGAACGCATTGAACAGGAAAATCGCAAAGTAAAACGTATTCCTCACCACACCAGCGAGTGGAGGGATGCACGATGAAATGCCCGATGTGCGGCAGTGACGACATCACAACGGTTGACAGCCGGTCTGACCACGATAGCATTGTTCGCAGAAAGAAGTGTATCGCCTGTAACCATCGGTGGTCTACCATCGAAATTGACAAAGACCAGTGGTACAGTGCGTTGCAAATCAAAGAGGAACGTAAGAGAGGAAGACCAAAAGATGATTAACCTTGACAGATTCGGCGGAGTGACCGAGCCGGAGGACGGCGTATATTTCCTAACCCGTGAGCAGATGGCAGAAGCCAAAGAAGCTGACCGGCTGGCTGAGATTGAGGACTTGCAGTCTGAAATTGACGACAGGGAAGCAGAGCTGAAAGACCTCCGTGCACAGTTGGCAGAACTGATGGCTGGTTGATTTTGTACAGCTGAGTTAAGCCGAAGTAAGAATAATAAAGCCTAATGAAGCCGAAGAAAGGAAACGTATGGACAACAGCAAAATCCATGAAGCTCTGATGGCTGTTCAATCAGAGCTGAAAGTCTCCAAAGGGCAGATGAACACATTTGGCGGTTACAAGTATCGCTCTTGTGAGGACATTTTGGAAGCGGTTAAACCAATTTTGAAAGCACATGGTTTGCTTCTCACCCTTTCAGACCAGCCTAAAGTGTTTGAAGGGTGGCATTACATCGAAGCGACCGCAAAGGTGGAAGCTCTGGATGGTGAATGCGTAACAGTCACCGCTTACGCAAGAGAGCCGGAACAAAAAACCAAGATGGACGCAGCGCAAGTAACTGGAACGTCTAGTAGCTACGCCAGAAAGTACGCTTTGAACGGTCTGTTCTGCATTGACGATACGAAGGACGCTGACACGGACGAGTATCAAAAACAGACCGCAAGCAGGGCAAGCAAGCCTGTCCAAAAGCAAGCGGAGGCAGAAACCATCCCATTATGCGCTTGCTGCGGAAAACAGTTGCAGCCTATTCAGTACAACAACCGCACCGTCACTCCGCTGGAAACTGCAAGAAGCACAAAGAAACGCTTTGGGCGCGTCCTGTGTTGGGACTGTGCCCAGAAACAGCCGAAGGAGGGCTAAACAATGCTCAACTCTATCGCAATTCAGGGTCGTCTGGTTCACACACCCGAAGCTAAGGTCACGAAGTCTGGCAAGGATGTTTGTACGTTCAGCATTGCTTGTGACCGTCAGAGTGGCAGTCAGAAGGAAACCGACTTCTTCAACTGCACCGCATTTGGTAATACGGCACTGTTCGTTTCCAAGTGGTTCCAGAAGGGCAGCCTGATTCTGGTGACTGGTAGCATCCAGACCCGGAAATATATCGACAAGCAGGGAAACAACCGTACCGTAACGGAAATCATGGCGAACAAGGTTGACTTCTGCGGTGGCAAGTCTGACAGCAAGCCAGCCAATCTGGCGCAGGATGCACCGCAGAACTACTCTCAAGGCAACGCAGATGACTTCTCTGTGATTGACGATTCATCGGATTTGCCCTTTTAGGACATAACCACTGACCGCCTACCTTATATAAGAGCTGTGCTATCTGGCTGGACGGGCGTTCGGAAAGATGAAAGTTTTGGTTGCCTGTGAGGAATCACAGGAAGTCTGTAAAGCGTTTCGGGGAAAAGGACACGAAGCCTATTCCTGCGATATTCAGGAGCCGTCCGGCGGGCATCCAGAGTGGCACATCCTCGGCGACGCCCTCAAGGCTGTTAGGGGGGGGCAAGTCGTGACGATGGACGGCGTAACGCATGACGTTGGCAAGTGGGATTTGCTCATTGCACACCCGCCCTGTACTTATTTGACAAAAGCCGGCGGAAATAGGTTAGTGATTGATGGCAAAATTCAAGCAGAGCGATATAAAAATGGATGCGATGCACGAGATTTTTTCATGAAGTTCTGGAATGCCCCGGTGGATAAAATAGCAATAGAAAATCCGATACCAATGCGAATATTTGGACTGCCAGAATACAGCCAAATCATTCAGCCGTATATGTTTGGAGATGAATACATGAAAACGACGTGCTTATGGCTGAAAAACATTCCGGGATTGTTTGCCACAGATATCGTTATACCTACATCGAAATGGGTCGCGTCGTCAGATCGTCGTGCGGTGAAACGAAAAGACGCATGGTCTCAAAGTGGCCACAGAACAGCGAAACAGAGAAGCAAAACTTTTCCGGGCATTGCAAAAGCAATGGCCGAACAATGGGGTTGATAGAATGATTATTTGTTGTCTCAACTGCACATCACGCCACCAAGCTTGCCACGACACCTGCGAGAAGTACAAGGCAGAGAAGAAAGACTTCGAGGAGCGCAAGGCATTCGTGCATGAGCTGAACCACAGCCAGAGCGTGTACCACCGTGATTATGAGGACAAGCACCGGGAAAAGGGAAAGAAACGGTTTCTCGGAAACGAATTTAGAGGTGAACGAGCATGAAAAGAAAGTATAAGCCGGGCGGTTACATCATTTCACTTGATGACTTGATGAAGCAGGAGTTTGTTTACTGCGCCGGAAAACTTGTTCACAAAGGCTGGTTTGGTAGCTGGCAACTACGATATGCAAATAGCGAACTTGCTCGGCTGCGTATCAGAGAAGCCAAAAAAATCGAGGACAACGAATGAACACCGGCAAGCAGTTTGAAGCAGACTTTAAGGCATCTGTCCCATCCGATGCGTGGTGCTACCGCCTGAAAGACAGTGCTGCCACCTACTACGGTGGCAACGAGAACCTGTCCTTTTCCATCGACAACATCTGCGACTTTCTTGTGTACCGTTATCCGATGAACCACCTGTTTGAACTGAAAACCATCGAAATGCCCTCTATCCCTCTGGAAAAGGTGTTCGGAAAGTACGACAAGGCAAAGTGCAAATACCGCAAGGAAAAGCACATCACTGACATGGTGGATGCAATGGGGTACAGCGGTCAGACCGCCCATGTGATAGTCAACTATCGGGCGGTCAACCGCACCTTTGCAATCCCTGCCAACAAGGTTCTGGCGTTCCGTTACAACGAGAGCCGCAAGAGCATCCCTTGGCAGTGGGCAGAGCAAGAGGGGATAGAGGTAAAAGCAAAAAGGATGCGTGTCCATTGGCGATATGACGTGGATGGACTGCTAAAGAGATTGGAGAAAGAACATGGCATTGATATGTAATAGGTGTGGCGAAACGTTTACACTTGAGGAATATAACAAAATGAAGAACAAACTTGAAGTTCGGCCAATAATCGGTGGAGAAGAAGGATGGAGCGTTCTTCTATGCCCCTCTTGTATGGAAAAGCTGAACGACTGGCTGAAAGGAGAACAGAAGTGAGCAAGAAAGTTTCAGACATTTTGCCCAGGACAGAAATCTTGGCGCAGTTGGCAGAAGAAGCGTCCGAACTGGCACAGGCTGCGTTGAAGCTGCTCCGTGCGTTGGATGGGACGATGTAGCCTTTGATCTGATGCGGAAAATGCAGTACGAAAAGGAAGTCCGCTGGCTCTCTCGCCTTGAAGCAAAGGAGAATAAAAATGGCTGAATATTATGTTGGATGTGGGCTATTCGGAACCATCTATGCCGGAAAAATAACACCACCTCGAAAAGATGGTTTGCAGATGTGGAAAAACAAATCGGATGTGACTGACGGAGCAATCGAAGCGGTCGTGAACCATTTCATTATAGAAATGGATCGTGACGATAAGAACAAAATTCAAAAAGCATGGGGAGTTCGTGGCAATAGAACGCTAAAAGTCACGTTTGAGCTTGTCCCAAACACAAGGAGCAGTCGGATGAATAAATTCGGAGACTGCCCGGTGTGTGGCAAGAAGATGGGGGACTAACGATGTACGATTGCTCAAAATGCCCAGCACGTCAGAGCTGCATTGCGGCAGCGCAGCCGGGTTCCGTTTACTGCGTGATTAAGCTGATGCAAACCGGTGCGTCAAAGGCAGACATGGAATCTGCCACGCCACGGCAGCTTCCGGACTTCTGCCCCTACTGCGGGAAGCCGCTGCGCATCATCGGAAGCGAGCGATTTTGCAATAACCTGCGCTGCCTGAACCGATACCAGCCGATGGGACGGTGACAGGTACTGGGAGATGGTCGGGCAGTTTGCCAAAGAAGATATGACCCCGGACGAGTTTGCGAGTTACATTGTTGCGAAGTCCGGCGAGTGCGAGAAACAGTTAAGGGAGATGTGGACATGAGCGTTAAACCTGAAATGATTCGAGATGAATTTTTTAATGATTGGTATCTCGGATGTCCAATTTGCAAAACAAGAATCGGATTTCCGATGGTGAAAAATCCGATGGATTACAGACCAAAGTGCTGTGTTGTGTGCAAAGCGGAATTTGATTGGTCTGAAGCAGAGAAGAAAGGCTGGAGATAAGGGAGATGTGGAGCTAATGGCAATGTTGTCGGTAGAGGACATTTCGGAGATTACTTCAAGAGGTCCGAAGTTTTGTCGCATTAAAAGAGCCACGTTCACTTGCGACTTCTGCACCACTAGCGTCGATGTGTGCGATGAACGTATTGCAACTACTCTAGCGGATAGCGGAAAAACTCCTAGTTGCCCGATTTGCGGAAAGAAAACTATACGCAGTCTATATGAGTTTCAATCGCACGAAAATCCAAACATCATAGAGGATGTTAGATGGAGGTAACAATGGACAAGGAACAGTTTGCAATCGCACGGTTGCAGGACGCTGCAAGGCTGTCAGAGCATTGGTACGATTTGATGGAGGATAACAATGTTTGATTTTGCAAGTGAGTTTTTTGGATTTATGAATCAACGCCCTCGTTATGAACGAGAACTGAAGGAAGATACCGTAAATGGCTATCACATTGACACTTGCGCTGTTGACGGTAGGGATTGGAATTACGAAACGGCGATTAAACACGAACAATTTAGGGCTGGAGAGTGGATTGTTGTTCGAGGATATGACAGCAAAGAGGAAGCAGAAGCCGGGCACGATATGTGGGTAAAGAGCGCAAAAGCTGGTTTCCAAAAGCTGTACGATGTATTTGAAGAAAAAATTTATCCAAAAGAAAAGCAAGAAGAAAAGCCGGTTCACTTCATTTTGACCTATGCCTGTGATCGATGCGTGACCTCCATGAAGCATGAAGCGTACATGACAAAGAAAGAGTTTCAAGAAGAAAGGATTTGTCCGTTTTGCGGCGGGAAACTTCACATGAGAGAATTTGAAATTATGAACAGGTGGTAACGATGATGTTTGAGTTTGCAACTCGCTGGCTGGTCTGCCTAGTCCTGCTGGCGGTAGTGATTCAGTCTGAACGGACAATCAAGGGTATGGCGAACAGGCTGTTTGAGGAACGGCAGGCAATGCTTATCTGGCTGTTTGTCAACGTGTGTCTGGTCGTTTGTACGGCTGTTGCGATGGGGTGGAAATGATGGACAACGAGCTTTACTGCCCGATGAAGATGGCCAGCAACCCGCTTGGTCGGTGCATCTGTGAGAAAGAAAAGTGCGCTTGGTGGCGGCAGTTGTCCAACTGCTGCTCCGTCTGGCAGATTGCACGGGAACTGAGAAACATCGAAACGAAGATGAAGAGGTGAGAGTATGAAAAAGCGGATTTACCTTGTTCTCGAAACCGAAGCGGACGAGGATGACAAGAGCATCCGTAGCGATATTGAGCAAGAACTTGGGATGGCTACGCACTATTTTGAAACGGTTTCTTATAGTGAGAACGGTTTTCTCGACAAATGGATTAGCGTCAAAGATAGGCAACCAAAACATCATACTCCAGTTCTTGCATTTTGCAATAACGGCGATATGATTTTTGGCTTTATGGACTTTTACAAACATTGGGTAGAAGTCGGAAGTGAAATCCCATACGAAGTCACCCATTGGATGTCACTTCCTGAACCGCCAAAGGAGGTCTGATACATGGCAACACCCCCGAAGCGTGGTCGTGGCAGACCGCCGCTGACCGAAGCTGAAAAGAAAAAGCGTGAGAAGCGGGCGCAAAAGGCGAAAGAAGAAGCCGCTGCGAAACGCGAGAAAGAGCGAGAAAAGAAAAAACAACAGATGCTTAACAAACGGAAATCTATCCGCTCACAGGTGAGTAAAAAGGTGAAAGAACAGCAGGAGTTAGCAATCACGAGGTCTAAGATGCTGAACACAGGCGATTTGCAGTCAAGAATCGGTGATGAAGAGGACAAGAAGGTTATCGGAATGATTGCAGCCAAGTATTTTGGCGACCTTCCGAGCGTGGACATGAACAACCCGATTGAAGTGCAGCAGCGTCTTGACTTCTTCTTTGATGCTTGCATCGAAGCCAGAATTTCCCCTGTGGTGGAATGGATTGCACTGGTGCTGGGCATCGAATGGGTGAGTCTGAAGCAGATTATGGCGGGCAAACGCCGTGACGACAGCTTACAGCAGAAGTATATCCTGAAACTGATTCTACAAATGCAGTCCATGTGGGCATACAACGGTATGTATGGTCAGGAGAACCCGGCAGAGTGGATTTTCCGAGCCAAAAATTACTTTGGTATGCGTGACAACGTGGAAGTCACCGTTGCGCCGCCTGAACAGCCGTTGGGCGATGCACAAAGCGCAGAACAGTTGGCTCAAAAGTACCAGACGACTTTGCCGAAGGAGATTGATGTGCAGTACAGAGAGGTGGACAACTAATGCAAACTGATAGAGGAATCTACCACAAGCGAGTGTGCGACCGCTGCGGAGCAGTTCTGGGCTGCAGGATGATGAACCCTGACGAATACTTCAAAGACTGGGCGTGGCGCAGGGACACGGGCGACCTGTGCCAGGAGTGCTATACAGAGTATAAGCGAGTGATCGGGCGGTTCAATGCCAACAGAAGGAGAAAGAGAGGGCAGATATAATGGATGTTTACTGCACCACAGAGCATTGCTCTTGCATGGGCATCAAGCAGTTCTCCGCTGGCAAGGCCATCCGATGCACAGCAGAATCCTGTGAGAACAAATCTGAGCCGTCCTGTGGTTCTTGCAAATGGTACGCAGAGCCGGAGGGTGTGTGCGTGAACGACCAGTCAGAATGCGTTGCAGACTTTGTGTGGGATGAACGTGGATGCAAGGAATGGGAGGAGAAAGAGAATGAGTAATCTTGGAAATGCGTTGATTGTGGTTTTAGCTTCTTTTCTGGTTGGAATATTTATATATTGGATAGCATATACCATTGAAAAAATTTTGATATGGGATATATTTTTGAAAGAAATTTTCGATGAAAAGATAAAGGTTCTCGCGGATGCAATTCTCCACGTTTTTACTTTTTTGACTGGGTTTGTGGTTTTATATATGATGTACAAGGCGGGGGTATAAAAATGACAACAGGGGAGAAAATCAGAAAGCGCAGACTTGAACTTGGCATCAAGCAGAAAGATGTTGCGAGGATGATCGGAACAACCAATTCGTATGTCAGTGCTGTTGAAAAGCAAAAGCGTGACGTGAAGAAAGAAACGCGACTGGCAAAATTCGCAGAAGCCCTTCAATGCGGCGTGAACGATTTGAAGCCGGATGTGCCAAAAGGCATGGTAGACCCAACCAATGATGACTTCGGAGCGATTTGTAATTGCGCTGTGCGCTATTGCTTGGGCAGACGGTCGTATATGTCTAGCCTTGTCTGCGGATACATCACACCGCTTCTGCCGGAACTGACGGACACAACGCTTGGTTGCTTTGAACGTGACATTGCAGAACGCAAGCGGACAGGTTTCTACTTTATCGATTCCTTCGACTATGAGACGTGGGATGCGTTTTATAAGGCGGTTTGCAATGAGATTGAAAGGAGAAATGGCGATGAAAGCCAGACCGATTGATGCCAATGCACTACGGAAACGCATTGAAGAATGGATTCAAGAGGAAGAGTCGAAGCATTACTGGGATATTAAAAATGCTACTACATGTTATGTGCTGGATAAGGTGCTTGGCTACATCGACGCTGCGCCAACAATCGAGGTGAAAGACAATGGATAATTATTCAGAATACCTTGAACGAAACGCACTTATTGAAAGAATCAAGAAAGCATATTGCAGTGGCTGCGAGAACTACAATGGAGTTAAATGCCATGCTTGCGGTATTGGCGGTGCCATTAAATTTGTGGACGATGCCCAGACAGCTTTAGAGCGTACCGCTGAATGGATTGTACAGGACGATACGTTCACAAGATTCGAGTGTAGCAGATGCCACACGAGAAATCATCATACACGTTGGAACTACTGCCCGAACTGCGGTTCTTTGATGGAGAGCAGGTTATGAGCAACACACTTTGGCATTCAGCAAGCGAACCGCCACGAGAGAGAACGTAGCCTTTGTTGCTTGCTACTAAGACAAAGTAACGTGATAAAGATGGAAAAATGTTGCAAGGAATCTCACCGACAGCGTACTTTCTTGGCTGTTACGCAGACGGTCGGTTCTGGGATGAGATAGGCGAGAGACTGCCGAAAGATGTGACGGTTACGCATTGGATGGCGTTTCCGATGGTATAGGAGGGCAATATGAGTGAAAGCAAAGTGATTTGGCACTCCATTGAAAAAGAAGGGCTTCCACCTAACGATGGCGATGCGGTGCTTGTTTCTATGCAGTTCCTTATTGGAGACAAGCCAAAAGTCTTTGAAGCAGTTTGGAATGGTCGATTTTGGGCTGATGCTTATGAAGGCTGCTACAATGTCGAGAAAAGCGAGTTTGGCGAAAAGTACGCACAAGTGACGCACTGGGCGTATATGCCAGAACCACCAAAGGAGGCCTGAGTATGACGAACAAGAAGTTTGGCATCATCATTATGGACTTGAGCCTTTTTGATTTCGGGCCGAAACCGCCTTGCGGGTATATCAAGGCGAAGCATATTCGCCCAGCATACGGCAAAGGCGAAAGGCCTGTAAAGGCTCATAAGCGAATCACGAGAACAAGAGAGGGATTTGGAAAATGACAGAACTCAAGAGATGCCCGTTCTGCGGCAAGAACGCAGTTTACATTGGCGTATGCGATGATGAAGGCAATTTTCATGGTCGTTTGGGATGCGAGTACGAACAAGACCCGTGGAGTGGGCTTTCTTATGACTTGCATCACGAAGGATGGGGCAAATGTATTCTTTGCACGGATGGAGACAATCAAAGCATGGGTGGTGCACTGTTTGACACAGCAGAGGATGCTGTCGAAGCATGGAACAAACGCTACAAAGAGGATTGAGCATGGACAAAAAACGAGACAGCTTTACATTCCAACGATACTACTTTGAAGCCATCTCCACACTCAAAAGTAAAGAGAAGCTGGAACTCTACGATGCAATCTGCGCATACATTTTTGAAGGAAAAGACGCAACTTTGAACTCAAAAAAAGCAGAATCTTGTTTCATTTTGATTAAACATCTGCTCGATGAAGAGTGGAAAAGAAGCGATATTGCGTCAAAAGGATGGTCTACACGAAAGTCAGCTCATCCTCATGTCATAAATGAGATGAAAGTCAACTCATCTATGAGTTCAAAGTCAGATGACAATGAATCCATCGTATCAACTGACAGTCAGATGAACGTCAAGACCTTGCCGGAGAGTGCAGTCAAGAAGAAACATGACATCTTCTCCGACTTTGCTCATGGTGATAAATCCCTGCTGGAATCCCTGCAAGAGTTCGCACAGATGCGTACAAGAATCAAGAAGCCTATGACAGACCGGGCAAAACAGATGCTCTGCAACAAGCTGGAAAAGTTTGATCGGCATGACTGGAAAGCCATTCTCGACCAGAGCATCTATGCTGGATGGCAGGACATTTACGCATTGAAACAGGATGACCAGTACGAGCAAAGTACGGAGATGGAGTTCCCTAGACTATGACAATGGACGTTCAAACGGTATTTATCGGTGCGCTGATGCTCTGCAAGTCGAGCGTTGTGGATGAAATCATACCAGACCTTGAACTTGACTTGTTTAGACCTGAGCTGAGAGACGCTTTTGCGGCTGTTCAGGGCTATTGGACGGCTAGGGGTAAGATAGATATAGTCGAGATAAACACGCAGCATCCAGACGTAGCGCAGACGCTCTTGGCGTGTGTACAAACCTGTGAATCAGAGTGTGTGCGAATTGACAGGGAGCAGATGCAGCGTTGGACACAGCTTATCAGAGAACAAGCTGCACTCACTCGTGTGCAAGGTCTGGCATTTCAGATGACCAACGAGCTTACCGACTATTCTGATCTATCAGACATTTACCAGCAGATGGGCGAAGCAATGAGCCTGAAAGCTGAGGAAGAAGATGCGTGGACATACGAGGATGTGCTGAACGACTATGTGCTTCACATGGACGAAAAGCCTGTGTACATCAAGACAGGCCTAGAGCGTCTGGATGAAGCACTGCACATCTCCCCGGGTGATTTTATCATCATCGGCGGCAGACCGTCTGCGGGCAAAACAGCCCTGTCCTTGCAAATAGCAGCAAGCATGGCAAAGCAGGACTACATCGTGTACTATTTCAGCTTGGAAACCAGCAAACGCAAGCTAGGCGCACGTCTGATGGCTAATCAAATATACTGCCCTCTGGACACGGTGAAAAATAAGGCGGTTAGCTTGAGTGAGATTGACGGACAGGCAAAGAACATGAAGATGCCACTATATATCCGCTCCGCTGCCGGAAAGAACGTAGCGTGGATAAAGGCTCAGGCTCTCCGTAAAAAGGCTCAAGTCATCTTCGTAGACTATCTTCAACTCATCCACGAAACAGGCGCAAAGGATAGATATGCAGCCATTACAGCTATATCCATTGCCTTACACGAACTGGCACAGACCACAGGCATTGTTGTGGTGGCGCTGGCACAGCTCAATCGGAACCCATCCAAGCCCGGAGCAACGCCTACCAACTCCGACTTGCGAGAGAGTGGACAGATTGAACAGGACGCTGATGCAATCATCCTTCTGTCCGGCGATAACCCCGGCGATAACCCCGACAAGTACTTGTTCCGGCTAAGCAAGAACAAGGAAGGCGAGATAGGCGACCTTCCCATCACGTTTAACAAGCAGATTCAACGGTTCCAAGAGTACACTTGGATGGATTGATAAAAGGAGAAAAAACATGAAATCAAAATGGGAGACTGCGCATAGAAACCCTTTTGAGGATTTGATGAAGTGGCATGATAGCATCTTGGAAAGTCAAAAACGAAAAGAAAAAATCATGAAATCTGTGAAGGACGGATATGGAAAATACGGACTGTGTGATGCTTGCCATAATAGGCTGGATGACAGATGCTTGCTAAACGGAGTGCGTATTGGAAAGGAGATTTTTAAAAAAGAAAAACTGGAAAGAACAGAAGAATGCTTATTTTTTAATTGTCAGTGAGAAAATGACATGACACAATAAACGAAAGAAAAAACAACATGAAGAAAGCAATTATTAAAGCCTTGTCTGTATTTGCGTTTGCTATTGTGGCTGTTCTGCTAATGACTGCGTGCAACAAGCAGGTGGTCGATTTGACATACAGCTACTCGTACGCACAGCTAAGAATGCCTGATGGAACGATTGTCGAGGGGAAATTGAACAGTTGGGACGATTACGAGGGCGACCAGCTTCAGGTTGTGATTGACGGTGTGACCTATCTGGTTCATTCGTCCAACATTGTTATGCGTCATTGATGCAAGGAGGATCTTTATGAAAACCACGATGCGCGATAAGGTTTGCCAGCTGATTGGCAAGTATCAGTATCTCGAAGACTATTACAAAACGAAAGCAACCATTAACACACGAAAGAGCTTCCTCGGCGGCGGCTTTATCATCCGGCTTGCAGAGCCTGCGCAGGCAGATATGTGCGGCCAGTTCTTAGCCGATTTGAACAAGCTGCTGGAAGAGGACGAAGCTGCTGCAACCCAGGAAGACCCCCGCAAGACCGCCTCGGCTGGCAAGTGGACTGATACAAAGGCAAAGGGGGTGCGGAACAATGGGTAAAGCACTGGCGATCATCATCGCGTTTGCTGCCCTTCTGGGCATCTCGTGGGGCGTTACCTGCGCCGCCGTGTGGGCCATCTGCGCATTGATGCACTGGACGTTTACCTTGGTCGGCGGAACGGCGGCGTGGATCGCGCTCCTGCTTCTTTGGCGGCTCTAAGAAGTGAGGCGCTGACCATGCCTGCACAGAAGAAACACACCAATAAGGAAGGTTATAAGCATGAGTGAAAAGATCATCGCCTACAAGGCCATGGACAAAAATATGCAGTGCCGTGGCAAGCAGTACGAGGTGGGCAAGACCTACCACGAGGACAAGGCGGACTGTTGCAATGCCGGAATGCACGCCTGCGAGAACCCGCTGGATGTGCTGCACTATTACCCGTTGAGGGATAGCCCGCGCTTTTTTGAGGTCGAGTGCGGCGGGAGCGTGGATAAAAGCAAAAAGAACAGTAAACTGGCCTGCACTGAACTGACAGTGAAAGGCGAGGTAAATTTTGCAGGGCTTGTAAAAGCTGCGGTGAATGCCGTTTTTAATCGGGTGAAGGGCAAAGAACCTTTTTCCAGTGGCGATTACAGCACGGCGGGTTCCAGTGGTTATTACAGCACGGCAGGTTCCAGTGGCGATTGCAGCACGGCAGGTTCCAGTGGTTATTGCAGCACGGCAGGTTCCAGTGGTTATTGCAGCACGGCAGGTTCCAGTGGTTATTGCAGCACGGCAGGTTCCAGCGGACGTTTCAGCACGGCAGGTTCCAGTGGTTATTGCAGCACGGCAGCAGCCACTGGGGCTCATTGCAGAGCAAAAGCAGATGGAAAAGACAATGTCGCAGTCGCAAACGGCGCACATAGTAAGGCACGGGGCGTTCTTGGCTGCTATCTGGTGCTGACTGAGTACGACGATGACGGCAATATGCTGTGGGCAAAGATGGCAAAAGTAGACGGCGTTTCCGTCAAGGAAAACGTCTGGTACACGCTCAAAAATGGTGAGTTCGCGGAGACAAAGCCGTGAAAAAGCACTGCAAAACCAAATTGAAAGAAAGGAGCGGGCCCTACAAAAGCTTTTAGCGTCAGATGGCAAACTTATCGGCCAAACACAGAAAACAGCGCTGGCACGGCTTTACGGGGCTGTGAGCGCATTGTAGAGGTCTACGACTATTGCAGGAGGAGAAAATGCAATACATAACAGCGAACATTGTGTGCCCCCGATATAAAATCTATCCACGATTTCTTGATAAGATGAGCATTAGTGTAAATGCAAAGGCCATCTATGTAGACCTTCTTGATCGCGCGTTCGCATCAAGGCGTAACGGTAAAGAATGGGTCGACAGCAAAGGACGGGTGTTTGTTCGATGTTCCAACGCAGAAGCAGGGGACATGGTAGGGAAGAAGGAAAGGATAGCCAAAGAATACTTGAAAGAGCTGAAAGACGCCGGATTGATTGAATGCAAGCGCAATTATTCAAAATCCAACACAATTTACGTTGGGTATCCTGACGATGAAGAACTGTTCGACTATCAATCAGGCAATATATTGCCCAACTGTAATGACAAACAGGCAGAAAATTGCCCGACAATCGGGCAAAATAGTACCCAACAATCGGGCAGAAAATTGCCCACTAGTAGATATATACATAGTAAATATAAACATAGTAGATTAGACAAGGGCGCTCTGCGCGCCCCTCAATTCGAAGAGGTCAGCGAGTTCTTTATTGACAACGAAAGCACGACAAGGTACGCAAACCAGTTCATGCGGTATTACGAGGGAATGGGATGGCGAACGAAAAGCGGCAGTCCTATTATCAACTGGAAGCCGATAGCCCTTAATTGGATTGACCGAGAGCGGGAGAAGCAGCAGGCTGATGGAGCTGACTTCCCACGATTGTAAAGGTGGTTCTTCCCCCCTACAACCCTCTATCTCCAAAACTAGACCGTTAGCCAGCAGAGCAGACCTTAACCAGCATCTTCCGTCAGGCTCTTATTAGCTGAATATAGGCAGACCGTCTAGCTGACCTCTGCGCTACGTCACCCTCTATCGTCCGGCGCACCGCGCCGACCGGGTGACCTCTAACGGTAACAGCATCTAACCTGCATAGGGTAGCGGCATCTAAGCCATCAACTGCTACGACTATTTCGCATGGAGAATCGATTTCATTTTGTAGTCGGCTGGATATGTAGAAATGTTGTATAGACTATTCCTAGCGAAATGCTATGAATTGATTAAAATGCCATAGTGCATTGCTGGGAATTAAATCGAGCAGGAACAGACCGAATCGGATGGTACTAGTTATTATACGAAATAATCTGTGATTATCGGGAGTACCTGTATCTGTATACTATAATAAGTACGGTTGTTATACGAAATAGATATAACTGGCGGAGGAATATATTATGCGAAATTGGAACGAGAGGTGATTTTTAAGGTAGTCTGACCACTTAGCGACTATCGCACCTCTCTTTCTCTAAAAGGCGAACGACTATTTCACACAAAAAATACACGACTATTTGACGACGGTTCGCAAGAAAACGCTGCGACCATTACTCTGCGACTACTAGCGGACTGTTCGTTACTATACTATATATAGGACTTTCAAAAGCTAATCATCTGACGACTTTACGACTATTCTACGACTATTTTATCGGAGAAACTGCGACTATCGGTTACGACTATTCCAGCCGGAACGCTACGACTATTGCTCTCCCTTATTGGCTATCGGGCGAAAACCCGAAAAAGAGATACGGCGGCAGCCGTCAATGGTTCCGCGCCGCCCGCCGTGCCCGCCCCGCTGATCAGGTGCCAGATCTCCAGCCGCCGGGCTGGCATGGTCTGCGATGTGCTACACCGCCGGGCATAGATCCATAACAGGACGCACCGGCTGTGCTGACCTGTACAGCGTCCGGTGTGGCGGTGGTATCTGGTATGCGTTGGGAGTGTTACGGCGTTGTGATACGTTCCAACGTAGCGCGGGCGGCATTATAGCCGCTTGTGTTGGTCTTGTATCGTGGGCGGTTGAATAGGTCAAATCGCAGGAAAAGCGCCTGTAAAGCCATGTGCGCTGTTTTGTAGCGTGGGTGGTATAACTCTTCATTGACGGCACAAAAGGCGCTGTAAACGCTTGTATGGCGGTGCATTGCAGCCGGGCAAAACAAAAGCCCTGCACCCTCGGCAGATGCAAGGCAAAAGAAAAGCCCCGCCACGTGGGCGGGGTGGATATTATTTGTTTTTTCTTCAAGCTCTTTAAGGGCGGCGCAAAGCTCTTGCGTTTCCTCTTTGCGGTATTGTTGTATTGTTGCGGTTATAGCTTCTATTCGTTTCTTTCGGCCAATTCTTTTTTGACCTGCTCATAGACTTGGCTGCATCTGTATTTATCATTGTGACAGGGGCAGCTATTGCAATCTCCGTCACAATTTTTGTGCCTGTAAACTGCGTATAGCAGATCTCTGGTTCTTAGTGTTTTTATATTTTCCATGTCAAAATCCCCCTTTAGGGTCTATTATATCATATTGCAAACTCATTATGTAGGACTTGCTGAAAGTTTTTTGTCCTTTTGGGCTGGGGCGGGGCTGCTTTCGTGCGGCACGGCCATAGTAGAGCCACTACGCCGCTTGGATGACGCTAATCATGTTCTTCCAACGAGAAGTTGGAAAACCATAACCCTTGTCAATCTCGATCCAGCCACGAAGAACAGAAATCGCCTCGTCCTTAGTAAGGCAGGACTGATTCACGGGAAAGCCAAAGAGAGAACCAAAACAGTCTGCCGTGCCGAAAGAAATAGTACGGGTTTCGTCGTTCTGGACAACAAGAAAACCGTCACAGTCAAAGAGCACGTTGAACAGCTCGAAATTGGCACCGTGGTTAAAAAACCATTTTCGTTGCTCCATAAAGTGATACCTCCAAAGTTGTTTTGTTGTTGCCCTTTCGGGCTGGGGCGGGGTTGCTTTACGGTGCAGCCCCGCTAAAGTATCCGATCGGCATTACTTGGACGCCTTGAACAGCGCAGAGAAAAACCAGAAGAAAAACAGGATACAGGAAAAAACCATGTGCAGCGCCCTCCTTAAATACGCCCTTCGGCTGTTTTGTCGAAGATGTAATGCGATCCGCTATCACTCCGGCGCACAAAAACGTCATCTTGCCAGCCGTTTGAAACGATGATACGTAACATGGTCAGCATACCGTCATAATATGCTTTATCTTTTGTCGTCTTTTGGCGCTGTCCGGCTTTATCGAGTGCGGCAAGTGCACAGCTAAATCTTTTCTCGTCAATCATTTTATAACCCCCTTATACCACACTAAACCGTTTGTAGCTGGTTTTACTACTGCATTCTGCGTATACATCCGGGTGCAGCGTCTTGAGTAGCTTGCTATCGAGCCGGACGCTTTGAACGTCCTTGTAAATGGCCTTTGCAGTGCCTTGCACCATTTCGGGCGCGCCGTGCATCATGTCAATGATTTCAGCTTTTACAGCGTCGTTCATTGCTTCGAGCTCTTCAATGAGCCGCTTGTTTTCGCGGCATGCGTTTACTTTTTCCTCGAATGTAGTCATTTTTGAACCCTCCTTATCAGCTGTTGAGAAATGCAATCATTACAAGCGCGCCGCTAATCATGCCGCCGATGTACCAGAGGGCGTAAATTTGAGTAGCGTCAAGTGCAATCATCTTTATACCTCCGTGTAACCGTCTGCAATGGCCTGAGCCTTGAGCGTGTCCATATCCCGCTTTGCTACAACGGGGACGTCCTTAGATACCCAGCCGTCAGGGACGCGGGAAAAAATCTTTGCGTTGGTATCAATGCACAGGTAGTGCGCATTGCCGTATGCTGTGTTCTTGGTTCGAAATTCTAGTTTCATGGTTTTTTGTCCTCCTGTTTTGTGGTGGTGTAACACGTTCTTGTGTTGCCTACATAGTAACACGTTCTTGTGTTGATGTCAATGGTTTTACACACATTCTTGTGTTGAAAATCATTCATGTTTGGGTGTGTACAAATCTGCTCAGTTTCGGACACACTGCCCACCCTCCAGCGTCCTGCACAGTCCTGATCTACCCGGCGTTGTCTGTCTAGTATCGGGTTCAGAGGTGCAGCGTGTCCAGCGTTTGGGCGTGTGTGCGCTGTGCAGTCCGTCCGGGTGCGCTGGGACTGAGGTCTTCACCTCTGGGGTATATGGGGCGAGCCGGGGGTGGGGTGGTCAACACCTCGCGTAGAAAAAATTCAAAAAAGGCGTTTTCCCTGCTTACCCACTCTTCTTTTCTGTGCAAAACACCCCCACCCCTATTGCCAATCTCAAAAATTTTCCTCAAAAACAAAAAGACCCCTACAAAGGGTCTGTGTTCTGTGCTATACTTGCCTTACAAGCCTTGAAAGGGAGGAATCTACAATGGCTAAAAGTAAAATGACAACGTGCAAGCACTGTGGCGCAGAGATTGCCGCAAGTGCAAAGGTCTGCCCTCAGTGTGGCGGTAAGAACAAGCCGCCCATCTACAAGCGCTGGTGGTTTATCGCCATCATTGTTTTGATTGTCTTGTCTGCTATTGGCGGCTCTAGCAATAGTGGCAAGAAGGGCTTTGAAGAGGGCTATAAGAACGCTACGTCTAGCAAGGCAAGCGCATCTGCCGCTTCTTCCGTTGCGTCTGTGCCTGAAATCAGCGAGGACGATTACAAGGCAGAGTGCCAGACTGTGGACTATAAGGAGTTGTGCCGTTATCCTGAAAAATATGAGGGCACCAAGATTGTTGTCAAGGTAAAGGTCTCGCAGATTATTGACGCAAACTTCTCCGGCAGCGAAAAAGCATGGAGAACCTATACGGACAACAGCGGATATGGCTTCTATGCTGATGATGAGTATTATATGCTGGATAAACGCGGTGGCGATGCTGTGAAGATTCTGGAAGATGATATTATTATCGTCTATGGTGAGTTCACCGGGCTTGAAAAAATCACCAGAGCGTTGACCAGCACTACCGATGAACTGCCCCGCATCGAAGTCAAGTACGCAGACCTTGTGGATGAATAAGGAGAACATAATGGAAAACAAAACGCCTAAGAGCGATTTGATTCCTTGCGAACACTGCGGTCACATGATTTCTAAAACAGCCAAGACCTGCCCTGAATGTGGCGGCAAAAACAGAAAATATATAAGTGCTGGCAAAGTTGTGTTTATAGTTGTCATGCTTATTATCTTCGCTTACCTTGAATTTATGCTTTCCGCTTCGTTCGCAGCGGGTTAATCTAAACAAAAAAGCCAGCGGCTAGATGCTCTCTAACCACTGGCTTTTCTTATAGGCTGTTATACGCTTCTGCGGATGCTTGCATAGAGCAGACGGAACGTCTCACGGCCTTTCGGCGTTACTCTGGTCTGTACGCCACCGTGCTTGTTTTTCTGGTTGCAGTATTCCTTGACGGCAAAGAGACCATCACCCTTGCCCGCTTTCGGCAGGATGCCCTTGTTCTTGTCACGGTAGATGTAACCGTCAGAAATGAGCATCTTGATGAACAGGCGTTCAGGGATACGCAGCTCCTTTGCAGTAGCGCGGAAATTGGTAGACACGTTCCACGCCACGAGGTCGTCAAAGTAGTCTGCCTTGGGCTGCATCTCCTTGTTCTTCTCACAAAGCTGCTTGTTCTGCATCTGCAACGCTGCACTCTTTTCCTTTTCGGCCTTCATGCTCTGAATCAGACCGATCACAAAGTCCGGGTTGTCAATAGCCGTCTCCAACAGATTGTCGGTCATGTACATTCCATTCTTACGGATGGACGGCAAGACCTCGTGAGTGACCCAGTGCTTGAACCGCTGTGCGCTTTCCAGCTTGCTGCTGAAAATCAGACTGTATAGGCCGGATTCATTGATGATGGTTGTCTTGCTCTTGTAATTAGAACCATCACCCTGAATCAGGGTAGTGGTTTTATCTTGCTCATCAACGTGTGCTGACAGTGCGTTCTCAGGCTTTGCGTAGCCAAGTGCTACCGCAATGTCCTTGCCAACAAACCAAGGGTCATCGTCAATGAGCATGACACGGATTTCGCCAAACTCGGCGTTGTTGAAGATTTTGATGTTCTCAGACAAAGAAAGTTGCATTAAAAAGCTCCTTTTCACTTGTGAGAGAAGCAATTTTCTGCTATAATAACGGCGAGAGAATGCTTCTCTCAGGGTTTACATGATACGTTCGCTGCTGTCGGCAAACTTTAGCGAGCGTATCATTTTTCGTTTTCATCGGGCATGGGGTACTTCTCAAGGTAGGCGTCGCGGACGGCCTGTGACAGCGATACGCGGCACTTCTTGCAGTGCTCCACCAGCAACTCATACTGACGATCAGTAAAGCCAACGGCTACCTGATGGCGGTATGCTTCGATGTAGGGACTTCTTGCCATGTTCTTATCTCCTTTCTTTGAGGTGCATTAAGTTTAATCGCAAAATGTAGTAAAGTCAAGCGGAAATAGACCCACGAAACACTACATTTAGTGCTCGTTCATCTTGACAAACCACTTTCTACGTTTTGCACAAAACTCAGCCCTTATTTTTGGCTGCTCCCGCTTCGTACCCTGCCCGGTAGTTCAGTTCGGACAGCTTACCCAGCGCTTCTGCGTACTCCCTGTCCTCGCTGGTCGGCTCTTTGCCGTGTGCGAGGGTTTTCAGAAATTCTTCAGTTGTTGTGGGAAAGTTCATGTTTTTTGCTCCTTTCTATTGCAGAAGTTGGCTGCTTCTGCTATAATAATTGACAGAAACCGAGACTGCGCCCTTGGTTGCGCAGCTTCTGTTTTGTGGTGGAATAGGTCGTCAGTGCTACTTTGGTCGGTATGCTGACGGCCTATTTTTTTATGCCACAAAGGATAAATCTACCGTTGTTGGCTGATTCATCGTGTGTTCTGCTGTCTTAGATTATAGACGCTTGGTATATAGTTGTCAACAGCCCAATTTGTATAATTTGCATCAGATATATCTGATTTTTACTCATTCTAACGTAAATTTACGTTATTTGATAGTACTCCCGTAAACGGATTAGTTTACCATAGTGATAGTAACTCAAAATATATTTTTCGATAATTCGTAAGGCTACTATTAAAGTATACAGTTTGTAAAGCAACGAAAAAGTTTACAGCCGTTTGACCACCCTATTGATAGTAAAAATTTCGCAAAAAAACACAAGAAGATGTTGACATAGACACGAGAATGTGTTATCATGGGGCTGAAAGAGAGGTCTGGTAAAAATGGCAGAGAAGAAAAAAGGCGGCGCAACCAAAAATAAAGTCAATTCCGGGGACATTCTTCGCTCCGTTATGAAAATCAGAGGATATACTTCTGCATCTCTTGCAAGACAAATGGAGTATGAAGTTTCTTCTTATGTGACAAACCGTGTTAATGCGGATGATTTGAAGTTGTCCACAATGGCGATGCTCTTGGAAGAAATGAAATACCAAATCGTAATTCAGCCTATTGGTGCTGATGTTGCATCGGATGAATTTGTTCTTAAGGTTCTTGAAAGAGACGGTGAATCTAAATGATTTACGGTTACGCTCGTGTCAGTTCCGCTGGTCAGGCGATTGACGGTAACAGTCTTGAAGCCCAGTCGGAACTTTTGAAAGCCAACGGCGCACAGAAAATCTTTTCGGACGTTTACACCGGCACGAAGCTGCATCGCCCTGAATTGGACAAGTTGATGGCTGAAATCCAGCCGGGAGACACGCTGATCGTGGCGAAACTTGACCGTATTGCCCGTTCCGCTAAGAATGGTCTTGAGCTGATAGACCAGTTCATTGATAAGGGCGTTTCGGTGAACATCTTGAATATGGGGGTTATGAACAACTCCCCCACCGGCAAGGTTATTCGCACGGTGATGCTTGCATTCGCCGAGTTTGAACGTGACATGATTGTTGAGCGCACCAGAGAGGGCAAAAAGATTGCCAGTCAGCGCCCTGATTACAGGGAAGGCCGCAAACCAACCGAGTACGACCGCAACCTCTTTGACGTTCTCCACGAACAGGTGGAGAAGCGCATTCTTACGGTCACGGACGCTGCCAAACAGCTTGGCGTGACCCGCCAGACATGGTATCGGATTGCTGAACAGAACAGGTGAAAGGAGCAAGAGCGTATGACTTACGAAGAAATGAACAATTACATTGCTCATGTTAGCGATAATGATTTGGTCGCAATGTGCAAGAGTGTTTATAAGTTCAAGAATGGAAACGGAGTGTTGGAGCGCACTTCGACACTCAAAATTCTTGCAGAAAACCTACAGTTTTCTGATGTGAGAGCGTTGGAATACACCATTACAGAAGAAGCACATAAACGATACAAGCAGATTGTTTTGCTTCTTATGAAAGATGCCCCATCGCATTATTTGAAATGACGACATTTTACATTGTTCGCAACCTAGAATAAAACCGAATCTTTGATTTTTGTGCAGTTGTAGGCACTCTTTACATTTTCAGGTAGGGGGTGCCTATTTTTTTATGCAGCCAAAGCAGTGTATCGCCATCATCGACAGTATCAAGGCGTATGCAAAGCAGAATCCGACCGAAGCACAGGTCTATGAGGACTGGTTTCAGGCGGTGGTAAACCTGAGAGATGCTTTGTCGCAAGACAAGCGGTTTGATGCCTACAAATATTCTGGCGAGCTGCGCTCTGTCTGTGCAGCCGTGATGGGCAAGATGAAAACAGGCGAGGACGTGGCGAAGGTCTATGACATTATCAGCCGGACGTACCTGTTTGAAGCAAAAGATGTGTTTGACAGTTATTGCATCTACCTTGAATGGAACCGTGCGCCGGAAAAGAAGTTTTATCAGCCGAGACGCAGAGTGCTGAAAGTGCTGGCAGACGACCTAGAGGACTTGTTCTATAAGCGCATAGATTTCTTGGGGGTCAGTCTTCCAGCTCGCGTAGGCAAGAGTACGCTGTGCATTTTCTTCATCACATGGCTTATGGGCAACCGCCCGGACGTTGCATCGGTCATGAGCGGACATTCTGACAAGCTGACAAACGGCTTCTACGGCGAAGTGCTGTCTATCATCACTGACCCCGTTACCTATAACTGGGGAAAAATCTTCCCAGACGTTCAGCTTGTAGATAAGAGCGCAAAGGACGAAAGCGTTGACCTGAACCGAAAGAAGCGCTTCCCCACCCTGACCTGTCGCTCTATTGGCGGTACGCTGACTGGTGCTGTTGAAATTGGCGAGGGTGGCGTTCTATACAGTGATGACTTGATCGAGGACTTAGAGGAAAGCCTGAACGTTGAGCGTTTGAACAACAAGTACGATGCCTATTTGAACCAGCTGAAAGACCGTAAAAAACAGGGCGCATTGGAACTGATGGTCGGTACACGCTGGAACGTTCTTGACCCTCTGGGACGAATCCAGAACCAGTATGCAGACAACCCAAAGTACCGATTCCGGGTGATTCCTGCGGTGGACGAGAACGGACACAGCAACTTCAACTATGACTATGGTGTTGGCTTTGACGATGCCTACTATGCCGATATGAAAGCCAGCATTGATGATGCAACATGGTGGGCAAAGTACATGGGTAAGCCCTATGTGCGTGAAGGTCTGCTGTTTCCTGCTGATGAACTGCGGTATTTTAACGGCGTTTTGCCTGACGGTGAGCCCGATCGCAAGCTCATGGTCATGGATATTGCATGGGGCGGCGGTGACTTCACTGCCTGCCCTATCGCCTATGTGTACGGAGATGCTGTGTTCATCCCAGACCTTGTGTTCAATAACGGCGACAAGACAGTGACCAGACCGGAAGTTGTGGGTAAAATCATCCAGCACAAAATCAACGTGGTGCGCGGCGAAGCCAACAACGGCGGCGATGAATATTGCGACGTGGTAGACAGCCAGCTTCGGCAGCAAGGCTATCACTGCTCTGTTCGTAGCCAGCGCGCTCCCAGTGGACAAAGCAAGCTGTCCAGAATCATTCAGTATGCGCCTGACATCAAACGGTTCTATTTCCTTGACGAAAAACACCAGTCGAAAGAGTACAAGGCGTTCATGGAACAGGTGACGATGTTCACGCAGCTTGGCAAAGTTCCGCACGATGATGCCCCGGACAGTCTGGCACAGCTTGCTGATGAACTGTATAACGGAATCAGTAAAATTGAGCCTGTCAAGAGGCCTTTTTGATTAAAAACACAATATATTGTGTTTGCTGGGTCTATTTATTTGATTTCACCACTTGACAAGGCTTATAATGTACACAGGAAGTTTTGCGGCTTCCTCTAAGGAACAGCTCGACGCAGCAAGGTTTTGTCATTTTTACTTGCTTGTGTGTCAACGAGCATACCCCTTCTTTCACCGGTGGAGGCTTTCACTCTTTCACCTTCACCGGGATTTATATGTTGCGTTCCCTGCTGGATGGGAATGCCAGAATACTCCCCCTCTTCTGGCAAGCAACGGTTCAATTCCGTTACGCAGCACAACCAACTACCTAGCTTTGCATGGACTTATTCTCCAAAACCTCCACCGCTATTCCCGGCTCTCAATGTAATGTTTAGGCATGACATTGCAAAGAGCAGCGGTTAACCAATCAAGCCGGGTTTTTATGCTACATTAGCTTAGTATGGTTAGAGCACTCGGCTCATATCCGAGCATACATTGGTTCAAATCCATTATGTAGCACCAAAATTGCAGCTGACCCGTTTACGTCTGTCCGACAACTGAATGTAAAGGCTGCAATGGTTTTCTTCGGGCGAAGAATAGCACGGCTGGAAGTGCGAACAGTTTCCCAGTGGCTTCCAACAGGTCTGTGCTCAACAGCCTGTTTCCAGAAATTCAACGAAAGGAGCGCTCATGTTAGTTAGAATCTGTTGCCCTTGTATCCGTCAGAACCCAATTTACAAGAACGTCCGCTGCAATCGCTATCTTGGAGAAGTGGACGGACGATACCATTTCAAGTGCGACAGATGTAAGGGCATTATCGAAGGAGACACAAAAGAAGGATGGGTCAAAATCATCCATCCGCCTGAAAAGTAAATAGCTTTTGAAGCGCAGTTTTGGCGCAGTGAGATAGACCTCAACGGGTTTGTCTTGCTGCGCTTTTTATTTTGCCGGAAAGGAGGAACGCATGGCTGAGTATCAGATGGTTGTTGGCGGCTTTTTGAATAAGCCGCTGACAGGACGTAGATCAATTGAAACGCCGGAGACGGAAATCAATCTGGCAAACGTGCTGAAAGTAGTCATGGGCAAGGCGGAGCCTATTCATCTGCTGAACAAGAACGAAATCCGCTTTTTGCATAACTACTACTTGGGTAGCCAGCCTGTCCTCCACCGCACGAAAGAGTACCACGCTGAAATTACCAACCGCATTGTAGAGAACCATGCCAACGAGTGCGTGGGCTTCTACACAGGATACATGAGCGGCACTCCTTGCTCTTATGTGCGGTCTGAAACGGCAACTGGTGACGGCGAGGAAATCGCTCGCCTGTCCAACGCCTTGCAGTATGAGGGCAAGGACGCGCTCGATCGGCGGCTCTGGCAGTGGATGTTGGAGTGCGGACAGGGATACCGCATTGTTCTTCCCGACAAGGGATACAACGGCAACTACCCGGACGAAACGCCCCTGCTGGTGGATGTTCCCGACCCAGATATGGCGTATGTGATTTACAACTCCGGCATCGGGCACAAGCCCATCGCCAACGTTCTTCACATCCCACGCAATTATCAGAATGACCTGAATGACTTGATTTGCGTGTATACGCCGAACCAGTACTTTGAAATCGACAACGGCAAGGTTACGAAAACGGAGAGCCATTCTCTCGGAATGCTACCGATGGTCGAATACAAGTTGAACCCGGAGCGGATGGGTTTGTTTGAACCGGCTATCCCTGTGCTGGATGCCATTAACCTGTTGGAAAGCAATCGTCTTGATGGCGTAGAACAGTTCATCCAATCCATCATGGTCTTTATTAACTGTCTTGTTGATAAAGAAGCGTTGGAAGCTGTTAAGGCTATGGGCGCAATGTCGATCAAGTCTACTTCTGGACTTGCTGCCGATGTAAAACAGCTTGCAAACGAGCTGAACCAGCAGCAAACGCAGATTTTGATTGATTCCATGTTGAACGTGTACCGCAGCCTGACTGCCATGCCTAGTGCTACTGGCAGCGAGAACGCAACGTCCGACAACGTGGGCGCAGTCATCGTCCGCAATGGTTGGAATCACACCGAAGCAAGGGCGCAGCAGTACGAGAATATGTTCAAATACGCTGAACGTCAAAGCTTGTCTGTGATGCTGAAAATCCTGCGCGATACGGCTGGTTCTAAGCTGATGGCAAGTGACATCAATATCAAATTGCCCCGCCGTCAGTACGATAACCAGCAGAGCAAGGTTCAGATTTTTGCACAGATGCTTAGTCAGAGCATTGACCCGCAGCTGGCGTTCACTACGCCCGGTCTATTCCCTGACCCGCAGGCTGCTTACGAAATGAGCAAGCCCTTTCTGATTGCTGCTGGCAAGCTTGGCGAGGATGGGAAAGCACCGAAACCGCAGGAGCAGCCTGTAGACCATATTGTTGACGCTAACAAAATGGTCAACGAACAGGCTAATGCAAAGGAAGGGGAAGAAAAATGAAGAAGCTGTTTATTTCCTGCCCGATGAAGAATCGGTCGGAAGAAAATATTCGGATGACGTTTGACCGTTTGCACAAGATTGCAGAAGCAGTGTACGGCGAAAGTCTTGAGGTTATCCCGACCTATATCGAAGATAACCCACCTAAGTGCAGAACTGAAGGGCTTTGGTATCTTGGAAAGAGCATTGAACTTCTCGCACAGGCTGATTATTTTATCGGCATTTGCGGCGATAACGCCTTTCAGTATAACGGCTGTACTGTAGAAATTGATGCTGCAAAGTTGTATGGCGTTCCGGTCTATCTTGTTCCGACCGTTTTCGCCGCTCCAGATGTTGCGAAAGAAGAACTGGTTTACAACGGCGCAGGGGAACTAATCAACTAAAAATCAATCCGCATTAGCGGGCTGATATATTCCGGCAGGGAAGCCGGGATACAAATTTCGCAGCGTTGCAGGGAAGCAACGGTAAAAAAACGCAGGAGGAAATTAACGATATGAAACTCAATGTGTTGCTTGGTGATGCCTACAAAGAGGGTATGACCGCCGACGAAATCATTTCTGCGCTTGAAAAGGTTGCAGACCCTAACGCAGAGGTTGAGAAGCTGCGCAACGCCGTGACGAAAGCCAACGGCGAAGCTGCTGAGTACAAGAAGCAGCTCAAAGCAAAGCGCACCGATGACGAGAATGCCGCACAGGAACAGGCTGACAAGCTGGCAGAGATGCAGAAGCAGATTGAAGCCCTGACTGCTGACAAGGAGAACCTCGTCAAGGAAAAGACCCTTGCATCTTACCGTGAAAAGTTCGTTGCACAGGGTTATGACGCTGAGCTTGCTAACAAGGCTGCATCTGCGCTGGCTGACGGTGACATGGATAAGGTGTTTAAGTTCCAGTCGGAGTTTATGACCGCCCACGACACTGCCTATAAGGCTTCTCTGCTGAAGGATATGCCCACACCTCCGGGTGCGGATGGCAAGGGCGGCTCTGACAGCGAAGGTGTTGCGTTTGCTAAGAGCCTTGCACAGCAGAATGCCAACGCTTCTAAGGCATCGAGCGACGCAATGAGTGCTTTCCATTAACAAGGAGGAAAACATGAAGTTTACCCGAAACACGGTCAACGGAATCAACGATACCATCCTTGCTTCCAATGACTATACCGCCATTCCCTTTACCGTGACCGAAACTGCTGCGGTTAAGGCTGGCTATCCCATGACGCTGGTTGGTAAGAAAGCTGCCGTTACCGGCGATACTGGCGCAAAGACCATCAACGCTGACGGCATCCTGCTGTATGACGTTGACCCGGCAGAGAACCCCAACGCTTCTTTGCTGATTCGTGGTGTTATCGACACCAAGAAGGCGGCGGCAAGTTCCAGCTTCACTTTTGACGCTGACGCAATCAAGGCACTCAAGACCGCCGTCCCCGGCATCTTCTGCCGTGACAACATCAGCGTGAACGCTTAATAGGAGGTAAAACAACATGGCACTGAATCTTAAGGAAGTCTTTGCCCCGGCTGCGATTGCCGCCTATTGGACGAATGACCCTACCAATGCGATGCCTTTTGCATCTGATGCACTGTTTCCCGCTCAGAAAAAGGCTGGTCTTGACCTGAAGTGGATTCGCGGCCACAAGGGCGTTGGCGTGTCTCTGATGCCCAGCGCATTTGACGCAAAGGCTACGTTCCGTACCCGTGAGGGCTTCAAGTTCGATGAGACCGAGATGCCGTTTTTCCGCGAGGGCTACCATCTGGGTGAGAAAGACCGCCAAGAAATTCTGCGCGTTCTGGACAGCAACGACCCCTACGCCCGTGACGTTGTGAAGCGCATTTATGATGACGTAAGCGATCTCGTCACTGGCGCACGCATCGTGCCTGAACGTATGATTTGGCAGTTGCTGGCTCCTGCAAATGGCACTCCCGGCATCACCATCAAGGCAAATGGCGTGAACTACACTTATAATTACGACCCTGATGGAACATGGAAGAAGAGCAACTACAAGGCACTGACCACTTCCACAAAGTGGGACGTTCCCGCTTCCGCAACGCCTATTGCTGACCTGATTGCTGCGGCCGACGCTGTCAATGATGCAACTGGTGAAGAAGTCACTCGTGTCTTTATGAACAAGGCAACGCTTGCGAAGATGATTGCCGCCGATGAAGTAAAGAACCGATTCCTTACCATCAACAATCGAACCACTTCCGTTCTTACTGCGAACGAAGCAAAGGAAGTTGTTCGTCAGGCAACTGGCCTTGAGATTTTCACATACAACAAGAAATATCGTCCTGAAAGTGGCGGTGACACCACAAAGTATCTTCCTGACGGTTATGTTGTTCTGGCTCCTGATGGCAAACTCGGTACGACTTGGTATGGCACTACTCCTGAGGAAGCCGACCTGCTGTCTGGCCAGTCCGGCGCATCTGTGTCCATCGTGAACACCGGCGTTGCCATCACCACCGAGCTGACCGTGCATCCTGTCAACACTAACATCTATGCTTCTGAAATCGTCCTGCCGTCCTTTGAGCGCATGGACGCTGTGTACTGCATCAAGGCTTACTAAGGCGAAAGGAGGAAAGTAGCATGGGAGACCAGTATTCCGAAGCGGCAGTCAAGCTGGGGCGGTACATTGCCCCCGCACTTGACCGTGAAATCACGGACGAGGACTACCCACTTTTCGACCTGCTGCTTGATTTTGCCAAAGATAAGATATTTGCGCAGGGCTACCCCTTCGGTAACAGACCGGACGAGCTGCCCTCGCAGTATCAGTCGTTGCAGATACGCATTGCAGCGGAACTGTACAACCACATCGGCGCAAACGGACAAACGAGCTACACCAACAATGGCATTACTCGTGTGTGGGAAAGCTCCGATGTGGCGCAGTCCCTGCTGAATGAAGTAGTCCCGAGAGTAGGTGTTATCGGCTGATGTTCAATGGAAGCCCGCTGGACAAACGCCCACTGTGGTACTCAAACCCTGTTGGCAAGAAAACGCCTGTTGTGGACGAATGGGGCAACGAGACTGGCGAATCCGCATACGAATCGTGGAGTACCCCCGCAAAACTGATGCTGAACGTCAGCCCGCCTACCGGTTCTGCGGAAGCAAACCCTTTTGGAGCGTTCACGGATTACAGCTACGTTGTCAGTTCGTCCAGCAAAAAGCACAATACCCCGCTTTATGAGGGAACTCACGTCTGGTTTCAGACGGACGTTTCAAAGCCCTTCAATTACATTGTGGTCAAGGTCGCAGAGCATATCACAGATACGCTGTATGCGCTGAAAGAGGTGGCTGCAAGTGAAAATTAAAGTGAGGTTGAGCGATGCCGGACTTCGTGATGCGGAACGTCAGATACAGGAGTACAAGGCCACCCTGAACAAAAAGGCTAGAGCGTTTGCTTTTCGCCTTTCTTGGTTGGGGCTTGAAGTCGCAAAGGTGCGTTTCGCTAATGCGGAATACGCTGGCTCCAATGACGTGAAGTGCCATATCAACCAAAACGACAAGACTTGTACCATCGTTGCAGAGGGCAAGGCGGTTGCCTTTATTGAGTTTGGCACTGGCGCACATCACAACGAATATGGCGGTGAACTGCCGCCCGGTGTTGGCGCACATGGCTCCTACGGTAAAGGGCAAGGCGCAAACCGCAGATGGTACTACTACGGCGAATCTGGCAATGCTGGCACGCCTGTCAAACAAGTGAATGGAAAAGGCCAGTTGAATTACACCGATGGTAACGAACCAGCTATGGCTATGTGGGGGGCTGTTGAAGAAATGGCTTCTCAAGTTGAAGCAACGTGGAGGGAGGTTTGGAATAGTTGATTGATTATTTCAATTCTATCTTCACGGCTGTTGCTAAGGAGCTGCGAAAGCAAGTTCCCGGCATTTTCGTTACTGGTGAAATCGATGACAGCAATGTCAAGAAGTTTCCGTGTGTGCAGATAGAGGAAAACGGCAATCTTCCTGTACACATTGATTCTGCTGGTCACAGCAAGTACGCTGCCGTTTCTCTTCGTGTGCGGGTCTACTCTAATAAGGACACCGGGCGCATTGCAGAAGCACGTTCCATTGTTGGAATCGTGGATTCTGTATTGGAACCGCTTAAATTTTATCGCAAATCGTTTGCCCCGTTGAATGGGCTGTACAACAATTCCGTCTATCGGATTGATTGCAGCTACGGGGCAACAATCGGAGAGGACGGAATGATTTACCGAAACTAAGGAGGTAAACATTCTATGAGTACTGCTATCTCCGGTCTGAATACCACCCTGTATTGTGGCGACAGCGCAACCGCTCTGACAAAGCTGTGCGACATCAAGGATGTGCCCGACCTGATCTCTGAGCCGAACCTTCTGGACGCCACTACTCTGTCTGACCCTATGCAGGTCAACATCTTTGGCATCATCCAGTCCGATACCAAGTCTTTCACCGCCAACTACAACAAGACTGACTACAAGAAGGTCAAGGAAGCTGGCTACGATGAGACTTCTGAGAGCAACACCGTGAAGTACTACGCCCTGAAGATGCAGGACGGCTCCGGCTTCACTTGGCAGGGTATGCACCAGGTTGGTCTGTCCGGCTTCGGCGTTGACGAGGTTGTGGAAATGACCATCAACTGCATCTTCACCAAGAAGCCCGAGTTCAGCGAGACCCTGACTGTCACTGGCGGCTAAACCGCAAAATCGAATCAATCAAAATGGGCAGAACTGAACATCGGATTTGGTTCTGCCCCTATTTATAAAGGAGAGCATTTATTATGGCTGCTAAAGTTATTAACTTTCATTCCCCCGATGGAAAGAACACTTACGAGCTGACGTTCACCCGTGACAGCGTGGAAGCCACCGAACGCGCAGGTTTTCAGATTGGTCAGTACACCCAGATGACCAACCTGTTGTCCAACTCCCGCGCTCTGTTCTACGGCTCTTTCATTGCACGGAACAAGGGTATCAAGCGCAAGGTCGTGGACGAGATGTTCCAGCACATCGAGGATAAGGAAGACCTGATGGGCATTCTGCTTGAGATGTTCATGGACGCTTCCAAGTCCCTGCTGGCAACTGACACTGAGGACAAGACCGCAAAAAACGCGACGTGGGAGATTGTGTAACCGCACAATCTCAGGAAACAGACGGAGAGGGGGAGCCATTCTCCTTTTCCAAGCTGTTCCACGATGTAGAAGCCTATTACATCTCCATCGGCATGACCTATGACCAGTTCTGGCACGGCGATGTCTGGCTGGCGAAGGTCTACCGTGACGCAGAGGAGCTGCGGGAACGCAGAGCCAACACAGAAGCGTGGAGAAATGGCTTTTACATGGCATCTGCGCTTTCCTCTACAGTTGGCAATATGTTCCGAAAGAAAGGGTCTAGCCCCATCAAGTACATGGATAGGCCGATTCCCCTTACTCAAAAGGAAAAAGACGAGTATGAATACCAACGCGCAGTTGAGGCGCAGGAGCGAATCAAGAGAATGATGTTCTCTATGATGGAAAGTGATGGTGGCAGTGATGGCTGATGTTGATATTACGAGCTTATCCGTAGAGATTTCTGCGGAATCGCAGGGCGCAGAGCTTAATATCGACAAGCTCGCTACCGCCATTTCTAATTTGCGGACGAAAGGCAACGTCACAAAGGTTGTAAACAGCCTTGACAAGCTGTCCGGTTCCATTGCGACGTTGAAACAGTCATCCGCTGGAATGTCCGGGCTGGACAAAATCGCCAGCTTTCTGAATGGGCTTTCCAACGTCAACACTATCGCAAGCGCAAAGAGCATCAACACGGTCGTAAACGCAATCAAGAAGATTCCTGCGGCTGTGTCTGGCTTGAACGGAGTGGACTTTTACTCCATGTCTGGAAGCATTACTCAGCTCACTAACGCTTTGGCTCCATTGTCCATTCTGGACGCATCGAACCTTAAAGCTCTTGGCAGCGCTTTCAATGCGATTGCAAAGGTTCCTGATCTGACCGACAAACTGAAAGCAACAGACCTTGATTCTTTTGCAAGCTCTTGTCAGAAGATTTCTACTGCTCTTACTCCCCTTGCATCTCAGCTTGACAAGGTGGGCAACGCTTTTGCAAAGCTCCCTCCGCAGTTGAGCAAAGTGGTTACACAGGCAAACCGCGTGACCGCAGCCAACGAAAAGCAGCGCAAGAGCTATCTCAGCCTGTCCAATCAGATGAACGGTTTTATGCGAAACATGGCAAAGCTGATTTTGCTGAAAGCCATTGCTGAGTATCTTGGCAACGCTGTTGCAAAATTCAATGACTTTTATGAAGCAACGGACTTGTTTCATAATGCTATGGGCAATTTGAGCGGTGAAGCCGATACGCTCATTAGCAAGATGCAGGGCTTGCTTGGTGTTGACCCGACCAAAGCGATGACTTACATGGCTACCATCCAGAGCTTGGGTACCTCGTTTGGTTTGGCCGGCGACAAAGCATACGTTCTGTCTAAGAACCTGACTCAGCTTGCCTATGACGAAGGCTCCTATTGGAACAAGGGCGTTGCAGAGACCTTTACCGCAATGTCCTCCGCAATCTCTGGCGAGATTGAGCCCATTCGTCGTTTGGGCATTGATCTGTCTCAGGCGCGGTTACAGCAGGAACTTCTTGCCTTGGGCTTTAACAAACAGGTTTCCAGCTTGTCTCAGGCAGATAAAGCGGTTCTGCGTTATATCGCCATTATGAAGCAGACTGCCAACGTGCAGGGAAACCTTGCGCAGACCATTCAAAGCCCTGCGAACCAGATTAAGATTCTGAAAGCGCAGTTGGATATGCTGGCAAAGTCTGTTGGCTCTCTGCTTTACCCTGCCCTGAAATCCATTCTTCCCCCGCTGATTGCCGCTGTTCAGCTCATTCGAGAGTTTGTTGAGTGGGTGGCAAAGCTGATGGGCGTAAAGGTCGTATTCACTGATTTTACCAAGAGCGCTGACAGCGTTGGCGGTATCGGTGATGCAATGGATGACACGGCAGACTCCACCAAGAAAGCTGCCAAAGCCCTCAAGGACTATACGATGGGCTTTGATGAACTGAATATCATTGACCCAACGCAGGGAAGCTCTGGCTCTGGAAGTGGTGCATCTGCTGGCAACATCTTGGGCGATGTAGACCTGTCCGGCTACGATATGTTCAAGAACTATGTTGGCACATCCATTGATGAGATGAAGCAGAAAATCAAAAGTATGCTTCCTCTTATAGCGACTGTAGCAACCGCTCTTGCCGCTTGGAAACTCACAAATCTTATTACGGATATTGTGGACGCTATTTCCAAAATGAACGCACTGAAATCCATTGTTTTGGGTCTTGGCGTTTTTACGGTGGGTGTCGTTCTTGAGATTACAGGCATTAAAGACGCGATTGAAAATGGCGTAAATGGAAAGAATTTCGCTGAAATTGTTCTTGGTGCTTTGATTGGAACTACAGGCGCGGCCATGCTCGGTAAAGGAATTGCTCAGTTTATCGTGACCGGCTTTGGTAATACTGCTGTTGGAGCGGCCATTAAAGCGGCTGGCGGCTCTACTGCTGGCGCGTTTATTGGAGCGGCAGTTGGCGGAGTAGTAACCGGCATACCTATGTTTGTAACGGGCGTTTACGATGCTGTCAAGAATGGCTTAAACACGTTAAACGGAATTTTGATTCCGCTTGGCTCAACAATGGCTGGTGCAGGCATTGGTGCAATTATCGGCTCTCTTGGAGGCCCGATTGGTACAGGCATCGGTGCGCTGATCGGTTTGATTGTTGGCGGCCTGACCGATGCCGGAATTGCGATTTATCAAAACTGGGACAAAATTACAGAATCTCTCGACAAGGCAAGCGAAAGCTTAAAAAACTGGTTTGTCGGCGTTGGCGAGTGGTGGAATGAAAAATGGCAAGGGTTCATCACCAATTTTCAGACTGCATGGGAAAGCTTGCCCGGGTTTGTTCAGCACCCGATTCAGGCACTTGACCAGGCGAGTGCAGGCTTGAAGCAGTGGTTTGTAGGTGTTGGCGAGTGGTGGAACCAGAAGTGGGCTGGATTCAAAGAAAACTGGGACAAGGCTTGGAACAGTTTGGTTGATACAATCAAAAATCTCCCTGCTAAATTTTTGGACTATGGCAAAAACATTGTTCAGGGCTTGATTGATGGTATCAACAATGGCATTGAGAACGCAAAGAAAACCGTTAGCGGTCTTGCAAAAGCCATTATTGATAAGTTTACCAATGAAACCGAAATTCACTCTCCTTCCAAGCTTTTTGAGCTATTTGGCGGTTACATCGACCAAGGCCTTGCAAACGGCATCACTGGTTCTCTTGGTTACGTCAATGATGCTATGAATAAACTCGTAGACGCCACCAAGCTCAAGGGCGAAGAGATGGCGAACTATGGCATTGACTGCGGCACGAGCTACGTCAACGGCATCATTTCCGGGCTAGACTCTAAGTGGGCCGAACTCGATAACAACCTCAAAACCAACTTCTTTGGTACGGTACAGACGTTCACCCAAGCCGCCCAGAGTGGCGATTGGAAAACGGTTGGCACTACGATCGCTGCTGGCATTTGGGGCGCTATGGGCGATGAGCAGCGTAAACGCGCCAAGTCCGTTGCAAGCGACCTTGTAAGCAGACTAAGCAAAGAATTGAAAAGCCAAGCTTCTTCTCTGCTGAACACCGCTGCTACCATTGGGAAAAATCTGGTGAACAATCTGACCCAAAACTTTGGAAAGGTTTCCGCTGAAACTCAGACGATGCTTTCCGGCATTACGCAGGCTTTCGGAAACGTGAAGTCTCCTCTCGCAACGGCAGCTAAAGCCATCAGTGCGGCGCTCTCTGGTGGTTTACTCAGCTCTTTCCCGACGATTTTTGCCGGGTTTGCAAGTCTGGTAAGCACCATCGGAACCGCAGTGGCAGGAATGCTTTCTGCTGTGGGTGCTGCCCTCAGCGCTACGATTTTTGGCATTCCAGCTGGCATCGTGGCCCTTGCCGCCGCCGCAACCCTTGGAGTTGCGATTGCTGGCATCGTGTCGAAACTTGGCGGCAGCCGGTCTACCGGCAGCTACAGCGATACATCTCAGTACGTCGGAAGCTCCAGCTATAATTCCTCGACGTCTAGCTCTTCTTACAGCGGAACCTATTCTGCGGCCGGAGGAAACTCCGAAGAGATGAGAGATGCCGTGTACAACGGCTGCTACAATGCATTCCTCGACATCTGGCAGCGGTACGGGGAAGCAATCTCCGATGGCAGAGATGTGAAAGTGTACCTCGATGGCAAGCAGCTCACTGCTTCCGTTGAAAAAACGCAGAAAGAACGTGGCATGTCCATTATGGGTACTGAAGTTTACTCTTACTAAGAAAGGATGGTTCAGATGGCCAATATTCCTGCACTGGTTACGGTGAATGGCGTAGAGCTGCCGGAACCGTCCACTTATGAGGGGACTACCAGCACGATTGTAGATTCTGGACGAAATGTTCAGGGCAAAGTTGTTGGCGCTGTCGTGCGGCATGATGTGGCAAAGGTCTCCATGTCATGGAACTACATTACTGCCCGGCAATGGGCCGACATCTTGAGCCTTTTCACCACGAATTTTTATTGCACCGTTAAATTCTACAACCAAGCTACAGCTGGCTATACTACACGTCAGATGTATGTTTCCGACCGCACCGGCGGTATGTGGCGCAGAGGGTCAAAAACCGGTGGCGTGATGGGGTGGATGGGGTGCAAACTTTCTCTTGTGGAGGTATGACGTATGGTTGAAGTCTCCGATAAGTGGAAAGAAAAATTTAACGAAACCCTTGTT
>CYGL01000035.1_pt1 | contig 59032 bp, 91 predicted proteins | sample 485531 | NCBI WGS metagenome assembly CYGL01 (sample SAMEA3497897, study PRJEB9818) | human gut metagenome | reverse complement strand
GAGAGAGAGAGAGAGTATAAAAATAATTTAGATAACCAAACAAAAAGTGAATTATTTTGCGGTTGTTCTAAAGAATTTTTAGACAGCTTCGACACGAACGATGCCATTATAATAGAAGGTGACTTAAAAATACAAACCTTCTGTTATAGTGGTATTGTTTTAGTTACAGGTGGAATCTGTTGTAATGCGGAGGAGGTGCTATGAGTATATCAAATGGATTAATAGTAGCTCCCGTTGGAGTCCATGATGATATTCCACAAACCTTAGGAATAAGTAGCACAGATGTAGGTACTCAATGTGTTTCTGATAATGTTAATATGTGGACTGACAGACATCCTGTCGTTTATGATAGCATAGCTCCACTTAGTGAAGAACAGTTTAAATCTGTACATTATGGTTTTGAAAATGTAGCAATAATACAGCCAACTCTTTCTAATTTAACAACTAAATCTATGTATTATAGACAACCTATATCAGGAACCAATGCTTGGTATTATAGAGCTTCAGATTTTGATGGATATAATCATAATGCTAAACCTATATTTCAATTTTCTTTTCCTGCTAATATATCTCCTGATTCAGCTATAATTATTAATATTAATGCTTTATTATTTGAGTCAAGTGCAGCAGGACAATTATCTATTGATAAGCTTATAGGTAATGGAAAGAAAAATCAGTTAGGTGTAGCTATATTTAGTAGAAGCAGGCAAAAAGGATATTATAAAATATTTGGTAGAACAATTACTGGGGGTAAACTTCCTATATTTTTAGTAGATGATTCTTTAGACTGGGAAGGTAAATTAAGTAAAGATATAGCTATTTGTTTATTTATATCTGATAATACTTATTCTAGTGAAAGACTTAAATGGAGAGAATCCCCTGAATATAATATGAACTTCTATCCTAGTATTTCTAATACAAGAAGAAATAATATTCCTACTATGAAGTATTATAATCTATCTCAATTCCCCATTCAAGGTTATCTTCAATATTCTGTTGTTGGAAGTACTACTCCAAGAGTTAATGATAATTCAGATAGTTATTATCAATATAGATTTACTATACATGATAAAGCTTCTGCTGGATTAGCTACTTTAAAAACGTATAGTGTATCTATGGAAACCATTGATTACAATGGAAATTTTAGAACTGACCAATACGAAATAGGTAAAGGTATGGCTAATGTAATATCTGGTCCTGATGGTAGTGGGAATTACGTTATTAGTGTCCCCTGCATGACCTTAGGTGGGAAATACTATATTGGCAAGACAGCTTATACTAATTGCTATATTTATAATACAACAACTGGGGCAAGTGCTGGAAAATTATTGGAAATAACGTTAATTGGATCTGCTTAAACAGCTATACAAGCTACACAGCACGCTATTTAGGAGATGATTATAAGTCCGGTTCTATCTTATTCCGAGCAAAATAATTTGATATATACGAAAAAAGCAGTATCTTAGCAGCGAAATATTAAAAATATCAAGATGACAACACCAGTTACAGTAACAGTAGAAAACGGAGAATTGGTTAGCGTTAAGCGAACTAATGCCGCAGTAAATAGCGAAACTCTTAAATTAGTAGGTTCAATATTAGTTGTAGCAACTAATAAGGTTCTCGAATTTAGTGGAAATGTTCAATTAAAAGATTCACAAAACGTAATCGGAACTTTTCATTATAATAATAATGATGGTACAATGACTGCACCTGTACCTGCGGGAATGTATGAATCAGTAGTGCGTATTACAAACGAAGCGTATGCTGATAAACAAGTTGAGGCAACTGAGGCTTTGCTTGCTGGAATTAAAAAATGGAGTGAAGGAACAATTAATACATTGTGTGAGTAATGGAAAATACAGAGACTAAAAAAAGCGAGAATAAACTCGATAAAATAAAAAATAGTGAGATAGTTAAAAAGACATCATTGATCAAGGCTTTATTGATCGCGCATCAAGGGAAAGAACTTCCGCGCGAATTGAAGACTAAAGTTATGATGACTCGCATTTACTACAATGGATTTTATAAGAAATTCGAGGATGCCGTTAAAGAAGCTACAGAAGGATTGAAACCAGAGGGATTTGATAAAGAAAAAGAGGAAGTAAGTAAACTTCAAGAGAAAATCCAAAAACAATGCAAAGACCTATCTTCTCTTACAGAGGAAATGACTAAAGAACATCTTAACTGATGAAGAATTTGATAAGCATCAGGCATTTATGGAGATGTACAATAAGCATTGGAGAGATGTAGCGGATTTTAAATCTAAGAAGCTGAATGAAGAGGTAGAGGTAGAACAAAAGACTTTTACGCAGAAAGAATATGAAGATTTAGTGAATGTAAATGTAGCTGATAAATATACTATTGAAGAGGTATTAACCGATTTTCATGGAATGTCTATCACGACTGAAAAACAAATATCAACTACTGATTTTCTTGAAATGATATACGAGAACTTTGTTTGTTAATTGTCATGTAAGTTTGTTTTTAATTTTCAGGTATTAGTTGTTTTTCAAGGGGAAGTTTTCTTCCCCTTGTTTTGTTTCTATCTCCTTTTCAAGTTTTTCTTCTGACGTTCTTCTTTCAATTTATCTTTGACCGCAAGAATATCAGAACGCTTAAACCCAATCTTATGGTTATTGAAATTTTGATTCTTAATACCATATTTATCCATCAATTTCTTGAATCCTGCTCGATTATTACCCATGCACAATATTTTCATTGCTCCATCATAAGTAACATAATCTTTCGGATTAACATATTCTGAATTCATCTTGTCTATTGTATTAAGTGCTCCCGCCAATTCGTCTTCGTTACAGTCAGCGCTAAATATATCAAAGATTCTTCCAAAGATAGTACTAAATACAAGTTTCCTAATAGGAGAGAGTGCATCTACTTCTTCTTTTATAATATCGTATATGTCACTCTTAATCTTATTGATTCTGTTTGAATTTGTAAGTTTCACATTGTTTTCTTTTACTTCTTTCATATTAGCCATGATTTTAAATGTTTTAGTACTACTGGTCTTTAAATATTGCTTAAAATCCTTTGTATTATTCATGTCATTTAATATTTAGATAAACATAAAGTAAAGCAGGATGAACCATCAAGGTAGATCCTTCGTATTGCACCATTGAACTACGTGACTTGTAGCCTGACATGCAAACTACATTGGCGGCACGTACTTCATCTTCGGTAATTGATTCAATAAAATTGTGTTCCCTTAACCAGTCTGTAAAATGTCCGCTTGGGAAAATCAAAAAACGGCTCGCATTAACTAAACCACATTCATCAAGCATAGACATCATACTATTTCCCTTATCTGAATCTTCTTTCTTAATTTGAGCAATTATATCACAGAGTTCATCTCGTAAGTCTGATAGCTTTAAAATTGTTTTTTCTTCCATAAGTTTACTTTTTGTTATTAAACATCTTCCTAATCCCATCTAATCCCTTTTGTAACACTACTGTTTTTATGTTGATGCAAGTATCTCCATTAGGTTTGCTAAACTTGCTCTCAACGCATCTAAACCAACCAAGTTCAACGTATTTTTGATAAGGGAGTATTATTAGGCATCAATACCTTTTTCTCTCGCAGGAATGCAAATAATCTATTTCTTCCAATTCCTATATTGAGAAGTTTCGCCACGCGATCCATTGGCAATGCGTCCTTGCTATCTACTACTTCGTCATAGAACTCAACTTTAGGAGCGTCTATCGCTATTTTATGTTGTTGACTTTCATTTTCTATACGAAGTTTCTCCTTTTCTTCTCTTTCTTTTTTTAACTGTGTAGCCAATTGAATAACCAAGTCTGGATTATCAATCATTTGTTCAAGAGTGGGCTGCGTAGCAGTCATTCCGATGGTGAGTAATTCCTTGATACGATCATTACACCATAAATAGAAATCAGAAGAAAGCCATTGAGCAAATATTAAAGCCAAATCTTCATGTAACCAAGTCCCTTGATTGTTACCTCCCTGATTTACAGTTACTAATTCCGTTGCGGGAATTCCCGTTTTGGCTGATAATGAACTAATTAGCTCGTTTGTTTGTTTTGTTGATAAAAAGTCATTGCAGCGCTTTCCAAACGGCTTCGCCATTTGTGTGTGCATTTACCATTACACTATCTCCTTTTTGAAAAGTGATAGGACTCCCATTATATTGGAAGATTTGATTGTTAGATAATCTTTCCATGTGATACTCGTTGTTTTTAAAGTTTTTAATTAGTTGTCTTCTACATATTGATAACACTTGGTAGTGTTCATTCCAGGTAACTTATAATTCACCTCCCTGATATATCCGTGTTCAACGAGCCTATTAACGGCATTGTATATTTTCTTTGTAGAAAGGAAGGGAATTAATTCTTTTAGTTTTGCTATTGCAATAAATCCAGTACATTTCTCTCGTTTTACCATGCAGCCTTTAAACGATTCTTGATACATTTTAGTACATAGTATCAATCGCATATAATAGTAGACGGCTGCGGCTTCTAAACCAACTTTAGAAGCCATTTCTTCATCAATACAAATCATGCAGCCTATCTACTTTTTGAGTTTAAATTCTTCGTATCGTTGCTTGATATTCTTTAGCCGACGAACTTTTCTCAAATGATTAATACCTAAATGTACCGTAACAATAATACTAATAGCCCATGTAACTGATACAATAAGCAAATACATTTCTGCTGTAGGCATAATATTGAATGTATTATCAAGACAAGTAATAGTATCGGTAAACATAAGATTAAGTGGTATAGCTCTTGCATACTTGCAATGATATTTACCTTCGTCACAAGCAAGCCTATACAAACAATAATCTAATAAGATAACATAGCCATCAAATGTTATTAATACTCCACTCCATGCAAAACAAAATACAATTAACATATAAATAGCTAATCCAAAGATAGTCGCTCTAACTATTAACTTTTCTATATCTATATTTAATATAACCTTTACTTATTCTTTTTAGAATTGACTACGAATACAATTTTCTCTGTAAATAATCCAGGCGCTTTAGATCTTAGTTGCGGCTTCACTGGTGACTTTCTCCCATTCTCCGTTACCTTCGTGCTCGCCTTTATCTGTACCTTTTTCTTTGCCATAGCCTAATTCGATTAATGTCATTATTGAATAAGAAGCCAAGTCCATTAATGTATCCGCTATAGATTCGTCATTAACTTTTTGATTCTTTTTAGTTGTTAAAGAGATAATGCGATTCATTTTATCGCTCATTCGCGTAATTGAGGATATAATCCCAAGTTTTTTAAATGTTTCGCCAAATGAATCGCCATAATCACTGTTTTTTCTTTCATAAAGAGATGCAAGAGAATTTGCAATTGATTTGAACTGCGCAAATTTATCTATACTCTTTGTTTCAAAATCTTCTGGGAACTCTATCATCCCAAACGGCTTAGCATAGCTACTCTCCCATGCAATAGGTTTTGCACTACCTACTACATGAACACAATTACTGTTATTCTCCTCTTTCATTTTCTCCTTCTTTTAAAACATCTTGTTTAAATCTCTCTGCCGCCAAAATATTCTTTCTAAACTCTTCGTCTTCAATTGGAGTTTCCTCTTGAAGAGGGGCGTCTAATTTGCTTTGGAAGAATTCTATTTGCTTTTTAGTTATATATGTAGCTAAATCAATCCAATATTCGTCATTTGTAAAGCAAATAAGAGGATTTAGTATAATAGAGAAAGTTCCAGATAACAGCAAATCATAATTCTCTTTTTCTTGTTCGTTTAAGAGGTCATAATTCCCCTTCAGTTCAATAAGAGACTTCAAATGTCCATAAAGGGAATGCAGCCACGGTCTTACATACATTCTAAACCCATTCGCGCTTACTATTATCCCAGATTTTGTTTCGTACAGTTTAAAACTTTCAAAATCAAGTTCTTTTATAGTCTCAGAACAAGGCACATGTATCAATGTAGGCTCAATACATAATTGTTCCTTTATTGATAAGATGTCATTAATTAATTTCTCACCATAATGTGCGTTATCGCAAAGCCCTTTCAGCTTTGCGATCTTAACGCGTAGTTCTTTGTTCAATTCTTCTTTAGTTTTAGTTTCCATCATTTTCAGTTTTAGGTTTGCGTCCTCTTCTTTTGAGTGATTCGTCTAATGTTTCAGTATCAACTTCGGAGGCAGCTGATTTATCTATGACTTTGCTTTCTGTAGGATTTTCAGGATCTTCTACGCCTAACATGTAATCAGCAATAGTTTTTCTTCCGTTGAACCTACTAATTTTCTCTTTAATACAGATATTCAACAAACGTTTTTTCAGCGTATCGTTGTCAAGTCCGATTAGGCTATCTCGTTCTACACGCTCTCTTTGGCTGATAAAGTTGATAATATCCTCCTTGGTTTCAACAGCAGGAGTGTCAGAAGCACCAAGGCTTAAATAGGGATAAATAGCCACTACACTATGTGGGATACCTTTGTTAGGAGATTCTTTCTTTACATTGACTTCCTCCCATGAAAAGAAATCGTGTTCTGCGATAACATAATCCTCACAACCAGATTTACGTTTCAGTTTTACAATTGCCTGTGCCCATACTTTAGAGCCATCATATTCATCGGGAAGTTCCGATATTTTTGCATAAAGCAGCATGTCTATCAAAGATTCATCTTCTCTCGTTACCATGATTTTTTTTATTTAAATTATAAATTCGACACAAATATAACTTTTTTAAGTCGTATTTACAACTGAGTATGGTTATTAATTGCGACTCAACAACTTATTAACAAAGAACACTTGTCCAGCACCAGTCACTTTTGGAGTTTTATTTATAGTAATATGTCCATCACTGTGAGTTATAGCTGTTTCCTTAATCTCAAATAATTTCATCTCCATGCTTTTTTGAGTTGGCATATTAAAATCAGAACCTTTTCTTTTTATTAGATAACCATTATCTCTTAACCAAGAAAACATCCTATTTTGTCCCATTTCTACTCCATTCTGCTTGATAATTTTAGCCAAATCTCCAATTAGGATAGAAGTTTTGGAAGTAGTCACCGCTTCACTGAACAGAACTTTAGGTTTATCAAGCTCAATCTTAGCCTCAGCCTCAATTCTTTTCTTTTGTTCCTCTTTCAAATTTTGTAACAGACCAATCATAAAGTCTGGATTAGAAATAGCCTGTTCCAACACATTTTCTGTCATATATGCGCCATGCTTGCGAATCGAAGGTAATACTTCGTTGCATACCCAATCTTGAAACTTTTCCGCATTAGGAAGCTTAGATTTCATTGTTAATCTATATACTTCCCCTTCTTTTCCGTACTTTATAGATTGCACACCACTTTGAGTAGGGGTTTCCAAAACGGTAACCCCCTTGCAATGGTCTATAACAGCCTTTGCCGGATTTGAATAACCGAGAGATTTCGCCACATCAGCCAAACAAAACATTGGTTCACCGTCAACGACTGATACTCTTACCTTCCCAAACTCTAAATTTTCAAATACTTTAATTTCTGACATAATTTTGATTTTTAATGATTAGTACTATTATTATTTGCCTAACAATGCGTTAAGACCGTTTCTAAATTCTGTATAAGCCTTTAACTCCTCATCATCTAAAACAACAAAGTGCATACCGTCTATTTTTACAGACTTTAAATTTCCTGCTTTCATGAGTTTCAATATCCAAGCATGACTACAACGCATGTACTCTGCGTAATTTTTAACCTTAATAAGATTTTCTAAATTCATATTACATGTTTTTTTTTGATTTGACTCTGCAAAGATAATAGAATAAGTTCATATATTAAACAAGAACCCTGTTCTTTTTCAACTTTAACATTTGGTCATAAAAAAAGCGGCAAGAACTAAGTCTCACCGCCCAAAACAATTATGAACAAAATTTAAACTAAAGATTTCTGTTACCAGATTTTATATCCTGCGCCAATATTATATACTGGCTTGTTTCCAAAAACTCCTATACCACCATTTAAATAAAATCCTCTTGGGAATGTAATAGCAACGTTTAAAGTTGGTATATAGTTCTGATCAAAGTAAGAAACTTGTCCATAAAGATACCCTTGTGTTTTTTTAGGGGGATATATGGTTTTCGTTTCCGTATTTGTTATGGTCTTATATTCCGTTTTATTAAAGACGTTTATTTTATCCAATGAAGGATTATACCCCGACACCCAAGCTTCATATCTACCATCTTCTTTATAATATTTCTGTTCTATTGGAAGTATTATTTTAGAAGAATCAGAGGTGTATATGTAAATAGTATCAACAATCTTTTTTTCTTTAAATATTGGAGAAACTAATTCAAGAGTATCATATTTAACTACCCAAACCGTATCCGTCTGAAAAACCGTAGTAGACTTCTCTAATGGTTTATTAAAATACGGTACAATTGCTATTATCACTAATAATATAATGATAATATACGCAAGAGCATTACAACGCTTTAATTTCATTACATGCTTTTGTTACTTCATCATAAATACGACGCAAACTAATCGCATAGCTAACATTTCTTGCATTTAAGGTAAAAGCCGAAATTTTATATTCATCAGAACTCAAGAAATCCATTTCCTTTGAAACAGCTTTACCTATTCTTTCAAGACTTAACAGCTCCTGAGATTTTTCTTTCCCATTAAACCAGTCTGTGAAATCCTTAAAAGTTCTATTACATTCCCCTGATCTGTAAATAAGTCCGTCTCCGTCATTCATTACATTAAGAGCTATCAAATAACCAATAGCTTTTGATACAACATCTTTAGGATAATAATTTTCTTTAAAATGTTTTTTTACGTCTTCAAAATTCTTCATTTCTTGTTAGTTTTTAATAGTCGTAAGACCGTTGATATTAGTAAATTTAAATGTTGCTAAAATATATGGGGAATTTCCATGCAGATAATCAGAAGATGGCTCTACTTTATCAGAGAGAATAATCTCTGCTTGTCTTTTTCTGATAGTATCCCAATACAATATTTTTTTTCCAAGAATATAATTATAAAAGCTGTCGAAAGTATCACGACGATTGACTCCTATAAACGCAAACACAAACTCAATATCTGTAGCATCTACTGTTGGAGTATCGGGTATGTAGTAATTACTTCCATTGCTTTCAGGAAATACTTCTGAATAAATTCTTGGCTTACCCTTAGTGGATAGTCCTTTGCATGACACATACTTCATACCAGGAAAATCCGACTCTAAGTTTTTAACGGGTTGCGTTGTTGGTTTCCCTATTTCTTGCATATAAAAAACTGGATCACTCATCGTCTTTAGGCATTATTCGTTCAACTATAACACGGCTATTAATTACGTCTCCCGTGATTAAAGGAGAGCCACCATATACATAAATAAAACATCTACTATTTGCTCCAATGCTTATATCTATCCTACTATCACCAGCAATAAATATTTTGCAAAAATGATTAGGTTTTATTTTTAGGTCTGTATTACTATCCAATATACACAAAAGAGTAGTAGAAACTTCAAAGTTGTCGTCGTTGTATTCACACAACATAGCCCCAGTGTATCCATGCCCTTTATCATTTTTATATTCGCAAATATATTTCCCATTTACATAGGCTTTAAATTTCTTTGCAAAATATTCAGGAGACACTCCCCATCCCTCAGAAACAGAAGCAGCCATAAATTCTGCTCCGTTTGCATCGCAAGCAATTTCAAATAACTCTCTATTGCTTTTTTCAGAAGTCCATTTATCAGTATATCCTTGACAGAGACCTCTTTCGTATAGTCGTTTTTTTAAATTGTTCTAAATCTATCATTTCCCAAATGTTTTTAGAATGTAATTCGCGTCCAAGCTGCGTAAATCTACGATGATATATTACCTTCCCGTTATCAAGCACTTCTTGTTTCACCTCTTCGTATCCACACTGCGAATAATCAGAATACAACACCCAAGTTCCATTAATTTTAAATTGAACTTTTTTAGATTCAAGCATTTTATTAAGTTCGACAGCAGATTTTAAACCTAATTCTTTAGCTATTTCTGTAGCAGTATATGTTTTATTAACGTGCATAAGTATAGCGTTCTTTTTCTCAGCCTCAACCCTTGCTTCTCGTTCCTCTTTCAGCTTTGTCAAAAGCCCTATACCAAAATCCGGATTATTTAAAATCTGATCTATAACATTTTCAGTCGGCATATATACCATGTTTTCGAATTGAAGGTAGAACTTCATCACATACCCAATCCTGAAATTGTTCAGCATTAGGAAGATTACTTCTCATTATTAACCGATATACATCCTTTTCTGGAATATATATCATATTAGTTCCGCCTACGCCATTAGCGTGTGGGCAAAACACCTTTTCGCCTGATTTACAATGCCTTGAAATAGCATCCGACGTATCTGAATACCCTAAGGCTATTGCCACATCCTTTGCGCAAAACAAAGGCTTGTCACTTGTTCCAGCTACGCGAACTTTACCGAAAGACTCACTTTTAAAAATTTGAATCTCATTCATAATCAATTTCTTTAAAAAGTTAAACTATGGTATCTCATTCAAAAAATAAAAAGGGGAAGGTTGAATGAGATTAAAAGACCTTATCACACAGTAGCGATCTGCGCTATCCCCATTTTATACCGCAAATATAGCAATTATTTTCTTTTTTACAATGCTTTTTCAGCAAAGCATAATCTTTCTTTTAATTTAATTGCTCGCATTGCACCAAACCGAGCAACATGAAGTTGTTCTTCGAGGAATAATTTTCGATACGGATGTTGTTCTGCGAAATGGTATGAGTAGTTTCCATCGTGAGCAATACATCTATGTCCATGAAGTGTTATATTCATGTCTTCATCGTATGTTATTATCCCTGTATAGGAAGCTTTTAATTCATCCAATTTATCATAAGCTTGTTGAAGTAAACAGGATGGAATACAATAATAGAAATACTTGATAATACCGTTTCCCTCATGTGAATGTGTTTTCTTGAAATCAGCTAAGAAATCAGACCAACTACGCTTGATCTCAATTTCCGTAAGGTATCCCGATTTTGAAAGAACAAGCATATCACATTCATGGAATATACTTAGAGATGATGATAACCCATTTACGTTAAAAGCTACTATGTTTCATACAAAATTAAAATTATCATTTTTAGCTAAAGCTATTTCTATTTCATATAAAGACCTTTTAGTATCCATTTCTATTCTCCTTTTCTAACTTTATCACAACAATCAGCGATATACCCACAAAGATAGCTAAAACATTCTTGATCTTCAAGGTCAACATTTGCTCCAATATAAGAGAATATATCCATTGCAGCATGTGTAGCTTCATGCGTTATATACTTAATCGTCATATTTTTTTTTGAAGCAAATCTAATTAATACACCTCCTTTACCTGTTTTTTTGTTATAAGTGGTTTCCGTTATAGCAGCATAACTATCACTGAAATCACTAATACCGTCTAAAATATCCTCAAATTTGCTTTTAGAAACTGCTATCCACAACTTTCTTGGATAAATAGCTAAATCAAATTCATGTAATGTTTCTTTCTTCATTTTTTATTTGTTTTAAAAAGGACAACTTTCATCTCCACTTGCAAATGGCAGTCCATTATCCTTATTTTGATTAATATCTCTCGGTTCTTGATTATGCCATGATTCGGATTGAGGATATGTAAAAGAGTATGGTTTAGGTGCTTCTTCCCATCCATAATGTATATCTTCATTTTCTTCATTTTTGAATCTTCGGCTTGGTATATCATAGTGCATTCCTACTAAATAATCCACTACGCCATACATTCGGTTTTTAGCTACTTCTATTACGTTCCCAAATCCCGTATATCCAGCAACCTTATCCTTCCCTAAAAATTCTCCTCCACGTTTCATAAAGTCATTATTCACACGATGTATTATAAATACATTGTCAACAGCATTTGTTAAATCGGCTGTTCCGCTAATTGAATCCTTTCTTAGAAATTCAACTTGTTTACGCGGATGGCAGACAAGAATTAAATGGATTTGATTCTTTTTAGAAAACTCGCATATTTTTAAAATTAGCTCTTTTTGCTTATTGTTTTTATCTCCATCAAATAAATCAATATCAAGAGAAAACAAGTTATCAAGGATCAAAAGCTTTACGCCATTATCAACCATTTCTTTCATGTCGTTAAAAAGCTGCGCGAACTTAGATCCATACTCGTTATTATACAAAAAGAACTTCCCATCAAGCCAATTATCTATTTTTTCAGCAGCAGCAGGCAAAACATCATACTTTCCAGCGCCAGGTATTCGTTCAACTAAATTCCTACTGCCTGCGGCAACCATTTGAATCCAAGTTTTTAGAATATCCGGACGTAATTCTCCGCTCCACAATGCAGCCTTATATCCCTGATTTACAACATTGAGTAATTAATGTATTTAGCCATGATGATTTTTCCACTGGAATTACTACCTAGCAAAAATTAGATACTTCTCCAAGATTTTAACCCAACCATAGCCCTATCCAAGACATGGAAACCTGTTTTTAGACTTATGATTTCTGTCAGATTTATCTTTTTAATATCCTTCATGCTAAACCATTTCTTGCCTAACTCCTCCGTTTCCTCCTTGATTTTTATTTCTTTTTTTGCAGGAATTGGATAGTTATTGTTCCCATATTGGATATTATTTCTTGGAGTAACATCGTAAGCATTAGGCTCGTATTTTAAGCGCAAATCCCTCCAAGTATATTGGCTACACGAATTATGGAAACAAGTAAAGCCTATCCCGTCTTTAGATACAAAAATAGCCGAATCAGGATGTTTATGCGAAGAATCAAATGGGCATTCGTCTAATATGATCTTTCTTGTTCCATCACCAAGCAATGTCTCTTTATGTACTTTTATTCCATGCTTACTGATAAAGTTATCAATATCAAATTGTTCCCTATTACCGTTATTAAATCGAACTATTGGTTCTATTTTCGGAATATAATCAGCGAGTCTTTTGAATAAAGATATATCATTCTCTTTAATTTCTTGCGGTACGACTAATATTTTGCTAATTCGATGTGGTCTATTAGGCGTATTGCCTCCCTTTCTCGAATACGTGCCATAGAGCTTTGTTATTCTAGCTGGATTAAATACCTTCACATCAACATCAACATGGTCATCAGTAAACTTGGAAGATAAGTACTTCAAAAAATCCCTGATAATAGTTGTATTTTCATCAGTATTCTCTAAATTTACTTTATACATCAAATGGTATCCATTACCAGATTCACAAACGATTGGATAATTAAACCCATTCGCTTTTAAAAAGGTTCTGGCTGCATTTGCTGTCTTGCGAGAATATTCTTTTTCTTCATCAGTACTTGCTACATCCTTTACGCCACCTTCGCGTATTGGATCAAAGTCAATAAGCACCCAACGTCTTTTTTGAATATCAGCGTCCTTTATAGCAGGTGCTCCTTTCACCATAGTGTTAAACTGAGGCAAGCCATCTAAAGCGTTTTTTAGCTCGTTAAAGGTAAAATAGATATTATACCTATCATCGAATCTTTGAATTGATTCTACGGCTTTATTGGCGTCTCTAAACACTCCTGAATAGATGTCATTCTTGTTTAGTGGATTAAAAAGTCGTATTTCGAATAATTCTCCATCATTTCTGAATAGAGTAAGGCTCTTTTTTATTTCTTCGTTATTCATGGTTCAATGGTTTTCTTTTCCACTCTTTTTTTTCTAAATTCCAACTATAATAAACACCTTGACAGTATACTGTTGCTCCATTAGGGCGTTCATTGGGCTTATATCCATCATATACTCCCCATTCAGGATTATTAGTTGTACAATAGGCATTGATGTTGTCATTCCAAAACAGTGATATACCATCACATGATGGAGTGTACGCCTCTTTATAAGCCTTGTCTCCCAAATTGATAATCATATCATAGTCTCTTTTAGCAGAAGGAGAATTATGCAACGCTCCTGATAGTATGGAATCAAAATTGCCTTTTGTATTACTTATAAGCCACATGAAACTTGCTTTCCACAATTTCCCACTATCTCCTCCCTTGTAGAAATCAGGCAACGACTCACAAAGCAATATAGCTTTTTTAATATCATCAACCGAATATCCATCCCTGATTCTTGAATTAATGGCTGACTTTATTTTCTCTGAAATAACATGGACTTTAGCAAACGATTTGGTATTCTCATTCCAGAAATCAACAATTTCTTTATAAATTTCTTTATTTATAGATTTATCTTTATAGTTTTGTTTTATAGATTGTATTGCTTGGGTGTTTTCCCAATCAGACGGGGATTTTCCCCAACGGTCGGTTATTTTTCCCAGCGATGTCCCAAAAAGACCATAAGCTTCATTTGTTAACGCATACCAATTAGTTTTATCTATTTTAATTTTATTGTAATTAGAAACAAGAATAAGTCCTTTCTTCTCCAATCTATTTAAAGCACCTCTTATTTTATCTTCAGTTAGATATGGGTATTGTTCATTTATTCTTTTACGTGTAATGTACACCCAAACATGTCCATCTTTGAACATGTCTTCGTTGTCTGAATTCCCTACGCACCAATGATACAAATGACCTAATACCAATGCTTCTACTAATCCTATTTTAGAAGCCAATTCTACTGAAAATGAATGTGAATCGTAATTTAGTTCTTTTAACATAATTCCAGAATTTTAATTAATAATATTACATCTGATTTTTTTAAAAAAAAGAGTGGATAAAGGAAAATTCAGGAAACCTTTTTCAACAGGGTAGCTAATCCATGCCTCCACTCTTTTTGATTTATTATTAATGCAGAAAATTGAGGGGAAGAGGGATATGGTAAGACCTCTTTCGGTCGGGTAATTAAGCCGCCTATCCCCTCAAAAAAAATATTAGTATTGCAAAGATAGTACTTTATTTGTTATTCTCCATTTTCTCCTTTAATTTTTCTTCCGCCTCAGCCAATCTTTTCTTTAGTTCTATGACGACTTTAGACAGCGCATAATCATTCACCCACTTAACATCGCCTATTTGCCCTAATATCGTCCCAAAATCGCGATTTAAATCATAAAGTATACTCTCTATGCTCTGCGACAAGAAAGTGTCTAATTCCGCACTATATAAACCAAATGGAGTGTTATATACTATATTGCCCTTCTTTTCTTCTTCCAATACCAATTTTTTAATATTTTCTCCCATATTAAATATGATTTTGATTAAACAATGTTAGATTCGCTTTGAAATACATTAGGCAGATTTCTCTTTTGATATTGCTTCCGCAGATAAGAGATCAATATATCGTAGTCTAATATAAAGCCTTCGTTTATTAAGTCTGCTACTTTCTTTTCAAGTTGCCATAATTCACGTTGTTTAGACTCGTTCCCATGTTTGTTCCTAAGCAAAGGTTCATGGCTATCGAAGATTATCCAATTTAACGCCTCTCCTACTTTTTGCATGGCTTTAGGAATAAAAGTTTTAGGCACTATTTTTGAAATGGCTGATGCGAGTTCTTTATAAGAGTCTCCTGCAAGGTTACGGTATCGAATCATATCGTCATACACAAATTTGATGACATCATATTTAAATGATGGATTTATCCACATAGCAAAATCTATAAAGAGAACAGGGTGCATCCAAGTACCAGCATTATCTCCACGAGATGCTCTTGATTTTACATACGTAGAATCCTGCGTATGTAAGTCCTCTCGTTCCATTATAATCTTAACTAATTCAAAAGTAGAGCCTAAATCCAAAAATTTTGTAACTTCCTTTTTCATACCACTTACGCGGTTCCATTGCTTTAGTAGTTCCGTAGCATTAAAGAAACCGTCTTTTGTTCTTTGCTTAACTGAAAATTCACCCATTTGGCGAATCATAATTTGATTTGTTTTCATTTTCTCTTATTGTTTTAAAAGATTCTTCAATAGCTTTTTCAGATGCTCTTGTTCACATTCCAATCTATGAACCCAAACTTTCAAAGAGTCAATATCAGATTCAATCTTATCCGTCCCATGATTTAAACTACATTCTTCGGAATTGAAAAATTCGCGAATCAAGTTTAAGACGCTTTCCTTTTTTGATTTACTTTTAAACAACTTCATGGCTTTTTGTTTTTTAATTCTTCATCGGTTAGTTTTATAAAAATGGTTTTATCTATAGTGACGGTCTTAACTAAACCTTTTAAGATTCTCACTCGGATCATCTCTTTAGACAAATCCAACATTTTTGCATAAGTGCTAATTCTAACTAAATTTTCGTACATATTACTTTCTTTTGTTTTTAATGGTTTTACTTATAAAATCAACTCCTTTTTGGTAAACAAGCGTCTTAATGTTCATACATGGCTCTCCATTTTTCATGTATTTTTGCTCTATAACTCTAAAATATCCGCGATCAACATAGATTTGGAAAGGAACATTATTCGACATTAATATCTTTTCATTTCTTAAAAACTCAAAGAGATTGTTTCGCCCCATTCCTTTAATACCTAAAACTTTAGCTACATCATTCATGGATATTGCAGTCTTACTGTCGGCAACAGTATCGAAGAATTCAGCCTTAGGCTTCATCTCTTTATTTTCAAGTTGAAGCCTTTCGTTCTCCTCAACTTTGTCAGCGAGTTGCCTCAACGCTTCTGCATAGCTTGGAAGTTTAGGCTGAACCGAATAACTTCCTGTTTTGCGGATTGATGGTAGAACTTCAGAAGTAACCCACTTTCTAAACTTTTTGGCTTCTGGCTTGCGGGAATCAAGTATCACATCATACAAACCGTCTTCGTTGACAAAGTTCGCTTGTTGAGTTCTACCCAAACTGTCTATGATGGGGTGGGTAGAAACCACCCCATCGTCCAATCGTTGTCTCACGTCACCTTGCCTTAAATCTAAGACTTTGCATACATCGCCTAAGCAGAACCAAGGTTCGTTGTCGATTACATTCACTTTTACATTCCCAAACTCTTGATTATTGAAAATCTGAACACCATTTTCAACTGTAACTGACTTTTATTTTAACATAATAAAATCCTGTTTGATTAAATTTTTCATAATAAAAAATAGCCCAACATGTAGGGCTACCACACACCTACACATTGGGCTATCTATAAAGCTTTAATATCTTTTTGCTTGGTGGTAGTCAAGTCTTATTTTCTTTTGCAAAGAAAGAACATTTTTTTAATATCACAAAGCGTTTCTTATACTTTAATAATTTTTTGCAAGATGAATCAGATAATGCGTCAGTCACGCGCTTGGCCAGATACCTAAACCTAACCACACTTAAAACATTCATATACAAGGATAAAACACCCGGCCATTTTGAACCGCCAGTCGGTAACTCTATGATAATGAACGAAAGCCCAAAATTGGACTCTCGGAAATCGTCACTACAATCTAATTCTTTTATATCTCTAAGAACATGTTTGTGTTGCTTCCCGAAAATATTCGCAACATTAAGTGAAGTTGTCATAGGCACTGCCTTGTAGAAATCAGCTACACTTTTGATTATATCTATGCCTTTTTCGTTGGCTGACGCTGAAATTTGCAGGCTATCGCTTGCAGATTCAGAAAATTTAGTTACTTTTGCCATAGATTGTATGGTTTTAATCGCAAAGATAACAATTGAAGTGTTAATTGCAAAGTCTTTGCAGAAAAAAGTAGCCATGTTCCTTATTAGGGCATGGCTATCTTCTTATTTGTAATGATTAAAATTACCTTCTACGCGAACTGCGGAGTATTTCTTCTCTTTCTGGCAATACCCAAGAAGAGCTATTGATTATATTAATAAACTCAGTATTATCATACTCATAAAAAGTAATATTATCTGTATCATTCAACAAAGGACTAATCATCTCTTGATGCAGAATATATTCAGTTTTAGCTATATTATGTCTCCACTCTGGCTGTATAACAACACCTTTGTTGTTTAGCCACTCTTTTGTTAGTATTGCAAATTTCATAATTTTCTTATTAACTTTAAGGGAATATTTGTTTGTTCTCCGGAAAGCTCTTTGTGATATTCTTATCATAAAGAACTTCTATTTCAATAGGCTTGTCAAGTCCTATCATTGCAGCTATTGATATATTATATATGTTATCTTCTAAAGTTATAGCAGGTATATTATATATACCATCTTTAGAAAACTGTTGAACCCATTGTTGAGTTGGTTTACCAGAAATGTTTGCTCCTAATACTGCAATAAAATAAAAATCTTCTGGCATATTATAAGCATCCATTCCACTAATTTTCAATTTATAAGCTGGTACTTCAATCGGCTCTCCGGTATCTGCTTCGGGATTCGTAGCTGTTGCAATAATACCATTAAAGGTTTCAGTTGTGCTATCTACAACAATTTTATTTGTTGTAACTTTGCCAGTAGCAAAATCTGGATAATCAACGGCTTTATAGGCAAAATTATCAAAGTTCAATGCGAACACTGGATTTGGAGTGTCATATTGCATGAAGTTGATTTCTTTCTGAATTTCTTCAGCGGTGAGAACATTTTGATATATGGCAACAGAATATATAGCTACATTACTATATTCCATTGGACTACCTGAATTTCTTAATTTACAACCTAATGCAAGAGGAGTTGCAGCGTTTTTATCTATATTAAATGTTCCAACACTATATTCTCCATAATTTTTATATGTTGTAAAATTGTTGTTAAGTACACCAGAAGTATCATATTGTAAAACTACTTCATCTGTATGAATATTTAATATAGAATTAACAATATTGGGTTTTATATTAATAGTTTTAAATTTTATAATTATAGTACGCACCTTATATCCTACCTTATCAAGTTTCAGATAGTCATCTATACCATCTGCTACAATTGCTCCTTCATATTCTGGAATTTGCTGAATAGTTACATTCTTAGTTAAAGCACCCCTAACTCTGAAACCAACATTATATCTTGGGTCTCCGACACTCTTTTGAATACTTTCAGGTAAGTCGTATTCTCCATCTTCAGGAATTGGGAATACTGTCCTACTACCTCCATCGGAAGGAGAATATTCATAAGTAAGCTGATCCGTTGCAGTTAATCCAGTTACTCTTACTTTAGTAGCTTTTACAGGATCAGTGTCATATCTGAAAACGGCAAAAGTATTGGCCGGAATAAAATTCATTATAGTAAAAGAATGATCATCCGTTACGAATACATTCTGTGCTTTATGATAAATTAGATAATTCTCCTTAAATAAACCATATCCACTCCCCAAACTCCAAACGAAGTTATAAGCATTAAGAATATTACCCTTTACCCCTTTGATGGTATTCCTATCTTTATCGAAATTGTTCTTACCTTTAAAGCTCCAATAATCCACAAGGGAAGGGTGAAAAGGATAAGTTTGCCCCCCCCTATTTACAAGTGTAGTATATTTAGGATACGATAATCCTATTCCAACTCCGATTTTCATGGCTCGTAATAATAGTTTACCCCTGCAAATAATTTATACTTAGTTTTTAAATCTGCGGTTAAATGTATGCCTTGCAGAAGAATAACATTCCATTGATTACAAACCAAAGGAATATTCACAGGTGCACTACTTGCTCTTGCCGCAGAACATTCAGCCTGAATATTAAAAACATCGGGTGCAGTATCATCTTTCTTTTGTGGAAATACATAAAATGGATTCCGATCAGGCAAAGTAAAATGGTCGGGGCTTTGTGGAATCTCTAAAACTTGTTTTATTACGTCGTTATACATTTTCTTCCTCCTTAATATTGTTAGTACTATTAGAATTATTAATTACAGTTTCTTTTTATATCTCTAAATTATTCTCTAAATCTTTTTCTTTCTGTCTTCTTGCTTTTTCATCCGGAGAAGACACTGGGCTTAATTCAATGCCGCTTTCCTCTGACAATAATCCATTAGATTTCAAAGTAACCAACATTTGTGCAAAGTCTGTATCAGATTGAGGTCTCCATACTTTGAATTTGGCATTAATCTTAATATTGTTAAAGTCTGTAATAGCAGTTGGTTGAATGTCTTTTTTCACCAATTCCTTAGCTAATCCCTCCTTGAATAAGCGACACATTTTATCAGCTACATTCTGCCATTCAATAACACCTTGAAGAGCATTCTCTATGTCCAATGATTGAGTAAGCATGATGGCAATACCAGAAATATCACCTGACATTTTAATATCTTTTGGAAGAATAAATGTCGTTTTTGATCCTTTCTGTATTGTTTCCTCTAAGAGATTCAGCGTTTCAATAGTTCCTTCCGGAGTTGGTGGAGTAAGGAATTTAGCATCACTATTAGCATCATCACTTCTGTCATTCAAGATAACAGAACCAGCAATCTTTCTACCATCATTATCAAAACGCCCTTTGATATATAATATACCCCATCCATGTCGTTTCTGAATCACTAAGAATATGTTATATAACACTTCATAGGCTTCAATTGAACTTTGAGCATCATCCCAAGCGACTTTACCTCTTTTAGTAATCAGAGGGATTTCGCTAAATCCATGTTCGTTCTTGAATATTAATTTCCAACCGTTTTCATCCGCACCACTTCCATCGTTCATGTGACGATACATGTATCTATCATCATAAGAATCAATATATTCTACGTCATCCTTTTTGTAATAAACGCTTTCTAATAGTCTATCACCGTTATCATCATTATGCGGGCAGAGAACATATCCATCCATGTAGGATAACAATCGCGATTTAATCTCTCCCTTCCTATCGAAATAATATAGAAGTCCTGCATCTCCAACTGATTTTTGAGCATCAACCATTTTTGTCTTCATGCCATCTTGGTTTCTTAAATCCCAATACTGCTTAAATGTAATAAAGTCTTCGCTCTGTTTGGTTGTAGGGTTAGTTTCCATCAATGTGAAATTCAGAGGATTACCGCAAAGATGCAATACTTGCTTGTTCTTTATATTTTCTTGAAAAGAGATTGCCATCTTTTTGTATTCGATAGTAGCCCAGCCTCCACCTTGTTCTTTTGAAAGCTTCATTGTAATACTTGGCACGTTATCATCAAATAAGACTTTATGGCAGTAGGGGTTTAATTCTTGAAGGTATTCATCTTGTGAAATAACCATTTTCTTCACCCTCGGAGTGTCTGCTTGTATAGTTTGATTCAAATCTACGTTTTGAGGGTTATAGCGCGCATTTATCTGCAATCCTCTAAAGAAAGGCTTTTTCTGTAATAACAATTGCGGATTAGCAATCAAATGATCTATTTTTGTTCTGTCTTCTGCCATATTATTCTTTTTCGATCAAATTATATCTTTTCATTACTTGCTCTTTGCTATTTACATAGCACTCCCTGTTAGTATGCGGACAAATAAGATTAAATTTTGGTTCAACGACGATAACATTACTTTGCTCCGATTGATCATCAACAGAGAATTTATCATTCAGTTTGGTTCTAATTTCAGCCTCTAATTTAACAGCGTCTTTCGCAGACATATCGCCAGAAGCAACCAACTCCTCAATCTTATTTAAGAGAGAGATCATCTTGCTCTTGTTTTCCTCAAAAGAAAGATCCATATCTTCTTCTGTCGAAAATTCAACTTCTGCTTTCTTAGAAGGCTTAATATAATTGCTTTTTATATAGTCTGTTAAAAAAACAATCTTCTTTGATTTCTTATATTTATTCACCTCCGCATCTATGGACTCTTTCCCGAATAGCACTTTATATGCAATCTCTGCGTTTTCATAACTTTCGCAGAGAAACACATATGCAATATCCTGCATCGAGACATCATGTCCCAAGTTTTTAGCATCGGTAGTTATTTTTTTAAAGTCGTTGGCATCCATGTTATTTGGTTTATATTGCAAAGTTAACAAAAATAATTGAATTACAATGAATTAAGCCCAAAAATCGTCTCTATATATATTGTCTTTGGGTATATATTGCTTCTCTCTTTCCTCAAAATCGACTGCTGTCTCTATAAGTTCATCGCCATATTGATATTCCAAAACAGGATACATTCGCATAGCACATGGGTCTAATAAGTCCATAGAGCGTCCCTTTCCCAACATTTGATTCATCTCTTTCTTCGTGGCCAGTCTATGTTTCCCGCTTGCTTCTGTCTTAAACCGAACGACAGTACATTCTTCTACAAATTCAACGCCAATAGTGATTTCATCTTTCATCTTATTATGCGTATATCTTCTTTGTAAGACTTCTTCTTCCCAAGACAGATACCTATTATTAATAATGTATTTGAGTCGTAAATAACATTCATCTTTTAGGCTTCTTGCGGAACGCCCATACATTCCCCTTGGTGCTTTAAAAGAAAGAAATGCAATCGCATCTGGAATATAATCAGAAAGGTAACGTCCGTTGATACCATCATATATTATATGGCAATCTGCTACATCCCACTTTGCTGCAAATAGAGACAGCTTATCTGCATTCATTCGAGGCGTTGTTTTGCCCAAGATTAGAGCATCCATGATATGAAAGCCATCCCAAGCCAAAGCAACCATGTTATCCGTTCCAAAGTCTGCCAAGTCGCAAGTAATCCATCTGTCTCCATTCCTTTGAGGATCATTCATAAATGTACTTCTTGCAACATGGGACGGTATAGGAGCGTCTGATTCATCCTCCAAGTCAACATTCCAGTTACCTTCCAACAATTGTTGAGCCATTCTACCTCCTGACGCAGCAACAGAACCTACGTAGTCCATGTTGCCATCAAGAATGGCTTTATTCTCGGACATTCTACCTAAATAAAATGTAAAGGACTTTATGAAGTTCTCGTAGGAAATAGTACCTCCTACCGCTTTTATTTTCTTGTCAATGTCTAATTTGCATTTCTGGTATACTTCTTTTTTGGTATCTCCCCAAATAACATCGTCTATGGTATCTCCGGCAATATAGAAATATCTAACTACACCATCTCGTTCAGGAATAATCTGACCTTCTGGACTAATATACCAATCAAGGAATTTTCTAATCCAAGAATCTTTCTTCGGATTCGTAGTGCCTCTAAACTTACCTGTCCAAGAACCTTTACCTCTATTTCTGGTCAGAAGGTATTTAAAAGTAGAGAATTGATAAGAGGTCAACTCGTCCATATATATAAGGTCAAACTGCGCACCTTTCCATTGCTCCGTTATCTTTTTGATATTCTCATCATTGATTTGACGCATTTCAACAAAAGATCCCGATGGAAATGTTACTCTTGGCGGATTTGTTTTCCTAACTTGCGCTCCATTACCGAATGCTGATTCAAAATCATCTACAAGTCCGCCACCCATGTTCAACTCACCAAATGTCCTACGAGTAAAACATGCGCGGAAAGAAGGGTCTAAACTTGGCTCTGCAACTGACAAAATCGCACTAAATGTTTTACCGCAATTTCTTGTAATAACATAATTATCAGTTAAATACAAATGTTCTTCCCCTGAAACATTTATACAACATACTTCTGCCGGAGGGAGGATTTTATAATCCATTATACTTAAGAAAGTTTTTACTTTCTTGTTATCTTCCGAAGTGGTATTTCTTTTTTTCCTTTCTAAGTGAAATAGTTCTTTATCGTCCTTTGTCCAGATTCGCAGTGTATAGTATTCTGCACAGTTTATTTCTCTGTCATAAAACATTCTTTTAGTAGGAACTGTTGAGAATACCCTACATTTGCCTCCAATAGACCAAATGACTTCTTGCACATCCTTTGCCAGTCTCTTGCTGATAGTATTGTATTGAACTTTCCCATTTTTCCTAATTTTGCTAATAGAACAACATCCGTCTGTATCAAACAACCCTCTTAAAAGTTCCATTCTATCTTCGATGGGCGCATATTTATAGCAATCTGGAATAAATTTACTCCCAGCTAAATGTCCCCAAAGCCCTAATTCTTTCAAGTCTGATACAACATGTTTATCTCTTACACAATAATGCAAACTTTTTGGATTGATACTATCTTTAACTACATTATACCCCAAAGACCGAACCCTTTCGATAACTTCAATATCATTAGTCCCAATATCGGCTCTATATATTTTATCTGATAAGCAGCCATCTCCAATTAACACTCCTAATAAATAAGGATGTATTTTCCTTTGCTTTTTATATATATCGCTAAATTCAACTGGCTCGGACATTGGAATCCTTAGCCTATTTACATGTCTTTTATCTCTCCGTTTGCTTGTTTCTATATAGTCAATTATATCTTTGGCGGATATATCCCAAATATAACCATGCCTTTCTTTTACCATCCAATGATGGGATAGGGCACTTCTTACCTTTCTTCCGTCCTGCAAAGTAAATTCAACACACTCTTGTACTCCTTTGTCTAACACGAAATTAACAGTCTGATTCCCTCCAAGAGGATTTGTAATAACATCGCCTGCTTTTAGACTTCCTATTTTTACAAATCCATTAGGAGTAGAGACAAGACAGTCCTTGGGTTGCGGGTTTAACGTACCGCCTCCGAACACTACATCCACATTCGAGCACACAAACTTTTCTTGAAAGCCTGGTTGTGGCTTAATTATCTTAGTCTTTGATTCCTTATCTTTGTCTGTTGTTTCCATATACATGCAAAAATACTATAGAATTTTGCGAATATTTTGAACTAATGAATAAATGTTATCACCAGTGATAAAGTTTAGTCCTGTATCTTTCTATATTGTTGAATATATAGCTTTATTTTGTATGCAAATTAAAAGATTAACGAAGTATGAAATTTACCAAACAGCAAGCCTTTGAAAACCTCAAAGGTGCTCTGACAGAAGGTGGGAAAACCCTACGTTTAACAGAGAGAAGTATTAATGAGATGTTAGAAACCCTAACCCCATTATTAGCAACAGAAGAAACCGAATTGACTGATTTTATGTCAAAAGCATTGCCGTTATTCAAAACCGCAAATGGCAACATGGAAAAAGATTATTCGGATTTCGTGCAGTCTTACAAGTCTCAAACTACATCACCTGCCGCACAGCAGACTACACAGAAACCTGCGGAAGGAGCAAGCGAACTTGAAAAAAGACTCGCACAGTTGGAACAGGAATTGCAAGCTGAAAAGAGAGAGAAAGTTATTTCTCAGAAGAAACAAGATTTGAAAGGCAAATTAAAAACTAAAGGCGTTAAAAACGATTCATGGATTAATGATTTCATTCAAGAGATTAATATCACAGAAGAATTCGACGTAGACGCAAAACTTGATTCTTATGTGAAAATTTACAATCAATCTCAGGCTAATTTCACGACTTCAATGTCCCCACAATCTTTGGAAACCCCAAGTGCAGCCGCAACCGATACGTGGGATGATATTAAGAAAATGAGAGAACGTAAAAAAGAAGTTTTAAATTAAAAAAAAAGAGAAAATATGTATTCTACCGATGCAGGTGTCTTTTTAGGAAAGACTCTTCTTCAACGAAGAGGTGAAATTGGTGGCGCAAGATACGTTTTTGTTAAGCTGCAAGGCAACAAGAATGAACTTGTATTCCCTACTTTCGGATGTAAAATTATGAATCCGTTTAAGGGAACAGCCAAAATGTATGCAGGCGATTTGATTGAATATCGCTATAACGACGGTGAAAAGGGTGCTACAGGTTATATTTTTGAAGACCTATGTTGTAAACAAAGCGACAAGTACATCCACTGACACCGTTATCTATTTAACAAGAGATGGATATAAACATATCCCTTTTGTAGGAGATGTTTTGATGAAAGCTCCTGCTACTATTGATGGAGCGGGTACTGCGGTTACGGTAACAAAAGTAGAACCGACTGTTGAAGCGTCTAAGGATGTATGGAAGGTTACTCTTTCTGCTACATTGGCTGATTTAGGCGTAGGTGATATTCTTGTTGAGGCAGCTGAAGCAGGTTCTGGCAAAAAACCGATGGTTACAAATCCGAATGCAATGTGTCCTGCGGATTATGATTTCCTTTATGAGCCAGCAACAGGCGATTCGGATTTTGATGGAGCAAGATATTTTATGACTCCTGTGCTTCATGGTATTGCTTATATTGACAGGATGTCTCCACTTCCCAAAAGTGTACTTGTCGCGAGAAATAAATCATTAGTAACCGGATGGTTTGAACTTTAAAAGAAAGGAAATAAAAAATGCCAAAGTTTGATTTTAATAATAATAGATATGCTCGTTTGTGGACTGATTCCGATGTGCGTTTTTTGCGCTCTCTGATTGACGAATCCGGTCTGCTTCGCACGATTTACGGATGGTGGAAAACCCAATTTACGAAAGCCAGCAATGCTACCCCCGTAGCAGCTGATGGTACTGCAACCTTTACAGTACAGGCTAAAGACAGAACCGCAACTCCAATGATGGATATGCGTGCGCCTCTTGGCGATTCTGTACCTTTGGATTACAAGGGAATTTCTTGGTATTCCGCTACTATCCCTGATTTTATTGCTCCTGGTATTGTAGAAACTGCTCCGCAGCGTGAATACAAAGAACGTCTTTTTGCTCAATTCGGGAATGACGCTTTCTTGATTAGCGAATGGATGGACGATGTTCAGATGCAGATCGACGCTGCTGACCAGACCTTAACTAATTTGGGCGCACAGCTTATTTCAAAAGGTCAGTGTTCTTATAATTTTGGACGTGGAATGAAGGGCGCTTTGCAGAAAGCAGAAATCCCAGCAGAAAACTTCAAGAAAGCAGGTGCTAAGGTTTGGACTGCCGCAGATTGTAATCTACTTAGTCAAATGCGTACTATTGAGGTTGACTTCCGCGATACAAAAGGTTATAATGGCCCAATGAAATGGCAGATTCCGTATAAGATGTATATGGATGTCGTTTTGAAGAACAAAGAAGTTCGCGAGCTGGTGAAACAATACTATACGCTAAATGATAAGGTTTTCTTGGACTCAATGCCTGTTACTGAGGAAATCTTCAACAGTGTTGTTTATGCTAATTATCCCGATTTGTCTCCAATTGAGATTGTTGTTGAAAAACAAAAGGACATCAGTTGGGATAATATGACTGGTAAGTTTGTTAATGGATGGGATCCGAAAGTTGCTGTTTTGCGTCCTGCGGGATTCGCTGGGGAAATTCAGTATACTGATATTTTGGACGTAGTAATGTTCGAAAAATACGGTAACAATTCCATTACTAAATCATTCGCTCAGATGGAAGGTGGTATTTATACATTGGTAAATACAACTGTACCTAATGGAATGTATAAAGAATGGCATACCGATTTGATTATGTCGGCTGTCCCGTCATTGAATGAGTTCCCGTACCATGTCATTGTTGACACAACAGTAGCGAATTAATATGGCACAATTTGATGTTATAGAATATCTTTCTGGTTTGACTGCCTTTGTCTTTGACAGGGCAGTCTTAACCCGTATCGCGATAGAAAGAGAAGTTATAGATGTTACGGATTACAAGTCTTTGACAGAAAAACAAAAAGATCTTTGTCTTGCTGATTTATTGTTCGTAATTTATACAGCCCCTAATTATACTGCGAGTTCAACACAGCAACATGGTGCGTTCACGAAAACAATCGGAAGTCAGCGTTACGATACAAAAAAAGAGGTCTATAATATTTTAATTGGGTTATACAAGAAATGGGACGATCCTAAATTATCAGAGCTATCAAACTTGGGTGTACGGTGGATTAACGAATATGACTAATGATTATTGACAGAGACTTAATACAAGAATATCCTTTTAATGGTTCTTTCTATACATATGGTATAGATATGACTAAGCCATTGACGGAAAGAGTCGAAGAGGAAGTGTTAGTATTAGAAACCAAATGTGATATACAAGAAGCAAAGAAAAGTGATAATACTATCATCTCAAATGCTTTTGAAGTATATTATCCTTTTGATAAAAAACAAGGCATTACGATAAAAAAAGGAATGCTATTCAGAGGGGAAATGTTTGGAATGTCAGTCGAAGGTCGAGTAATTGGTTTATTCCCAACTCAATTAGGAGGTGTTTCGGTTTACATAACAACTTATACACAGGAAGAATAATGAAGGTTTCTTCTAATTATGTACATCAATTAGCCATGAAACTGGCTTCCGATGGAGATAAGTTGATACATCAGGCTTTTGAAGAAGCGGATTATAGTAAAAACGAAACTCAAAACCTCCATGATAGTTACGGTAGCGCAGTCTTTTATAACGGAAAAATATATCCGCAAACAACAAGATTTTTAGATCGTTTAGCTACGGATAAGGGTGTAAAAGTTAATGGGCGTTACATAACAGGAAGACAGTCAATTGAGGAGTTTTTTTCTAAATACAATCCACCCACCAAAGGGATGCAATTAGTAGTTGCTGTTGCTTTGTTCTATGGGGGAATATTAGAAGCAGGCGAATCTCCTTTAAAAAGGAAATATAAAGTGATCTTTATGATTGGAGATGATATTTCATTATTATCGTCGAAGATAAAAGGTTCAAAAGTAAAGACAATAGGAAATGGATAAAAATAAGTTAAACATATCAAATATAGAAGCTTACCTTGATTCCTTGTTGGGGAATAAGGTTTCAGCAAATTGTTTTCTTTGATACATTGCCGCCAGTTAATAAAAGATTCGTGGAAAGATTTACTTTTGGTTGATTGTTCTTATTTGATACGCGACTTGTCGGCTTATGGATTTGGCACAATAGCAATTTGGCTATATGCAAAACCAATGCCTTCTGGCGCAAAAAACGTTCCTGTACTCTCTAAAATGGAAACTGCCTTGAACGAAATACTTTTTTCAAATGAAAATCCTGCTTACCAATTAATCAGGAGAGGTACGCGTTCGGGTTATGATTCCACTGCTAAATTACATTACAATATTGTAGAAATTCAAATTTTAACCGCTTAAATAATAAAATTATGGCAACAACAGTTGTAAAAACATCCGCAAAGTCGAAGAAGGTTTTTAACCCGAAATACATTTTTATTACTCCTTTTACAGATGAAACGACAAAAGGAACAAATGTATATCAATGCGAAGAAATTATCCGAGATTCAACCTCTATTACGCAGGAAGAAAATACCGAAAATCCTGTAGAAAACGAATTGTCTTCTGCGCCAATTATTAATAATATCCAAGCAGGACAGTATTCTGTAGCTACAGAGATTGCAGACTTGCAGTCCGATTTGTTGAAAGATCTTTTGGGCTTTGAAGTTAGTACGGATACTAAGAAAGTATATGCTCCAAGTGGCTATGTTACTAAATATGCTGAATTTGCTTTGGTATTCCAAGGTACAGATGGAAAATATATCGCATGTATTCTACCTAAAGTACAAATGAGTCCGACAGTAACAATTGACTCTTTGAGTACTTCGATTGGACGAATTGCATTAGCTGGTACAGGCTCTTTATTAGAGATGACAAATGGTTCTGGCAAAGTAATGACTCCATTTATGATTGACTATGATTATACTCTTCCTACAACGGGGGAGTAACGAGGGGATCGGTAACTCCGGCTAATTCCCTAAATATCCTGAACGGAGAAGACGCTATTTTATTGTCTCCTAAAACAAGAGCGAGAAAAAGTAATATCATCTAACTATATAGGGGGGTGGGAGAATTAAACTCCTTCCCCCTATTTCATAAGTAATAACATGAAAGAAAATATAAAAAGAAAATCAATCAACGAACCTGTTTCTGATGAAGCAATGGAGCGTTTAGCGCAAATTATGACAGATAGCCCAACTTTAGTTAAGTTGTCAAAAACAGAGTTTGCTATAAAGTCTTTGAAGCCTGCCGTAATGTGGATGATTGCAGAAGAAGCAGTTAAAATAAGTAAAGCAGAAAAAGCATCGTATAGTGATGTGTTAAAAGGATTAGCGTCTAATTTACCTTCTGTTTGTAGGATTATTACATTGGCTATTCTTAACAAGAAAGAAGATATTGAAGATGAAGTAACATATAAAAAAGTATACGAAACCCTTTTTTGGGAATGTGATGAAAAGGAATGGGGACAGTTATTATTTGAAATACTGAATTTGATAAATGTGGATGTTTTTTTTTACATTATCAACTCGACTCAGATATTCAAGGAGATGGCTCTACAGAGGAAGACAAGGATGAACGAACAAAAATAATAGTCGCCAGAACAAGCTATGGGCAGATGTTTGATTTTCTTAAAGCTTATCCTTCTGTGACCATAGACGAATATATGTGGAAAATGAGTATGGCTCAAATAGCCTTAGCGTCTCATGATTCAACGCAAGTTGTTTATTTACCTGAAAACAAAAGCGAGGACGATGTAACTGTAATTAATTCCGCAGAAGACTTATTAAGTGATTTAGGATTCCCATTATTTAAAGAATAAAAAAGATGGCAGAAGGATATATTTTAGAGATACCAGAAAACGTATTAAAGCAACTGGATCAAACAGATAAGAAAATAGAGACATTAGCTAAAACGAGTGAGAACACTAAAAAGCTAATGAAGTCGGCTTTTCAAGAAATGGCAGATGGGCTTAACCCATTATTACAACAATTAAAAACAGCGAATAAAGGCATTAAAGATTTGATGCCTAAACTTGATACATCTGGTACAGAAAAAGTAGCTAAAAGCGTGGCTAACGTGGCAGAGCAGCTAAATAGAGTGTCCCAATCTCCCGTCGATGTTATCAATAAAAAAATAGAATCGCTTAAAAACTTGTTAAAATGATTCGACTTCGGCAGTATCTAAATTAGATTCTCAAATTGCCAATTTGAAGAATAAGGGAGGAGGATTTATTAGTGGTTCTACAGTGAAAGAAGCCTCCGCAGGGAAATCACTTACTCCGCAAATTCAAGCCGAATTAGCAGTTTTAGAGCAAGAAAAAAGGAGCATTCTTGCTACAGCCGCTTCTTGGGAAAATTATAAAAAAACAATTGGAAATACTTCCATTGCATTAGACCAATTAAATTCTTCATTCAAAACAGGAAGTTCGGCTTTACAACAGCAACAGAAGATGATGGACGCTGCTTTTGAGAAAGCTTATAAAATGGCGCAAGCCGAAGAAAAGGCTGCGGCAGAAGCAGAAAAATTGGCTAAAGCACAAGAAAAACTCAATAGAGAACAAAATAGAAAATCAGATCAGCAAGCTGCACAGGCCATGCAAGCTTACAATAGGGCTATGGCTGCATCTGAGGGAACTATTACCCAACGTATTAATAAATTAGCAAAATTAAGAAGTGCCCAAGAACAGTTAAATGCTACAGGAAAGAATTATACGGTTCAATTACAGAAAATAACTGCTGAAACCCAAAGGCTAAATGCGATTAATGATGCTACAGCAAACAGCATGAATAATTTGAAGAAAAATCAAGGTCGTATACTCGATACTTCTGCACAATTGGAACGTAAATTAGGGCTTCTTTTCAGTGTAGCTGCTATTGAGGGATATATTGGCAAATTAGTGCAGGTTCGAGGGGAGTTTGAATTACAGAATCGCGCACTGCAAGCTATTCTTCAAAACAAAGATCAAGCTGACCAATTATTTAATCAAGTTGTCGAATTAGCTGTTAGGTCTCCTTATAGAGTTAAAGAATTGGTTACATATACAAAGCAATTGGCCGCATATCGTATTGAAACAGAAAAACTGTACGATACAACAAAAATGCTTGCTGATATATCAAGCGGCTTGGGCGTTGAAATGGATCGCTTGATTTTAGCCTTTGGTCAGGTTAAGGCAGCTAATTATCTACGAGGAACGGAATTAAGACAGTTTAGCGAAGCTGGTATTAATATATTAGGTGAATTGGCAACATATTTCACTGAATTAGAAGGACGAATGGTATCTGTTGGAGAAGTCTTCGATATGGTATCTAATAGAATGGTTGCCTTTGAGGATGTCGAAGAAGTATTTAAGAGGATAACTTCTGCCGGAGGAATCTTCTATAATATGCAAGAAATACAAGCTGAAACTTTGCAAGGTCAAATTTCCAACCTCCAAGATAGCTTCGATGTTATGTTTAACGAGATTGGGAAAGCTAATGACGGTGTTCTAAAAGATTTGGTTGCGATTGTTCGAGGCATTGTAGAGAGTTGGGAAGTTTTTGCAGTTTTATTAAAATCCGTAGCAACTGGGTTCGTTTTATATACTGGAAAAATAGTTTTAGCTACCATCGCAAATAAGGCTTTCGCGGCATCACAAGGAGAAATAATCGCCAATTCCGGAAGAGTTAACAAGGCTATTGGAGGAACGGTTACAGGACTTAAAAACTTATTGTCTTTTGCAAAAGGCAATCCTTATTTACTTATAGCAACTGGTATTGCTACGGCAATATATGCAGCTACAGAATACAACAGTAAGGTCGAAGAAGCAAAAGCTAAATATGACATATTAACAAATTCTTTAGCAAGACAAAAGAATGAAATAGATTCTATCTCCTCTAAAATTAAGGAATATAATGCGAAAATAAAAGAATCTGCTTCTGCAATGCAGCAGTTTAAAGAAGGAACTAAGGAATATACAGAAGCTCAAAAAGAAAACAACGAATCTTCGGCAAAACGAAATGCCTTGTTAGAAGAATTGAGAATTAATCATCCGACAGTATATAATAGCATTATTACACAGAAAGATGGTACTGTAGATTTGACTAAAGCACAAGAGGAGTTTAATGAGAAGTTAGAACAAACTAATTATTTAAATTGGTTAGCAAAGAGACAAGAATCTTGGTTTAGTACAGGAATGATTGAAAAGGCAGCAGAGCTATCGGAATTTCAAGCTGAATATAATAAACAAGCTAATAGTATGGGTAATATTTGGCTTGATGCAAATGGAAAACTCAATGTTTTTCTTCAAACAGCTAAAAATTTAGATCCTGATGTCCGACAGCAGATCATTGCAATACAAAATAGTGCAGGAACAGCCGTTGAGAAATTAAAAGCGTTAGACGTTCTCGGTAGAAAAACTGCTGCTACTGGTGGTGGAGGTTTGAGGGAATTAATGCGCCCTTATTCTTCTGATTTCAATGATTACGACAAAGCTTTAAGCAAGTTAACTAAAACAAGAACTGAAATGTCAGAAGATATAAAGAAACTTGCTACGGATTTTAAGAAGACTTATAATATTGCTACAGAAGAGGGGAGAAAAGCGGCACAAGAAACTCTTAGGGATTATATTAATTCTTTAAATATAGCTGACGAGGAAACAAAAAAGTTCGTATCTCAGGAGTTTACAGTGAAGTTTGGAGTAGAAATCGCATCTAAACCTATTATAAATCAATATCAAGGGATGCAAGCTCGACTTAAAAAATATGTAGAAGATCATAAGCTTGAACTTGATATTATAAAACCAGATCAAGGAACTAAAGATTATTTTGATAAGCTAAAAGCCGAACTGAAAGACTCGCAATCTAATGTAGAAAAATTAAATGTAGCAACAGAGCAATTAAATGCTTCGATGACCAATGAAGAAGCTCTTAAATACAATAAAGAGAGAGTTAGGCAGCTTACTCAGATATTGTCAGCATTTGGCGAAATGCCTAAATCGAATAAAGGAGAAAATGAAAGAAACAAAACGTTACAACAGCAAATAGATCTTTTAAAGAAAGTTGGGCAAGAATACCAGAAAAATCTAAAATATTATAGTAAAGCCGAAGCTTTAGAGAAAACTCGCAAAGACTATACGGATTCTTTTAAAGAAGCTGGATTAGGGAATTTGATTACAACGATGAATTTTGATCCAAGCGGGATTATAGCAGGATTAGAATCGCTTATGTCTTCCGTTTCTCCCAAAATGCGCTTGACGCTTGAAAAAGCAATTGCTGACTTAAAAGGTGATGTAGAAATAGACGTGAGAGCTAAAGATGTAGAAAGGACAAGAAAAGAAATAGAGGGGCTTTTCACTGGTTATGAATTAACTGTTGAATTAGGGAAATTAGGTCTTGATAAAGACTTAATTAGTCAGTTATTTGGGATAGATACATTTACGCTTGATGATATTAAGGCTAAATTGAAATCTCTATATCCAGACATAGAGGCATTGAGCGAGGAGCAATTAAAAGCATACAACGAAGCATCGGACAAAATAACTGCCGCAGAAAAAGCATCCTTGCAAGAACGTTTAAAGGATTATTCTCAATATCTAAAAAAGTCCATGTCGGAGCGTATCAAGATTGAGCTTGAAGCGCAGAAGAAGATAGCAGAAATCCCTTCTGAATTTACAAAACCACAGAAGGCACAGATTAAAAAGGACATACAGAAAGAAACAAGGCAGAAGTTAGACAAACAATCTTTTGCTGAATTCAAAGAAAGCGATCTTTATATTACGATGTTTGAAGATCTTGATAGAGTGTCTTCTTCCGTATTAGAGCAGATGAAAGCTAAATTGATTTCGTTGAAAGAGTCTTTAAAAGATTTGTCTCCAACCGAATTAAAGGAGATAACTTCTCAAATGCAAAAGATTGACGAACAAATAGAGAAGCGAAATCCGTTTAAGGATCTATTGCCTAATATAAAAGAGTATATTGGTTATTTAAAAGAAAAAATGATTTAGAGACTAAATATACGGATGAATCTAAAACATTAGACCAGTACAAACAACAGCAAGCATTAGCAGAAAATAATGTTCTTTCTGCTCAAAAGCAGTATGATGTTGCGATTAAAAAATATGGTCTTAATTCTAAAGAAGCTAATTTAGCTAAACAAAATCTACACATTGCGCAACAAGGATTGAATGTGTCAAACGATAATGTTAAGGCACAAGAAAAGGTAGTAAGAGCATTGTTGGATCAGATAAAATATGCAGAAACTTTAAAAGATAAATTATCTGGGGCATTAAAGCTGGTAGGACAATATGCTTCTGATTTAAGTAGTACTGTTTCGGATGTCGCAACTTCCTTAGAAAATGTATTTGGAACAATGGATTCTAAGGCGGCTGACTCGATCGGTTCTCTCCAAGAAATATTATCGGGTGTCGGAGATACAGCATCGGGTGTCGCGAGAGTCATGGCGAATCCTGCTGATATTGGCGGTTATCTGCAAGGTATTACTGGTTTAGCAAAAACAATCGGAGCGTTCTTTAATATTGGTGATAAAAAGAAGGAACGTCAAATACAGAGGGAAATAAAAAAGATTGAGAATCTGGATAAGGCATACAAAAAGCTTGAAAAATCAATAGAAGCAGCTTATTCTGTAGACACATTTCAAGAATCAAATAGGCTTGCCCAAGAAAACGTAAAAGCCCAAATAAAGGCATACGAACAGATGATAGCTGCCGAAGATGCGAAAAAGAAAACCGACAAGAAGCGAATAAAGGAATGGCAAGGAGAAATTGAAAAGTTGCACGATTTGCAACTGCAATTAAAAGAAGAAGCTTTAGCAGAAATGGGAGGATTCGGAACGGAAGAAAACTTTAAATCTGCCGCACAAGAATTTGCTAATGCTTGGTATGAAGCCTTCAAAGAAACAGGGGATGGAATGAAAGGGTTGGAAACTACATTCCAAGACTTTATGGATAATGTTGTTAAAAAGCAATTGTTGTTTAGAGGAACTGAGGCCATATTAAAACCCCTATTGGGAATGATTGACGAAGCAGTTAAAGATAGCATCTTAACTAAGGATGAACTTTCTGGAATCATGGATAAATTTAATACGGATACCAAAGGAGCTTTAGACGCATTGTATAAATCCATCGTAGAAAACTTAGGTGTTTTGCCAGGAGGCAACAATCAAGAGCTATCTGGTTTGAATGCAGGTATAAAAGGTATTACAGAAGAAACAGCGCAAGCTCTTGAAGCACTTTTAAACTCCATGCGATTCTTTGTAGCTGATTCAAATGTGCAATTAAAAACTCTTTCTGCTATCGGTAGCTTTGATGTTGAGGCTAATCCATTATTAGGAGAATTGGTCGCACAAACAAGGGTATTAAGAGATATAAACAGTAAATTGGAAAGTGTTATTACAGCCGGAGGAAATAATTCGGTTGGAGGATATAGCATAAAGACTGTGTTATAAAAAACATCCCCAAGAATATTCACATACTCTTGGGGATAAACCCTTTAAATCTATATTATATGAAAAACACTTAAAATAAACAATTAAGAATTTAATACTTAAATGGCTGCTATTGTCTTTTTCAAAGATAAGAAAAAAGAATATCACTTAGTTACTTCTTTCACTAAAGTTAACTCTTTTTCTTCTCCGTTGTTTTTATCTACGCATTTCACCTTCATATTGGTTCCGTAGTCTGACAAGGTAGCCGACTTGAAATCATAAGGAGTGATTGATATTAATGCCCATAGATCAAAGAATTTAATAGACTTTTCGTTTTGAATATAAGTTCCATAGCGGTCAGCCCATAAATCTGATTCGACTTTTACGTCTTTTGCAGAAGTAAATTTCATGGTGATTTGATTCTCGATGCACAACCATGTTGTGTTTTCAAGAAGGAAATCGTTACGACTATCTTCTCCTTTAGAACAAGAAGAAAATGCAAGCATTAATGCTAATGCTAAAAATAGAATGTTCTTTTTCATCTTTATTGGTTTTATTAAATATGGTTCAATTTAAACTCTCTGAAATGTATTCCTTGATTATGCTGGCAAACTTTTCTCTTCCTTTCACCGTAATAAGAGTTTGTGTTCCGGATTTATCATTGGTGACCCATTCCTTCAACTCGAAGTATCTGCCTACATATTTGGCTATCGGTTTTAGTTTCCCTTTTGTATCACGATAAATATACCCTTTATCAATTAAAATATAAATGAAAGTTTTTTCTTTAACCCCAAGTAACTTTGCTGTATCTCTAAAATTAAGATTATTCCCTCTCTCGATAAGCCCATTGAAGTATTCAACCTTTGGAGCATTCTCTTTGATTTTGGTCTCAGCTTCGAGTAGCCTTTGCTCCTTGCGCTTTAAGGTTTCTTGTGCAATCATTAACGCACGTGCCATAAGCTCTTCTGGCGTTTCATCTTGATTCTCCATGATATATCCTCCTGTTTTTCGGATTGAAGGCAATACCTCTCCACATACCCAATCTTGGAAAGGTTCAGCCTGTGGCTTATCTGAGCGCATAATCACTTTATACAGATTCTTTTCGCTTATATAAATAAGTGGTTGCATACCTCCTTTTGTAAGGGTGTCAATCGAACTTACACCCTTTTCGTCTAATCTTTGTTTGGTCATACCAGTATGTAAATCAAGTATTTTGCATACATCACTCAGACAAAACAACGGTTCTTCACTTGTTCCAGCTACGCGAACTTTACCTAACTCTGCGTTCTCAAAAATTTTAATTCTATTTTTCATGTGTCTTTTTTAGTTAATGTGATTGAGAAGCTCTTTAAATTTATCTTCATACCATAAAGGCTGAGTTTCTTTCGGGTTATTAGGGCTAACCTGATTCTCGCCATAAAGTCTACCTTTTTCTGTGATAGACTTGAACTTTTTAGATTCACCCTTTGTGGTTCTTCTTGTCTTTTCTTCCAAATATCCTTCGTTTACAGCAAGAATGTTAAAAGCTTTGGCGGATAAATTACTGCCATTAGCTTTTAGCAATTCCGTCGCAGATTTTAAGATTCCATATGATTGTGTGTAATCTGGCACAGGCAATCCTAATGGATCAAGAATGCTCTTTGCCATAATAAGCTTTGAATTATCATTTAAGTTCAAGAATTCTGCTGCCCATGTAGCAACTTTCAGCTTATCTGCAATCGTTAATTCTTCTTTTGCTGGCTTAGCTTTCCCTGTCTCTAAAGCCTCCCATCTTAAAACCAACTTCGCTCTTGCTTCATCATTGAACTTTGTTGCAATGTACAGGCACTCTACTTTTGTTAGCTCATACATAGGGAGTTTACGTCCAGTGGAATCCGTATATTCACTGAGGGAAAAATTTCCCTTAGTGACTTTATACCAAGCACCCTCCATTGCTCTAATAGCTTTTAATACATCATTATGCGGTTTGCCTGTAATTGTCGCAATCTCTTTTGATGTCATTACTTCCTTGTTAATTTTCAAATCGTTCATTGTTTTTATTATTTGTTTAAGAATCTATCAATATCTTCGGGAATCAAAGGCTGGATTCTTTCCATCAAAGCAATATAAATAGCATTATAATACTTGTGCCTTACTACTCCCAATTTTATTTTAGCAACACCACGTTTAACACATCGCGGTGCTCTAAAGTACATATTTGCGATTGTTGCCGAAGACAAGCCTAAGCTATAGTGCAATATATAATAAAGAAAATACCGAGCAGTAGAAGGCTTTTCTTTCATATTATGATTAATTATATCTTGCTCTGTAACTCCGAAGTATTTATAGACTTCGTTGGCTATCTGATCGACTTTATGTTGTTGTTCTGCTGTTAGCGTCATAGTGATAATTATATGGCACAAATGTAATGGTTTTATCACTACCCACCAAATATATTCTACAATATATGATAATCTATTGAAATACAACACGCTAAAAATATAAAAAATACTGCGTAGTTTCATACGGATATATTTACCATATTAGAGTCAAGTCAAGGCGGAAAGACTAAAGACCGCAATTTTAATCACATATAATATGACAGCAGAAGACATTATGGCAATGAAAGCCATGTCAGATGGAACTGATATGAGTTCCTACGAACATTTCAAAATCGCGAACGATTCAGCAAAACGTCCGAGTGGTACATCTATCGCAGCTATCACAATTGGTAGTGCAGCATTGCTTACTGGTATTGGAGCTTGGATCTTTGGTGGAGTTTACGCGGCTCAGGGGGCTAAAGCATCTCAAAGAGATATTGATCGTTTGGCGCAATTAGCAATTGCAGAACGTGCAGAAAGAGTTAATTATCAAGGCGCTGTCAATAAGACTATCATTGATATTTCAAGTGGATCTTTGGCAGGTGCTACAGCAGCAGCTTTGGCAGGTGCTAATTCTTCTTCTAACGCTTATGCACAGGCAGAAGCGCAGATCGTAGCAGACCGCTTGACTGGTCGCAGTCAGCTTTGCCCGACTCCGGTTTCGCTGTACAGCTCTCCTCAGCCGTGCGGATGCCCTTGCTCTTGCAATGGTTAATACGAGCGAATTAAGTCTTAAGGACAAAGGGGGAGAGTAAAATCTCCCTCTATAAAACAAAAGATATGTTTTGGAGTAAGAAACTAAAAATAAGTCCAGATATGATAAAAATGATAAAGCCTACATCGAAATCTACTGCCAAAATGCAATGTTTGTTTGCATGCAAAGGCAATATAGAAGAGGCGGAAAAATTATACGATTTCCTAACAAAAGACATGACTAATCTCCCTGATTTCGATCCAGTTGCACCTTCCAATATCCAGCAAGTAAAGGAAACAGCATTAGGTCTATTTGGATGGTTTAAAGAGAATCAAGATGAAGTTCTAACTGTGGTAGACTTTATAAAGAATATGCGAAAGGGTGGTGGTGGAATGCCTCCATCGGCTCCTCCTTCTGCCCCACTACCACCGATTAACTAATTAAAAGATAAATATCATGCAAGGATACAAAATAGATTTTAATATATACGCGGAAACGCAAGAAGAAGTAGACGCGTTGCGAGAGATGGTTTGTAAGTTTATAGACGAACATAGAATGGCAGGAAGGGCGGTAACGGCAGCGAAACTGACTGAGGCTATTAAGAAATTGGAAACAAATACGTTTATAAAGAATAGGGTTAATAACTTCTTTAAATAAAAGACATGAAAGAACAATGTGATAATATTTGCAACACTTGCCCTATAAATGGACAAATTTACTGCGCGTTGATGTTTTTGAAGACCAATAATGAAAACATGAAGAATTTTTCCGAACGATTGATTAATCTTGAAAACATGCTATTAGAGGCATCTAAAAAGATAGTCTTTTGATTCTTCTGATCTGCCTGTTTTAGATCCTAATATAGAAACTAAGAAAAAATAGCGGCATATCCCCACCGCAGATAGTAGGGGTGTAATTTTTAAATTAATTATATTATGAGTTGTAATTGTAACAAGAACGGTAAGACTGTACCAAATTCGATTTTAGTATCTGGTGTTAGTACAGCAACAAGTCAAGTTTACGCTTTAGACTTTACTCATTGGCTTTGTGGCAATAGGAAGATTTGCATTAATTCCTCTTATCCATTAAGCGGACTTATCAATTTCAATGTTGTTGATATTGTTTCTCTTGGGCAAAACACCTGGAATGTATCTATTAGCTACACTGGGCAGGTAACTTATTTGCCTTTTGTTAGAGGATGTAATCCTTGCTGCGAGCCATGCCCGAAGACAGATTTTATCTATGGTCAATTTACGGTTCCGGTGAATAGTGCTACTGCTCCTACCGTAACATTAAATACTACGGGTGCAAAAGTAGTTGTGTCTCCAGCTAACGTCGAAGATTGCTGCAATATCACAAATGCGGTTGAGATAGAAACTGTATTGACTGTTTCAACGGCTGCTCCGGCATCTGCTGAAAGTTTAGCATTAGCAGCTAAGAAGTAATGATATTCCTTGCTTGCATAGTAACCGTATCCGTTGTGTTGTTTGTACACATGGGGCTGTCTGAAAAGATACAGGAGATTCTACGCATTAACATTAGTTTACTCCGATGTGTAAAATGTCTATCTTTCCAATTGAGCCTTATCGTATTGCTTTGCAATGGGTACGGTATATTATCAAGTATATGCTGCTCTTTTATTTTTGCTTATTTAGCATTATGGATAGAACTGCTTTTGGGCTATTTATCAACTTTATATGATAAGTTATATGAGCAAATATATACCTCCGAAAAAAGATAGGCCAGTTAAGCCAATTAAGTGTCCTAATTGTGGAACTAAATAATATAAAGAAATGACAATTTATGAAATTATAAAAGAAAATTATCAGAAGGTAAAATCCGATGATAAAACGATGTGGGCAACTGTTAAGCTCGTTAGTGATGCACTAAAGCCAATGAAAGAAACAGACCCAGAAGAGTATTGGATGTTAGTTAAAGATGTCTATGCCGAAATATGCGGATGGCATTTCAATGAAATGTTTGCAGAATGGCAGATTGAACAAATGCGCTACAAGGACAGAAATGGCATGGTTCACAAAGCTCCTCACTGGACGAAAGAGCAAAGACATCTTGCTTATGAATCAATTAAATCTAAGTTGAAGAATCCGAACTACAATGTATGGGATTTTGGTGTAACCTTAGAGATGATGTATTCAGACAACATTTGTTTGTTAAAAGAATGGTTTCCGAATGCAACAGAGCAAGAGCTTGAAACTAAAGTTGTGGAATCAGCATTGAACTATCTAAACGACGACGATGATTTAGAAGGAAAGATATGGGGTAGATTTAATAAATAGAAGTTATGAAAAAGAAGCAATTATATGAATATTGTAAAAAGCAGTATTTAGATAAACATCTTGCTGATTGTAAGGATGAAGATCAAAAGGCAATGTTGCTTGCATACATTGAGTCCGCAAAAAACAATGAAAGACATCTAACACAGCAAGATTTGCTTCTTGAAATCATAAAAAAGCAAAGTAAGCCGCAATTCGGTCGTGAAGTTTTAGCGAATATTACTGGCGATTTCATATTTGAGATATTATTAAGAGGAGTAAGTAAACTTTTTAAATAGATGCTATGAAAATGAATAAGGTTAAATATGACTCTGTAAAGCTTGCGATTTTACGCAAGAAGTATGAAATAGACTCTGTTATAAATCAATTAATGTGCGAAATGCCACAGTTTGAATTTGAGAAGATAAAAGGCTTTCTTCTGTTTAGAATTGAGGAATTAAAAAGATTAAAAGAATAGGGAGTATTACTCCCCGGCATTCTTTAGTTCTGATAATAGCTTTCTGATACCATCTATGCCTTTTTGATAAACTATGGTTTTGTAGTTAATGCACATGTCTCCATTAGGCTTGGTGTATTTGCTTTCTATGACTCTAAACCATCCTCTGTCTATGTAAGACTGGTATGGAGCATTTCTCTCTTGGAGGACTTTCTTATCCCGCAATATCTCAAATAGTTTGTTTCTACCAACTCCCATGTTTAGTACTTTAGCCACTGTTGCCATATCACATGCGTCCTTACTATCTGTTACTTGATCAAAAAACTCTTCTTTAGGTTTCATCTCTTCAATACGCATTTGCTGTTGTTCAATCTGAGCCTGTTGTTCGGCTGCAAGTAAAAGAGCTTCACGGAATGATTTAGGAATGTTGAAACCTCCGTTCTTTATTGTTTCTTCCATTTTGTTAAAGGCTTCTATATAATCTTCCTTAAATTTCATTGCAGTTTCACCAGTATAACCCATAACTAAAAGGGTGAAACCATCTTTATTCATCACATACATAGGTAGTTCTCTATTTTGATCGCTATAATAAGAGGAGAGCACGAAATTGTGCTGTCTAAATTGATTACTACATTTTAAGTCTCGAATGTCTTGCAAAACTCTCTTATGATCCTTTCCGAACTTCTCAGCTACCAACAAACTGTTTGTTAAAACTTGATTTGATTCTCCTTTAAAAACTAATTCTTTCATGTTGCTTTTTTTATTAAAAAAAAATCGGGAAATAGAGCCACCACGCATCTAAATCCCGATTGATATATAGATAAAACTATTTCTGTTTTTGTGTCAGTGGTGGTTGACGTTGCAAAGATAGTAGTTAAAAACTAAACGCGAAATGTTTTTCACATTTTTAGCACTTGCTTTCTTAGTCTATTGGGATTGTAAGATACATGCACCCAATCTGGATATTCACTATTCCCTTTTTCCCAAATTAATTGATCAAAGTCAAAATTATCTTTTATTATTTGAAATAGAATCGCATTTTCTTTTTTGCAGGAAGCTGTTATATCCACTGAGAAACCATTCATATGATCCGATGTCTTAGAACCTCCAACAGCTTTGTTTAACTCCGGACACCGATAGCCAGAATTGACGGTGATAGGCTTACCGTAAATTTCACGCAATCCATCTAATACTTTATCTACTAATCGTTCAAGGTTCGCTTTAATCTCTGGCGTAGGAGTGTTATCAATCCCCCTTGTCGTTGCTGTGGCTGAGCGTGTTAGCTCTTCAATTGTAAAATACTTCATAAGAGTTTATTTGTTATTAAATTAATGACTCCATCAGATATAATATCTAATTCTGATTGAAGGACATAGTATTCCTTAGAATCTTTTTTATGGTTGCATTGTAATCCACGATAAAATTTATCAAATCTACAATATTCAAAATTATCACCACTAATAGAGATATAACTATTTTCATCCGAAATAAAATGATCGGGAATATCTATTTCTATCTTCATTTTATTTATCCAAATATAAAGTTAATCCTAATTCTTTCATTTTCTCTTCTCTCACTTTAATAGCTTCTTCTAAAGTTTTCCATTCCTTAAAATATATGTTTCTATCCCCAGCCCATATTTTTACTTGGAACTTCTTACTGCTTCTATTAAAATGAATATATTTGTATCCTGTATTGCTCATTTCTGCACTGTTTTATTCCTATACTATTTTCCCCTAATTATTCCATCTCCATTACCGTCTATCGTTCCCATAGCCTTACGAGAAGCAAGTTTGTCTAAGTTAATTTGAGCAATATCTTCTAAAGACCACCCCATTACGGTGCATAGACCACTCAACTGCCATAAAATATCTCCTGCCTCTTTCTGTAATTCTTCATAAAAACAATCTAAATTATTAATATCTGCTTTAGTTGTAAATGCTAATTGAGAATCCTCAATGTTCATATTGCTTTTACGAATTTGCTTTGACACCTTACTCGCAAATTCTCCTACTTCGCCAATAAGGTTAAGGAACATATAACTAAAATTTTCACTACTTGGCATACAAGTAGTCATTGCTTGATTTTGATACTCTTTTAATTCCATAGTTTTAAAAATTATCATTTATTTTTATATATCCATTTATAACCATTTGCCTGCCTGTAAATTCCATTGCAACATCTTGATATATTCCTCCTGGATATATTATTCTGTTTCGCAGCTTGATTAAGGCTTACATACTCTTTAATAAAATCCCCATCTAATGACATTTGTATTACTGGAATACCTCTGTTCCCGATTTGCGCTTCTGATATTTTCTTTTTATGCTCATCTGAAAAACTTACGCCTAAGTTTACTCGGAAACCATCTTTTAATTTTCTTTTATTTATACTTATGGGGTTATTGCAATTTTCGGGATGATTACACCACTTTAGATTACCAACAAAATTATTTTTTCTATTTGTATCAATATGGTCTACTTCTGTATAATTATGCACATTAGGGATAAATGTTTCTGCCACTAATCTATGTACACTTTCTCCTAAACAACATAAATATCCTGATCCATTTATACTGTTTTTAAGCTCCCTGTTATTTATAGTACTCCAAACTCTACCGTAATTTGATATAAGGTATCTATTGTCTAATGGGTAAAATTCCCATAATTCGTCTTTATGTGTTTTCTTAATTTTTACTTTCATCGTTTTCTAATTCGTTAGCGTTAATAATACATGTTGAAATAATATCCGGATTTGTGAGTATCGCGTCAAATTCTCTATAAGCATTTACGCATTCTTCACTCTCATTGTAATTTATATCAGAAGCTTTTCTAAAGCACCATTTGCATAGTTCTTCCAATATCTTCAATAGTTCGGACTGTTTATATCCTCGCAAAGCTACTGCATTTTCATCAAACTTCAAACATTCAGCTATTCTTTTTGAAATCGCAATAACCGAATAGCTTGTTATGCTTCGCGCTAATTCAACCATTGATAGGAAATAGGGATTTTCAACTCCTTCTATATCACAAAGATATTTTTCAATAGACATTCGATACTTCTCAATAATAGGCAATACTTCTTGGTCGAGAGCGTCACAGTAAGAAGCATAGATGCTTATTGCATTATCACCTGCGATCTTAGCCATCCGACTTTGATACTCCTTAACTCGCTTAAGCGCTGCAAAATAAATCTTTTGAGTCTCTTTGTCCTTATTGGCAATAGATGGCTTAATGTCCATGACGCATACATTGGCTAATTCGTTGACATAAATAACAATATATGTAGCGACAAGCAATATTTGGTCATTTGTCATAGAAATTCTTTCCGATTCTTTAAATTCCTCTGGATGCGCTCTTTCGTAAGATTCGCCAAAAAGGAAAAAGTCTAAAATGGCAGGGTCATTAGGGTAAAAGGTTTTAGCCCATTGAGTAGCTTCTATTACCGCTTTCATATCATTGCTTTTACGCGTTAACACACCTAAATTACGTAAAGTATTTAAGCTATGTACATCTAAAGGCAATAATAGCTTCTTTTGATCTAAATTCCTCCATATACCAATATCGACTTTACTATCTCGCCTAACAAGCCATCTTAACATTAGGCAAAGCCGTTTACACGCTGATTTATTATCTTTAGGGATTCCATTGCATCCATAAAAAATGTTGGTTAAAGCCTCTACATAATCATTGCTATTTAAGAGTAGTGATTCCATTGAATTATATGTTGCATATATACTCTTTAAGCGCAAACACAAAATGGCAAAATCACGCATCTTTAGCATACGATACCAACATTCATCACTATTTCTGTATTCTAAATATTTGCTATCCATTAGATATTTATAGGGTGAAGTCCCCATCACATCCATTGTCTTTTTACATGCTTTATATATTTGCTGTCTGTTTCCGAAGCTTAATGTAGAGCAGAGAACAGCCGCTATTTCAATGTCTTTTAGCTCTTTGTATCTTTTTACAATTGAGATCGGATCTTGTTTGAAATAGTAATTATTATTGTATTTTTCAATAAGGGTTTGTAGTTTATCAGTCATGGTATTCTGTTTTACACCTCCGCGATTTCCAATATTTTAGTTAAATTCTCAATCACTTTATTGTAATCTTCTTCGGTGTCATAGTGGACATAGCGCCACTGATTGTAAACTCTATATCCGATGCACCATTTCCCACTTTGAATGATTTTACCCATTCTGTATATTTCCTTAATACTGTTTTTCGGAAAGTCTTTATCTCCAATTCTTAACCACATGATGATTTGATTTTATGAATTAATACTACTTCTATTTGTATTCGCAAGTTTTTGATTAGCTATGTAATCTGGAAGTTCTCCTGATTTAGGTATCAATTTCCTATTATTATGAAGAATAAAAGGTATTTTTTTCTCTCTAATAAGCTGATTAGTCCATGATACCGTTTTATTGATGTGTCTTGCATAATCCGACACAATTAAAAAATCATCTAAATTTATCCACATAACTAAAACTTTCTATACTTTTTGTTATACATTTCTCTCAAAAGGTTCATTAAGCTAAACTGATCTTTCACAAGTCCCATATCAATAGAGAACGCTAAGGAGTGTTCTATTTCTGATATTTCTTTCAGTTGCTCTTGTGTTGCGCTTTGCCTAAGATTCTTTCCTGTCATATTAAAGACTATCCATTGGATAGCTTTTGCCACTTCTTTATAGTCAGCATTAGGCAATTTGGCTATTGCGGCTGTGAGAATATTATAGTTATCCCCAGCGAGATGTCTGTTTTTAATAAGTTCGTCATATACGAATTTGATAACTTGATATTCAAAACGCGGATTTATGTACATAGCAAATTTTATAAATAAAATTGGGTGCATCCATGTACCACTTCCATGTTTTCCTCTCTTTGCAACAGCCAGCGTATTTTTTAATTCCGTAAAATCTACGGATTTAAAACCAAGTTCATTTTCAGCTATTTCAGACATTAATTCAACGAGGTGGTGTCCTTTCCAAAAATTATCAAGATACCTTTTATCGTTACTACTTTTATTCCATTGCTCAAGAAGTTTTGTAGCATTAAAATATCCATCGCTCGTTCTTTGCAGAACCTCAAACTGACCCATTGGTCTTTTCATTAATTGATTTGTTTTCATATCTCTTTTTTGTTTTACTCCGCAAATATAAACACATAATATTAAATACGCAAGCATAGCTGAGAAAAAAAAGTCGGAAAATTAATTCCGACTAAAATTATAAGTTTTTTCTCCGTGCATATTCAGCTATTAATAACCCATCGCGATCAGGATGCTTCATCTCGCAGAACTTAGGATATAGCCTATTACCTATATCAAACGAAGCTTTTTTCAATTCATCTCCTGCGCATCCTTTTGGTAATAATTCTTTTTGCCATTCTTTAGAGTCCACGTAGATCAATTTGCATCCCATCACTTCAATACAATTCAGCATTGCTTCATGGCATCTAATGGCTGACATTGAGGCATTAAAGCGAGTTCCATTTATCATCGGGCGTTCTAAAATGAACACTAAATCATTTTTATTAATCCCATTAAATAGAGAAATAAATTTTACAACATCTAATCTTGAAACAATTTTCTTTTTCTTCGTGTAATCTTGTTCTTTTTTAATAGGTGTTTTACAAAACATTTCTATTTCTTCACCTAAGATACCGATAGTTCCAGTCACTCCATTGTCACATCCACAGTATATTTTACTCATTTTCTTGCTTTTTAAGTTCTACAATTTTCCAAAGAAGTTTAATTGCACAAATATTATTTTCAAATCCTTGTTCAATAACATCTTTATGTCTTGCTAAGTCTCTTGATGTCAATGGGAAATAATAAAAAACAGGACTTTTATTTTCATTCTCCTGCGTCCACTCCCAAACACTTCTTAGATAATCTCTAAATTTATACATTCTTTTTTTCTTTAAAATTCTTCTTTTTTAAGTTCTATCTCCAATCCGCTTTCTGCTATAAAAGGTCTAATTCCGACTTCTTCAAAAACAATGTCCTTGAATTTATTGGCATCACTATTTCCATCGCTTAAATGAATCAAGCAAACGGTATGCAGGTTTTCAGAATAATGTCTTTTAATCACTTCTGCGCTCTTTTCTATCCCCATGTGGGTATTGCTCGCTGACGAGTTCCATTTGTTGTTACAGGCATTATCCAAGATTATGTCCTCCATATAATTGGCTTCAATAAACAAATGATTTACGCCTTTTACTTTATAGGGAAAATCTGACGCATCAGTTATAAATAGCATTCTCCCCATATCTGGATTGTCGATAATAAAGCTATAACATGGGCAATCACCATGCGGAACTGGTATACATTGAATCTCAAATTTTCCTATTTTGTACTTCTTGTTAGGTTTTAACGGGAATACGCCATTAAATCTTTCTGATACATCCACACAAGAATATACAGAAAGTCGTCGATATAAGGCTTTTGATATTGATTTCGAATGATCTGAATGCCGATGGCTAACTAAGCATCCAACTACATCTCCCGTCTTATAATTTAGCCCATTTAATATATTGTCCCATTTAACGCCTAATTCTATTAGCAAATATTCGCCTAAACAATCTAAAATATAACTATTCCCAGAAGAGCCACTATTTATTATTCTGAAAACTCCCATATTAATCCTCCTTTATATTTCCAATACCATCTTCAATCATTTCGTTTAAACATGTTCCGCCATTATGAAATTGCATAATATAGCTATACGTCCCATCGCTGTTAGGAATAAGAATCGAAATATCTTCTAAAGCCTCTTCTTCTTTATCCTCAATGACTTCCCAAAGTTCATCATCGAGTTCAATCACAATAGCTGGATAGGGATCATTTAGCAATGCTTCTTTGTAAGTCTTATAATATGTATCTAACTCTATTCCAAGCTTCTTACATTTTTGTTCACACCATCCTTCGACGGTATAATTATTCAAATCTACTTTTTAATTTTACCAGTATGTCTTTCTATTCTGCTCATAATTAGTTCTTTTTTTTATTTTGTTCTCATTAAAAATCCCATCCTAATAGATATTACTATCTAAACAAGATGGGATTAAGTTTATTCATTACCAAATTTCTCCGCAATCGTATGAATCTGGGGACATTTCCTCGTAGGATATGTCTATTTCGTCGTCGTCCATGCTAAAAAGGCTCTGGTTCCGAAGCTGGCTGTTTAACTGCTTCTTCTTTTTTAGCCTTCTCTTTTTGTACGGGTGCCGCTTCTGCTGGTGTTGCTTCTTCGACTTCTTCATATTCCGCATAATCAGGAGCAATTTGCTTTGTAGGATCGAGGTCATTATTTGGTTCGAGTTCATCATCCGGAATAGTGTTTTCTGAAAGCGCAGAATTTATAAGCATTTTTGCAGCTCTTTTTATTACAGTTCTTTTGGCCATTTGGTCAGGAAATTCTTTATGCACCGACTGTTGAGAAGAAGAACTTTTTGCCCAACTTTTCTTTATTTGTGACATAGACATAATTTCAACGTCGGTTTCTCCCTTGTCATTTGTTACAATAGCATAAGCTCCAATCATTTCTCCGGAATCAATTGATTCTAATGTCTGAGTATGCTCTACAATACGCTTTCTTCCTGTTTCTGGATTAACTTCAAATTTAAAAGTATCTCCTTTGTATATAATATTTGCGATTGGTTCATAATTTTTAGAAACTCTTCTTGCTTGTAAACAAGTGCCAAAATAACTTTCTTCAAGACAAAGTTGGTCTCCTCTTACAATTAGATATGCCTGTTTCTTGGTTACATCCAGTCCAAGCGTCGCCATTTTGAATAACGCTGTAGATATACTATTAGGAGTGCAGCAAGATAAAGCGGGAACTCGATCTTTGTTTTTTACGTCATTCAATAAAAGCATTGCGCCTTTAATTGCATTTACATAATTGTAATCTGCTGGCATAGTGAATCCTACTTTGCAAAGGTCATCTATTCTTGTGATTACTTGATTCCCAATATCAGCTTTGGAAATCATTTGATTTTTTGTTTCTGCCATATTATTTTTCTATTAAAGGTAAAATTCCATTTTTCTTTAGGAGATCGTATAAAAACAATCTTCCTTTTTGAGTCCACTTGCTATGAACGGTTGACCCTTCACCGCTGTTATAAGAAATCGTCTCTGTCTTGGTATATCCTTCTTTTGCGTATTTAGCATAAGGCAACCACGTATCGCCACTTTTGAATATTACACCTAATTCATTTAGCTTCTTATTCATTAATTTGGCGCTCATACCATAATCTTTAGCTATAACTGAAATATTGATTGCATTTTTAGAAGATAGTATTACGTCATAGTAATTTGCCTTAGGTTTATATTCAGAAATGATCGTATCTTTTAATTCGATTTGCTTTTGTTGCTGTTCTATTCGTTCAGCCTGTTTAGCTGCTAACATTAAAGCCTCTGAATATGTTTTAGGGATATATTCTTGAGATTTTTTCTCGCATTCAAGAAAGTAGTCTCTAATTTTATTTCCAATATCAGTTTTAGACATCATTGCTATTTTTTTAGCAAAAGATATAACTAAAACATAATCAGATGTTTTATTACCCTCGACATCAATGTCGAACCTCACCCAATCTTCGTTTTCGATAGCAAAAGGATTATCTATAATATTCGATTTAGCCCAACGAGAAAATTGCCCATTAGCTAATCCTAATTGATTATATAATTCACGAGCAGATACCACTTGCCTGCCATCTTTCTGTGTAACTTTGATTAATTCGTTCATGTTACTAACAATTTAATTACGCTAACGATTGAAGAAGAAAGGGAAAGCCTGTTAGCTTAGCCTTATCATTGAGCCATGACCCTCAACTATCCCTTTCGGTTGCAAATATAAGAATTTTCTAATTATTATGCAATGTTACCAAGGCAAATCATCTGCTGGTTCGGTCGTTTGAACATTTGGTTTATTTTGCTTCTTAGTAGACCCTACTTCTGCATCCGCTCCTTCTCCTCTTTGATATTCTGTTCCTCCTCCAATAAAGATGTCATATTGCCCGCGAGCTTTGTCTTCTTGTGAAGCCGAATATTTAAGATAATGGGTGTCTCCAAATTTACCAAGCTCCTTTAGTTTGCTTATTGAAAACCGAACGTATTTTTTTCCACCCTTAGATGTATAGATGACATCTTTGGGAATATCCGATAAGCAAATACTGCATGATAAAAAAATATCGGTAGCGCTATCTATGTCTGTTACTTTCTTTGCCATTTTATTGATTATTGTTGTTATTGTTATTGTATAAATATACGTCCATAATTGCTGTTTCAGCAACAGAACCTATCTGATAATCAGCCATTGTACCTTTCATGCCTTCGTCCAGCTTTTTTACAGCATCGCGCAGGTCGGCTGCCTGTACCAGAACTTGTGTCGACGTTTTTTTCTCAGCACCACTTTTTTCGTCTAGTGTGATAAAAATCAGTTTACATTTAAAATAACGGTCAGCTGCGTCTTCTTCACTTAGAAACAATTCAGAGTAATTCGATTCTTTGACTGATTTTACAGCAAATTCTCCTGTAATAAACGGAGTCATTTTTTCGATTAGACGTGCTTCGCATTCTGTAGCAGAAAGTGCATTAACTAAATATAATTCATTTACTTTCTTTACTTTGCCTTCTTCTATTACTTTTTCATAGCGTATTACGCCTTCATACCAATTTTGCATAACTTTATTTGTTTTTAGTTTATAAAAATACTACTTTTTTCTCTAATAAGCAAGCTTTTAACGAACAATAATGTTTTCGTCTTCGCTAACTATCAATTTAATGAGTTGATGATTCGTTTCGATATTTACATCGCTATTTATAAGATTTACATCATCTACAAATACAGGCAAGCTAATGTCATAATATGAAGCAAAAGCATTTGAAATATCAAGTCCTACTAAAATATTTTCGGCTCCATTGCAGGTGCTCACCAAACTGCCATCAGATACAGTTATTGTACAGCTCGGTATCCATTGCCCAGATTTGTCCTGTTGCATCATAGAAATATTGCATCTACTAAAATATTTATTTACTTTATTAGAAACAATTTGAGCACGTTCTTCTTCATAGGATTTAATATTTGCCTCTATTTGCTCTTGCACGGCCAAACTATCGGAAACTTCACGCATTTCTCTTTTTAAAGAGGCAATCGTTTTTAATTGTCTCTCTCTTTCATCGACAAGCCCCATTGCGCGGCTTTTCTCTTCAATTTGCAGAGTCAATGATTCTTTCATATTTAGCAGATTAGTATTATCTACTACTGGTACTTCTGTTAACCCATTTTGAATTGCATCAGCTTTGTCTTTTAGTTTTTTATATTCATCAGACTCTTCAAATTTCAAAGTCTCTTGCTCCGCTTCTTGCAGTTCCTTTTTCAGTTCCTCTATGTCAATATACATCGGACTTTCAATATCCTCAGCTAATAGAGCTTCTATGCGTTCTATTTCTTCTAAGTTTTTCTTGTTTTCTTTCATTGTTTTCTTTCCCTTTTTTAATAATATCATTTACTGCTATTTTCTTCTTTTTTCTATAAAAAATACTTTTCTTTTTGTCTTCAAGCATTGATTCAGGAAGATCTTGTCCGCAGAAAGAGCATTTTTCGCCGTTAAATTCTCTTTTTAATAACTCGTCTTTTTCAATTAATAGCTTTTTGTCGATATTCATCGTGCTCTTCTACCTTTGCTTTTAACCGAGCTAATTTAGCTTCATTAGACTTTCTTTCTTCTTGCGCTTTATCCCGTTGTCTTTGAATATATTCGTTTTCTTTTTTGGTCTTCCTGTATCTGTATCCTGATTTTGTTCGGCTTTTCATTTTGATTGTATTCAAAATCACCTTTTTTATTTCTAATTTCCGAATTGATGTTAGATAATTCTTGCAATTGTTTGTTCCTCATCTCAATATAAGGTTCGGCCATCTTTGAGGATGATAATATTGCATTATCTATCTCTGCGATTTTGCTTTTCAATTCCCCTATTTCTTTTTCTAATTCGCAAACATTAGATATATCAGGCAAATGTTGTTCAAGTGTCTGTATTGTTACAGGGAAAGAACTCAATTGTTGCTTCATCGGGCTTATCTTTGTCTTGACTTGTGCCTTCAATTCATCAATCGAGTATTTTTTCAGAAGAAGAAATAAATCGCTGTAATTGGATTTGAAATCACTCTCCTGAATGTCTCCAGCTAATAAAGAAAGCATTTCGCGTTGTTGTTTCCATTCCGAACTAAGGAAATATTCGGTATTCAACATAACCTTTAATGGCTCTATCTCGCACAATAATTCGGAAACTCTCTTCTTGTATTCTCCGGCTGACACTTCTATTCCATCAAAATAGCAGACGTAATCATCAGATCCTTTCAGTTCATATTCTTTATTTCCTCTCCTTCTTATCCATCCCTTTTTTGCTTCTTTTTTAAAATAAAATTCATTTCCATCAATGGCAATAAGCGCTTCAACAGATGCGACAGGAGAATCTTCTGCTGTATAATTGTGGTTGTTATCAAAAAGATTGTAATTTGCGCGATTGCTTGAATCAAATCCTGTTATTAACCACAAAAAAGCATCTTTTAAAGAGCTTTTACCACTTTTGTTACGTCCCATAATGTTAGTTACTCCATCTGATTTAAATGAAATAACAAGATTTCTTCCTCTCCAATTTTGGAGAATTAACTTTTTTAATTTAATCTTTTTCATTTTGTTGTTAAAATTTTATTTTTCAATGGCACTTATCTCCAAGTTTATACTTGTCTATTTTGACGTTGCGTCGAACCAAACTTGATTTTAATTACGTTTATAATAGCGTTATGCTGATTTTCATAGACTGTCCCATCATGGGTATTTTTTACTTTTTCTCAAATTCTTCAATGCTACCACGAAAATAACCACAAGTTATTTCAACAGTGTTATCCCCTGTCAGATAAGCGTGTGTGTGTCTATTGGAAGAACCGAAACAATCAAAACCGCAATGGTCTGCATCGCTTTTGAGGCATGCGTCGCCGGACACCCGTGCATCACCGAACACCTGCGCATCGCCGAACACCCGCGCATCGTCGGACACCCACGCATTGCCGTACACCCGTGCATCACCGTACACACACGCATCACCGTACACCTGCGCATTGTCGGACACCCACCGCATTGTCGGACACCCACCGCATCGCCGGACACCCAAGCATCGCCTTCTTGACTTAGATTTTCTTCTTTTTCGATATATCCTCCAAGTTCTCCTTCTTTTGCATACTCGAACGTCTTCGTACATTTGATTTGGTACAACTTTGTTCCAGACTCGTTTACTACATAGTTTTCTGTTAGTTCAAATTTCTTTTCCATAATTTTTGTTTTTTAAATTGTTAGTTACTACTTTTAGTTATACGGTGCAGGGGCGTATATAGGCGCCTTGATTTAATATCTAAAATCTTAATCCTGTTACATTTTGATATTCTTTTTCGACTCTTTCTGCTCCAAGCAAGAAGCAATTTTCGTCTTTTTCTATGCAAATACATTTTCTATTTGTATAAAGACAAGCAATGGCCGTACTCATACTTCCGGAAGCGAAATCAAGAACTGTGTCTCCCTCTTTCGTATATGTTTGTATAAGATACATTAACAGCGCGATGGGTTTTTGATTAACATGAATTGTTTTTCCCTCTGATTCTGCTGTTTTGAAATATTTTACACTTCGTGGATACCTTGTCCCTTTGTTTTCGTTTCTAAAAGTAGGATTTGGCACATTGTTAACTCCCGTCCAATTGCTTCCTCTTTTAGTGCGATTTCCATAAGGTTCTCCTTCCTCCATAATTGGATAATAAGGGATTTTACCTTTACCAAAAATACTGATTAATTCATGCGCTTTCAAAGGTTGTTTTTTAGCGAGTAGAAAGTTACTTGCTTTCGATTTCTCCCAGACCCAATCATATTTAAATTCATTTAAATTGCTACAACGAAGAAGGCTGCTAAACGGTTCGCTTCCAAATAAAGCCGTAGGCGCATTTTCTTTCCTTATTCTTTTAATCTCCTTCCACATTTCATCAAAAGGAATAATTTTGTCCCACTGAGATGCTGTTGTGCCAAAAGGAGGATCGCATAGGATTAAATCAATACTTGAACTTTGTAGGAGAGGCATTACTTCCAAACAATCATAGTTGTATAAAGTGATGTCCTTACCGAAAAATGTATTTTTCATGGTATTAATGTCTTATTCTATTTATTAGTTCTAAGAAATGATCTTTTCCTTTAACCGTTACTAACGTTTGAGTTCCAGTCTTTTCTCCTCTTACCCATTCTTTTAGCTCGAAGTAAATTCCTACATATTTAGCGACTGGCTTTAAAGTTCCTTTTTGATCCCTATATATGTACTTTTTGTCGATTAGAAAAAAGATAAACGCTTTTTCCGATACGCCTAACAGTTTTGCTGTATCTCTGAAATTAGTAAGACCACCTCTATCTACTATTTCATCGAAATATTCGGCTTTAGGCTTCATGTCTTTGTTTTCAATCTGCAACCGTTCGTTTTCCTCTACCTGTACAAGGAGTTCCTTTAAAGCCTCTTTGTACGTTTGAGGTAGTTTTGGCTGCATAGCTTTCAATGCCTTTTCCATTTCATTGAATCGGTTTATATAAGCCATCTTAAAGTTATTGTATCCTTGTATGTTAAACATATAAATAATAAAACCGTCCTTTGTCAAAAGATATTCATTGTAAACATTACCATTATGCACATAACTACTTAACACAAAGGAACGACGAACATTTTCGTCATTAGAAATTTTACTAATTTGGTTAACTACATCGGAATGTCTTTTGCCGAGTTGATCTGCGATCACTCTACTGCTTACAAAATTCATACCGTCTTTGGTCTCAATTTCAACTTTGATTAATTCATTCATTTGTTTTCTTATTTTTATTACTATTTTCAACCCACTCAAATTTGAGTTCGTCTTTATGGGGTATAGGGAATTTTTCCCATACCTATCTCCTCCTCAAATTCATTACGAATAACCTTCAATAAATCATTGTGTTTTAATTCTGCCCTATTACCCTCCTGCTCCCTAAAAAGATTAATTTGCTTCAATAACTCCAAAGATGTTATTTTCTCCTGCGTCCGTTTGCCAACTTTAAGAATTTCATTCATTTGATTTGTTTTTGCCTTCGTATAATTACATACTTTTGCACATGCTGCTAAATTTAAATTTGTCACAACACATAGAACTATTTTTGAAACGGTCAGTGCAAGTCGAAAGATACTTGCAATTGAAACATTCTCTTGAAAACTTTTGCTTCTTTTTCACTTTCAATGTTTTGCTCATAATTACTTTTCTCTTTTATTGTTCTTGTAAAACATATCTATTGTATCTCCAAAAACTGCTATTAATATAGCTAATACGATAGAAGTGACCTTTATATCATCCAAGTAATCAGGATGTATGCTTGTAGCTATTATATGTGCGGAAATTAGTATAATTGATCTCATAGTCAAATATAGTTTTCAACATTATACTTCTTTCTTTCCTCTTCTGTTAATTGCCGTCTCTCCCCGCAACATTTACATTGCATATCAGCATAATATTTAGGAAAGGTAGGCGTTAACTCCCAGATATGCTCTCCGCCATTAAGACAGTCAGCTTTGTCTACTTCATAGTAATAGCTGATACTGGTAGTATAGACGAATTCTTTATCGCAATGATGGCAATATTGAGTATGTGTTGTACCTTCTTCATAACCATAGCCATCTTCATGGTCAATATTTAAACCTTTGCCGCAATATGGGCATTCTACATCAAATTCTTCCATTGTTATTGTATTAGTTATTGGTTATTGTTTTAAATTCTTTATCTAAATCTATGCAATGCTTCTTTTCATGGCATTTATTGCATAACACTTCTAAATATTTATCTTTATATTCCCAAGCCATCTTACCTTTTATATATATTTTATGATGAATTTGAAGATTATCTTTGCATCCACATATTGAACACCTATATCCACATTTCTTTAGCAGTTGATTTCTTCTATTGATCCATCTTTTATCTTGAAGTTGCTTATAGTATGGGATAAATGATTTCTTGGGTTTAGAGAAACGTTTATGTTTGCTGCGCGCAATTATTTTTTCGTAATCAGGATTATTCTTTATCCAATGATATTCTTCTACATCGTTTTTCATATTAATATTCTTTTAATTAGTAAACAATCCAAGAACTTTGAGCCTTACGAGCAGGTAAAAGTTTGCCTAATGAGATATATTTCTATATCTATTGGCGTCAACTTTTGAAGGCTAACAACAGTAACAATCCTGTCACCCATCGCCCCTTTCGCAGTCTTGAATATCAACGTAAATAATTCAAGTTCACTCTAATCGGTTTACGTCCCGAATGTACAGACATCGTTTATGCCATTGTGATTTGTACATTGCCCCTTGTATCACATTTATACTTTCTCCCCAAGCGTTTTTTACTGCAATAATTTTCGGTGTAAAAAGAAAGCCGTATCAGGAGACTAATACGGCTGAAAACAAAATACCCGTATATGGTCAAATGTAAGAGCTACACATATACGGGTAATTGCTTAATATATTTTTAATATGAAAGATTCTATTATGTCCGCATTAGGCTCTTACCTCTAATACATCAGCAAATATCGGCATTATTTTTGAATTATCAAAGCATTGTTTATTATCTAACATTTATTATCAAAATGATTAATAAGTTCTTCTACTGTAGCCTTGTGATAACTTCCTGAAATAATAGTGGCATGATTCCAATTTTCATCCCAAAAGAACATACTGCCTTTGGGTTCTGTGAAATAATGATCGTTACCAATAGAATCGTCATAAGAAACGCTAAGAGGGGAATCTGTTATAAACCACTGCATGTAGTTACTATCGTCCCTCAATGCGGCTATAGCAAGAAACAAATCCTCTTCGACTCCACAATCAATAAATTTCCCGCATAAGAGGCTATGTTTATCAAAAGGAATATCAAAAGCATTCGCTATCACATAATGAGGAATGTCAAAACCCTTTTCATGGGAATATTGATAAGCCCATATTATATGGCAATCATCCGTCCAGACAGGAGAATTTTTGATATACCCCAATTCTTCTAATCTCTTACGAAGTTCCTCCGTATTTTTTCTAATAAAACAGGGTGTTGTAAATTCCATAACTTTTTATTATCTGGTTTAATATGCTTTCTTCAACTTATTAAAAGGTTTCGGTTTATCAAACCTAATCCCGTCTTCCGGCATTTTATTGTTCACGTTTATCCATGCCATTTGCTTTGCCTGCCATTCGGCACCGGAAACAAAAGCCCTCTCGGTAACATCCAATACTGCATCACGAGCACCAGAATCGTAATTGTTTTCTTCAAAATTTATCTCAAAATCAGTTGACTCTAATATTCTGTTGAGATAGTCATTTGCTGCTTCTTCTACTGTCTGTTTCATATTACTCTGTTTTACGGTTTTCTCTTAATTTTTCTTCAACATATTAAAGGGTTTCGGTCTCTCAGACTTAATCGCATCTTTAAAATCCATTATCAACTGATAAAATTGATTTCTATAAATATCACCTTCTTTATAGTCAGTTCTATAAAACTGTCTTCCTGTAGCAATTTTACGCCTATACGTATTCAGTGCATTAAGATATACTGCTCCCCATTCTGTTAGTTCTACTGTAACAGTATCATTTAGGTCAATTGTGTCATCATCTTTTATAAATTCAAATTCACGAATCCAAAAAGCCCTCTTTAAAGGTTTCACAAAAATTGCTCCTGTGGAAAATAATTGTAGATCATTGTCTTTGTAGACAATTCCATTATATTTTGCTATCATATAAGTAATTTTAAAAATTAAACCAATTTTATTTTCATTTTGACATCAACTGGTGTATCTTTCATCGTCTTGAAGGCATCCAAGATTCTTTCTTTTACTAACCGAGGTTGTTCGGTCAATATTTCTCTTTCAATTAATTCGACAGGTATTTCTTTCCCATCGTATGTTATCAAACGGAGTTCAGTTATTATATATGGTTTCATCTTGTTGGGGCTTAAATAGTTACTCAAACAATAATTCCTCATAATACACATCGTCGCCTCTTTTTCTATCTAAGTGTGTACAGTATGTCAAACAACATCCGTCATTGTTAAGCAGCATTTTTTGCACGCCTGTTCATTTTTCGCTGTTCTCAAGTCTATTACTTTCATACTGTTTTATTTTCGTCTGCTAAGATAGCAAATTACCGGACACCCGTGCATTGCCGAACACCCGTGCATTGCCGAACACCCGCGCATCGTCGGACACCCGTGCATTGCCGAACACCCGTGCATTGCCGAACACCCGCGCATCGTCGGACACCCACGCATCGCCGAACACCAGCGCATTGCCTAACACCTCCGCATTGCCGGACACCTCCGCATTGCCGAACACCCAAGCGTCGCCGAACACCCACGCACTTGCCGGACACCT
>CYGL01000034.1_pt1 | contig 60849 bp, 105 predicted proteins | sample 485531 | NCBI WGS metagenome assembly CYGL01 (sample SAMEA3497897, study PRJEB9818) | human gut metagenome | reverse complement strand
CTGCGGCTGCGGCTGCTAACCAACACACTCCCCGATAACACCGGGTGAACCATCGGGGCAGGGGTGAGACACCTCTGCCCCTGATTTTTTTAGGAGGAAAAAATTATGGCTTGCAAAACAAACTGCAAACTCTGCCCCCATCTGGTATTAAGCCAGTCGGTGACGTTCGCTAATGATACGCTCACCATCAACATCCCTGCTGGCGCATACCAGAACGGAGAGAAGTATTGCATCGTGGTTGCCCAGAGCATCCCGGATACGACCACCATCAACGCCCCTGTGGTCATTACCATCGGCGCAGGTACGACCGCATACCCTCTGACCGACTGCAACTGCGCTCAGGCAACCGCCGAGAGCATCCACACCCGCACCCGCTACGCCACCCGCGTTGCAACGTCTGCGACCGGCACCGGCACGTTCAAATATCTGGGCTGCTTCTGCCGTTCCCATGCCGGTGCGCCCGCGTCCATTTCTTGAGGAGGTATAGATTATGGGCAAGAACAATTTTCGCCGCATGATGATGCTCCGCGACCACGACAAAGACCGTGAGCCGGAACGTGACCGTCTTGAGGAAGAGCGTGACCGCAGAGAACGTGAGCTGGAACGCCGTCTGCGTAAGCTGGAAGGTGGCAACGACCGTTATCCCTATTATCCGCAGGAGGAGAACCGCTATATCGACCCCTACCCTATCCCCCGCCATCCTGACGTAGAGAATGGGCGCAGAATGCCGCAAATCGGCTTCTCGCAGAACGGAGACTGGGACAAGCGGTCTGGACAGTACGAACGTGGCGGCGCAGACGGCCGTTCCATCAAGATGCCCCGCCAGCACCTCACCCACGATGAAGCAGAGGAATGGTGCGACAGCATGGTGAATGCTGACGGCACAAAGGGCTGTCACTGGACGCTGGAGCAGACGCAGGATGTTGCCAAACAGCGCAATATCAACTGCGACCCAAACGACTTCTGGGCTGTCATGAACATGATGTACTCGGATTATTGTCAGGTCGCAAAGCGTCAGTCCGTTGACACTCCGGGCTTCTACGCTGACATGGCAAAGGCGTTCCTTGAGGACGCAGATGCCGCAGATGGCAAGGCATATCTCTACTGGGATTGCATTGCCGATAAGTAAAACAGAACCCCTGTGTAGTTTTTAACGGCTACACAGGGGTTCTTTTATTCCCAAAGTACAGATCGGGCTTTTATGTCAAATAAGTCTTGCGGATGGAATACAAGGCTCTTATCAAGCTCAACTACGCTAACGATAGAGAATTTGCCGGGAACTTCCCGCTCGATTTTAGCCTTTGCTTCATTCTTGTCATTCGCAAACAACACGAACGGAGCTTGAAAGTGCCTGCACTTTACGTAATCATCGTACTGGATTTTGACCCAATAAAAATTTTCCATACATTGCTCCTTTGCTATTTTAATATTTTACAGGCGGTTCAGGCAACGGCATCCAATATGTAATATTGTGCGGTTTTCCGTTTTTATCCCGCCACTCGCCAAAATCCTGTTCATATCCGACAATCTCAACGTCAAACTCGTCTTGGCTAAATCCGATAACATACGGGTTATATTCATCCGGCATCTCGTTTTTTACGTTTATCCATTGTCCAATTTTAGGGGCGTTTGAAATGTCATACGAACAATATCCAATACATTGAACTGCTCCTAACTCATCCACGAGATTTCTGTTTCCAAGCTTTGTGATGCAAACATCATGAACCCTCTGCCGCCCACTCTTGTAATCGGAATATTCGGTTTGTGAAATTACGATATTTTCTGGATTCAATTCTTTTCTTCCACAGGTTAAGTTCCATTCATTTGCAATTTTCTGTTTCATTTCGTATTCATTGAGAAACACCCTTGTTTCTTTAAGAGCGTTTTTCAATGAACCACGATGAGGCCTGTAAGCAATCATAGATTAATCCTCCGACAAACTTTTGTAGTATAGTTCCATATCTGCCTTGTACATATCAAGTTGTCTTTTGTTATCCACAAGCGTGTTAAAACTAAATCCCGCTGCAAAAGATACGGCAATGGACAAAATCAAGTGCGCTGCAACCCATTTACCAGCAAAGATAAACGGAATCTGAACTGCTACAGCAAAGACATCGAACAAAAGAACATAAACTCCGTGTTTGACCATTTTCTGTAAACGGCTAATGCTTTCTTCGTAAAATTCCTTCGACATCATCATGCGTCAATCCTCCAAGAAATCCTCTTGATTCAGAACTTGATTTACAATTCGTTCTGTACATTCTTTGATAACTGTAGATGCAGGGACGTTATCTTCATAAGCTATGTTTTCATATTGCGCCCCTGCATATTCAAAAAACCTTTTAGAAAGCATTTCTGCATCCGCACGGCACAACGGCTTTAATTCGTATTGCAACGGAAATCTTCTTGTAAGTGCAGGGTCAAGCCTGTCAAATCGATTTGTCGTTCCAATAATAATGACGTTATTCGGCAATCTGTCCATTTCTTGCATAATCGCAATAACCACACGGTTCATTTCCCCAACGTCATCTTTTTGCCCACGAGCCATTCCGACCGCATCTATTTCATCAAAACAAAGAACGCAAGGAGCAGTTCTCACATAATCAAAAATTCTTGCAAGGTTAGATTGTGTTTGCCCTAAGTGCGAATCAACTAGACTTGAAAATTGAATTTTCAAAAACGGAAGTTTTGCTTTATGCGCGATATATCTAGCCAGCATGGTTTTTCCGCATCCGCTTTGCCCATAAAGCATTAATGCTGGCAAATAAGGAATGCCCATTTCGCTCAATTTTTCAGATGCTCGATAAACAGCAACGATTTTCTGCGTTATACTTTTTTCTTCGTTCCTAAGAAGGAATCTTGCTTCTGGAAATTCTTCTGTATCCTCTGCAATCAAAAGATGCTGTAAGTTATATGGCAATTCAATAAACTCTCTTTTGCTTTCCAACTTGCGAAACATATTTTCTTTGAACTGCTCATCTTTTTTGGATGATATAGAATTCAAAATGATTTTAACGGCTTTTTGCGCGTTTCGCATGTCTCCATCGCAAACAAATCGAATAAGGTGTCGTTCACTATCATTCATCTAAAAAAATCCTCCAACTCAATTTTTCCATCTGCCGCAGCAGCAGCCAGAGCGTACACGAACTGTCCAATCGTCATTCCGTGCCGCCTTGCTTCACGGTTGATATACTTACGCTCCTCTTTGCTCATAAGGATGGTAATGCGCTTAGAACGCTTTCCATCGCCGCTTGCAACACCCTGATGCGATTCCGGCATCGGGATTTTTTTCTTTGTCAAACCAGCTTCAGCTAATGCGCCGGGAACATCGCCCTGTTCAATAAGACGTTGTACTTCTCTCGCCTGTTTCAGCTTCTTCGGCTTACTTTCGCCGACTACGGCATCGTTTGGCTGTGTTTCGCTGTCTTTGGCTTGCTTCGGCTTAATATTGCTTAACTGTGCTTCATTCTGCTGTGCATGGCTGTCCGTGGCTTCACTGGGCTTAATCTGGGCTTGTTCGGCTTCGTTCGGCTTTGCTTGGCTTACTTCTTCTTCCTTTGGCTCACTTCGGCTTAATGGCTGTTCCGAAAAAATAGGCTGAAAATCAAACCCGCCAAGCAAGCCAGAGGATTTTTTGCTGGTTGACTTCATTCTTTGTTTTCCTCCATTCGTGCGCCACAAGTTTTGCAATACGCAAAACTTTTAACTACAGCTGAGTCGTATTTTCCAAGATAAGCTCCACATCTTTCACAAAACGCACAGTCTTTCGTTTCAAGAACGCTTCCTCGTTTGATGTGCGATATTGGTCGTAGGCTTTCTGGGTTGACTGATGGTTCATTTAAGACATCGACTATATCATATCTACATGGGCAAGTTCCGCAAAAGCCATCGCATCCATCGCAAGCTGCTTCTAATTTTTCAAGTAATTTTTTTCGGTCAATTAAATCAACCATCTTTATCCCCCTCCACAATCATCTTCGCCAACGCCTTGAAATCCTCTGCGCTGGTACTTTTTGCCGTGTCGCCGCTAAACAGGCTGTGCCGCTCTGCCTGCGCCTTACGAACGCCCATAGACGGTCTAATCTTCACGTCCAGTAGGGTTGTTCCCATGCTCTGTGCAATCACAGGGAGCTGTTCCACAACCTCTTTGGACAGGTTCTCACGGCTCTTGTACTGGTTCAGAAGTAGACCTTCAATCTTCAATGTCGGGTTGAAGTATCTGCGAACATCGCCAATGGTCTGCGAAAGCTGGCTCAAGCCAGCCAGTGCGTATCGGTCTGCTGTAATGGGAACAATAATGCTGTTGGCGGCGATCAGAGCGTTCACAAGCGCAAGACCAAGCTGCGGGGGAGTGTCCAGCACAATGTAATCATACTGCCCAGATACGCTTTCGAAGGCTTCACGCAGCCGGAAGTTCTTGCCAATGTCCCGGACAAGCTGCTCGTCAATGTCCTTCATTGCATTGTCAGACGGCAGAATGTCACCAGCTTCACAGTGCTGGATTCCTTCCTCTACCGTACCCTGTCTAGTCATCACATCAAACAAGGTACATACGTCCTCTGTCTGTGCGCCGTAGGTGTCCGTTGCGTTGCACTGGGCATCGCAGTCCACCAGCAAAACTTTCTTTCCAAGCAACTGCAATGCACCAGCCAGACAGGTGCTTGTGGTGGTCTTTCCTGTGCCGCCCTTCTGGTTGGCAACCGCTATTATTTTTGCCATTTTTATTCTCCCCAGTCTATAAAATATCCGTTGTAAACGAACTCTTTCGCCGCTTTACCGGCTTCGATTAAGACTTTCCCGGCTTCAATCGCTTCGTCAGGCGTTAGTTCGCTATAACTTTTCTGCGGCAAAACCCTTACAGAAGCCTGATTTCCGTGATGATTGAACCGAAACTGATAATCAAACTTCTTTTCAAGGTCAAGTTCCGCTTTATTCAGAACGGAGTAGGGAACTTTTGCCATTTTATCATTCTTTCTTTATTCGCATATCGGCATTTCTGCCCACGCTTCCACTCTTGCAATAAAGCAAGTGCCCCAAGAAGTGTTCAACCTCTGAAACGATGTGTTTACAAACTCACCTTTTTCAATAAACGCTGAGATTGTGTTTGTTGCCGTTATAGATTCATCTTTCAAATAGGCCGTTTTTACCGAACACAAGAACAGGCCTTTCGTTCTTTCAATGATTTCTGGTGTTGGCATCCCATCATCTTTAACAGAATACCACACAATTTCCTGCTTCTTCATACGGTTCCTTTCTGCTTAATACGTTGCGTCTGGCTACTCTTGCATGGCTTCAATGGAATAGAACGCTGGCATATATCTGTCTACAATACCTGCCTTATCCACACTTCTAATCAGATAGCCAACAGGTCTGTCCGGGAACGGCGTTCTGCTCAAGGACAGGATGTCCTTATACGCAGCCTTTACCGTGTCGTAAACCGCTTCTCTGCGTCTTGGTGGCTTGATTTCTGGATGCTCTTTCTTCATCCACTTCTCAACTACCTTCGCCACGTCAATGCAGTCTTGCTTTTCTAGCTCGTCACACATAGACCAGTCAAAGTCCTCGTATCCGCTTCTGCGGGGCTTTCTGGCGGCTTTTTGAGGTTCAGTCGATACTTCGCTTGCGTGAGCTTCAATCAGCGTCTCAGACGCTTTAATTTGGGGCTTGAACTTGACCGCCACAGCCTTTCGTGCTACAAGAACAGGTTCATAAGTCACCACGATGTCAGACACGGCATTGATTTCATCTACTGCAACATCAAGCACTCGTTTGCGAAGGTTCTTGTAAACGTCGTAGCTTGCTTCCATCGCACCGAGCTGCTCTCTTATTTTTTTCAAGCTGATTTCATGCGGCTTGTTGTCCATGTTTAGCCAGTCCCGAAGAATCGAATAAAGCAAGATGCTGTACTGTGACTTCATTCGTGACGTATAACGCAATCGATACCGGACGTATCCGCTTTCAGCAATGTCAAAGAAGATGGAACGAAGGTCAGGGTTACAAGTGATTGCCACGACATAAGACCTTGTTTCTGGCACATAGTCCAGTTTTGCCCTTGTGAATAGGACAAAACTTTCAAACGTGCCCTTTTCCTTATCAATCGGAATCGACACTGTGTTGCCCAGAAAGTGCTTGATTTGCGGCTCAATCCTTCGTGCATCAAGGCTTTTCAAGCCAAGCAGCTCTCTATATTCTGCAAGAGTGAACTCCACACGGCTACTGCTTGGGTCTCTCGGATTTATTCTTGATAGGTAAACCTCCAACAATCGAAGTTCTCCTGCGGTGTAGTCCCTAAATTTCGCCCAAACAAGGGATTTGCTTTTCTCGACAAGGTTATTGTCTGATATTTTTGGCATCTGCTCACTTCCTTTAATGGTCTGAAAACAGTATATCACAAGTAGGGGGACGTGTCAACTATTTTCGTCCCCCATGACTTGTCTTTTTGTCCCCCATACACTCGTCAAAACGTCCCCCATGCTTTGTCATTTCGTCCCCCATGCTTTGTCATTTCGTCCCCCATATACATATTATATATTAAACAAGAAATAAACAAGAGGTTAAATATCATCGTTAAATAGTCAATGACGATAATTTTCAACAATTTCTTTATTTTCCCATTCCAGCTTGTGGATAACTCAATCTTCCATTTGCTGAATAAAGTCTTTCCGGCAATGATTAGTCTTATCTAACGTGTACAAAATGTGGATGAAAAACTTTTGAGCCGGTATTATGGGGGACGGATTGACAAGCTGCTTAATCGCAAACGATAAATTAGCGCTAATTCGTTGTTTATTATGCGCAAATATTGTCGGTTCATAGCCTATGGGGGACGGAATGACAAGGTAGATTTGACCGATAGGTGTACAAAAAGTGGACAGAATGTTCCTTAAAAACTTCGATAATTCGACAATCAGCCGCTTATATTATTCGGATTCACGGTATAAGAATCATTGGACCTCATGGCAGCTTCTGTTCCGGCATCTTGCGCCTGATAGAGTATTTCCATCTTCGGGGCGGTTCCATTCGGGTCTGGGTCTGTTCCGGTAGCTTGCGCTATCTCATAGTTGCCCGATACCATCCGGCAAACAGAGACCCTGTCCTTCAATGGAGTGTGGAGGTTTGCAAGAATCTCCGTCAGCACACCGATATGGTCTGAGCCGTGATCTCCGTACCGCATATACAACAAGGCATCTATCTCGTAGGAAGAACATTCTATCATGGCATCTATGAGAATCTGACGCTTTTCCATGTTGGAAAGGTCGTCTTCCAGATGCTCCAGCAGTCCAGGATAAATACAAGCGTCCATGTATCGAGCCGCCGATACGCCGCAACAGGTGAACCAGCGCATAGCCATTGGCAGGGAAATGGCTGCCAGACCTTGCTCCCAGTTGGCAATCGTGCCACGATTCACGCCCATTCGTGCTGCTAATTTCTGCTGGCTTAAGCCGGAACGCATCCGTGCCATCTCTAATGCTTTGGCCGTTCTTGCCAAATATTCATCCATAAATTCACGCCCTTTCAACAAAATTCTGCAAAACTGCTGGATTCGACAAGCCAAAAAATGGAAAAAGCTGCTATGGAAAACCAACAGCAGCCTGTGTTATAACTGTATTGTCAAAAAATTCCAAATAGAAAGGAAAGACAAAATGAAAGAAACTGCAATCTGGAACCATGAACGTATGCCAATCATCGACGGAATGCCTGCCAGCGTTCCCGATGGGAAGCCGCACACACCTGAACCGTGGGAGGAAAGCGAATGAACCGAACTGTAGATGCTCTGATTATTCCATACGCCCGCAGACGGACGCTGGAGCTTGTCCTGAGCCTTTCTGGGTACGAAGCTGATAAAGATGCTTATCTCGAAGCAAAAGGCATCCTAGAACGTGCCGTAGCCGCCTTAGACGATGGGCGCGACCCGGGGGATAGCATCGAACGCATTGACGGGCAGCTCGTAGAGCTGTGATTGGAGGAAAGATGGATAGGCGTTGTCCCTTTTGACTTGAACGCTCGCGGCTTTCCCGATGTAAAGTAACGGATGCGAAGAAAACATTCGATTTTTGCGAAGTTGTTAAAATTGTATTGACTATACAACGGAAAGATGTATAATCGTATCAAATGAACATCTGCACTTACCAATTGGGAGGATATGCCACAATGAGTGAACAGGAAAGAGCTAAGATTGACAGGTTTATCGCATGGCTGTTGGAACACCCTGATAAGATTCCGGCAGCGGAGAAAGCCTTAGGCCTAGAATAACAGAAAAACCCTTGCGCAGAGCTACACCAGCCCGGCACAAGGGGTTTTTATTTTACCGGGTCAGAACCACTTCTTTTTTCGGTTTCTACGGTAACGATATTTTCTGCTGTTGCCATATAGCACACGGTCATTGCCTTTTAACAAGGCCTGCATGAACCAAAAGCAAAAGGCACAGCCACACAACAAGTAATACACGGGCTTTCTTCACATCTTCTCGATCAGGTTCATCAGAGCTTCACGCTGTTCTTTCGGCATAGATTCAAGTTTTCTTCTAATCCGCTCCACTGCTGCATTGACTTCACTTTGCGGCTGCTGGGGCGGGTTTTCTTTTTGTTCACCAGAAACCAAAGCGTCTACGCTTGTTCCAAAATAAGAAGCTATCTTATCGAGCGTTTCGTATTTCAAGCTTTGCTTTCTACCGTTTTTCAAATCGGTCAAAGACCCACGGCTTGCACCCGATTCCTTGCACATAGTGGTTACATTTACTCCGCGCTGCTTGCAGAGTTTTTCAATATTTTCGTACAAGTTTGCCATAATTCCAGTCCTCGCATTGTAGGGTTTGCTGAAATTACGCGAACGCTTAAAAAAGCCTTGCATTTTACGCGAAAGCGTATTATACTAAGACCGTACCGCGAAGGCGTAATAAATGATTTCTAGCAAATTCATTATATTACACTTATGCGTAAAAATCAATAGCCGGAGGTGAAATAATGGCCGAAAAAAAGCCTCTGTGTGACTTTGGCAAACAAATCGAGATCGCTCTTATCCAAAAAGACAAGACTAACGACTGGTTGATTGAGAAAGTCAAGGAGGATACTGGACGATATTTTGACCGCTCTTACCTATTCAAGGTTAAGACTGGAAAACTGGAAACGCCCGGAATCAAGAAAAGCATCTGCCGGATTTTGAACATTCAGGATTCGGGAGCATAAGAAAGGAGAGAAAATGGCAAACATTCAAGTTTTCGAATATCAAAACAACAAGGTTCGCACAGTCGATGTGGGCGGTGAAGCGTGGTTCGTTCTGAAAGACGTGTGCGAGATTTTGCGCATGGATACTACCCAGCTTAAAAAGGTCGCTGACCGACTGGATGAAGATGAAAAGGGTCGTACCCTGATTACGACCCCCGGTGGAATGCAGGAAACATGGATTGTCAATGAATCTGGTCTGTACCATGTCATTCTCCGTAGCGACAAACCAGAAGCTACTCCGTTTCGTAGATGGGTCACGAATGATGTGCTTCCTGCCATTCGCAAGACTGGAAGCTACAACGCACCGCAGTTTACCCGCTCACAGCTCCTCGCAACCGCACTGATCGCAGCGCATGAAGAGCTGGAACAGAAGGACAAGCAGATTGAAACTATGAAGCCGAAAGCACTTTTTGCTGACGCAGTTTCAGCAAGCAAAAAATCAATTCTTGTTGGTGAGCTTGCAAAGTTGCTTTCGCAAAATGGAATTAATATCGGCCAGAACCGTTTGTTCGACTGGATGCGAAAAAACGGCTATCTTATTAAAGACCCAAAACGAAGTGACTACAACTTGCCTACGCAGCGTAGCATGGAGAAAGGCCTGTTTGAAATCAAAGAGACCACGATTCAGCACAGCGACCACGTTTCTATTAACAGAACACCGAAGGTCACTGGAAAAGGACAGGTCTACTTCGTTAACCTGTTTCTCAAGTCTGAAAAGCAAGAACATACCGCACCGTCTGGCTTTGAGCTGGAAGTGAAGATGAAGCTGTTGCAGCGAGGTATGAAGCAAACGGAGCTGATTCAGGCAGTTCAAAGCGATACTGGATTGTTCCTTGATGATTCGTACCTCTACAAGATTCTTCGTGGCGAGCGAAAGCCGGAAAAGATTATCCAGAGCATCTGTAAGATTCTTGAAATTGAGAATAAGGAGGAATGAACATGGAGCAGATTTTGACATTGAGGGTAGACCTTGAGTACCCGGAAGAAGCACACCACGCCATTGACAAGGCGGTCGATGCCTACGAAGCGGACAAGCTGAAGTGGCAGGAAAAGGAACTCGCCGAAGCAAAGCATCTGGCGATGAAGATTATGGAGCAGCTTTGTTTGGATGGGTACAGCATCAGTTGGTGCGAAGTTGAAAGCTACGGGCTTCATTCGATTAGCGTGTGGCTTGAATTGGAAGAGAACAAAAGAACGGACTGCACTTGTTCTATCAGCTCATCCAAGTGGGATGTTTGGATTGCCAAGTGCGTATGCCTATGCCGGGCTACCGGCAGGGATGTGCCCGATTTCATCATCAAAAAGGCCGGTGGGTGCTGGTGACGAAATTTTGCAAAGCGCAAAGTCGCAAGCGCAGACTGAAGCTTGCAATGGCTGCTGGCGTATCCAGAAATGATGCAAACAATGTGCTCTTGATGGAGAAGTCCATCAACCAGTGCTTTGAACGGCACAACAGAGAAGAAAGACTGAAAGAGGAGATGCAGCGTGGAAGAAAAGTACTGTGAGCGCTGTGGTGTCTTTCTTGGCTTTGTAAATCCGTGCAAGAAATATTGCGAAGAATGTAAGATCATTGTTCGCAAAGAACGACAGGCTTTTATAAAGAAAGGAATCAAGATTGATCCAGAACCGGCTTTATGCGCTTGGTGCAAAAAACCAATGGTTCGGAAGGTCTGGTCTCAAAAATATCACCCTGAATGCGCAGCAGATGCAAACAAGGCTTTGACCAAAAAATGCAAAGTCAAAAGGCAAAAAGAACTGAATGAGATAAAAGCATCTGGCGAGTTCAAAATTACTTGGGATGTGCAGGAACCAGAACGCGCGAGACCTCAAAAGCACGAACCTCCAAAATACACCGTGCGCCAGATGAACGATGCCGCAAAGCGATACGGCATGAGCTACGGCCATTACAGTACTTTACTCGCACAGGGAAAGGTGAATGCGCCTGATGAACGGTAAATACTACGGCCAGCGGACTTCACGCTGGCACAGCCGAGAGAAAGAGCGGCTGGAGCATATCGAGAAAGAAAGAGTGAGCAAAAATGAAAAAAATCAAAGTCAGAATCACATTCACCGAAGCGGTTCTCGGCACATGGCCTAGCAACCAGAACATCGCGCGAGAGTTCATCGCCAGCAAATCACCGGACGCAAGCACTATCGAGGATGAAGTGGCCGCTCTGGGTGCTGATGCTGTGGCAGATAAGGGTATGACCGTGTTTCCTCGCAACGAAAACGGCGAACCCATCCTGTATGACTACCAGATTAAAGGCTTCTTCAAGGATTCTTGCGGTATGCTTTCCCGCATCGGCGGCAAGACCGAAACTGGCAAGAAGAAAGCTGTCAATGAATCCGGCAAGCTGACGGCCTACAAGAAGGTCATTGATGGTCTGATTTTCGTTCAGCCCCGCATGATTCCAATTCATGTGAACGGTGAGATTGCCGAGTGCCAGCGCCCTCTCCGCGCACAGACGGCGCAGGGCGAACGTGTAAGCCTTGCCAACAGCGAGCAGATTCCAGCTGGTTCGACCTGCGAGTTTGAAATTGTTCTTCTGGACGATTCTCACGAGAAGGTCGTGCTCGAGTGGCTGGATTACGGCGCTCTGCGTGGCATCGGCCAGTGGAGAAACAGTGGCAAAGGCCGCTATACCTACGAAGTTCTTGACTGAGTGCAATGGAATTGCATAGACACGACATGATTCGCTCCGCAACGGCACAGCTCGGAATTGCTGATAATAGCATAGCTATGGCACGGCTTTGAGACGTGGCGCAAAGGCAACGTTTGGAGACGAAGCGACTTGAGCGGCAATGGCGATGCGCTAATTTGATCTGCAACGGCTATGGATGCAAGGTGTAGCTTTGATAAGCAAAGGCATCGAACAGCGGCGACGTGCGACGCAATGGCAAAGAATAGAAACGATAGGCTAAGGCATTGAGTAGCTAGGAGCAGAACAGCAAAGGCAAAGCAGCTTATCGAAGAGCAATGGCAAAAAACGAAAGGAGACAAGGTGAAAGCGTTTATTGAAGTTGCCCTGATGTGGGGCATAGCACTGGCGGTGGTTTTGGCGGTATTTTTGCTGAACTTCTGGATGGTGCATCACATCAAAATTCTGGTAGGTGCATCAGCTGCCCGTGGAATCATCACGGTATCTGTGGCAATGGCTACGGCATGGATACTGAGTTTTGGAGGTAATAAGAGTGAAAAGCCTGAAAGCTAATGTCCTTTGTACGCTTGGAATCGCGTTAGCGATATTTTCAGTAGGATGTGGCGATGCAATCCAGAAAAGTCAGAGCACAGTAGCAATGTTTGGATATGTTTTCCTTTCGTGTGGCTTCCTCGCCGCAGCACTCGTCTTATGTGCCATTGGTGTCAGCTCTGAAAATGAACGTATTGAACAGGAAAATCGTAAAGTAAAACGCATTCCTCACCACACAAACGAGTGGAGGGATGCACAATGAAATGCCCCGTGTGCGGCAGTGACAGCATTACAACGGTTGACAGCCGGTCTGACCACGACAGCATTGTTCGCAGAAAGAAGTGTATCGCCTGTAACCATCGGTGGTCTACCATCGAAATTGACAAAGACCAGTGGTACAGCGCACTTCAAATCAAAGAGGAACGTAAGAGGGGGAGACCGAAAGATGATTAACCTTGACAGATTCGGCGGAGTGACCGAGCCGGAGGACGGCGTATATTTCCTAACCCGTGAGCAGGAGGCAGAAGACAAAGAAGCTGACCGGCTGGCTGAGATTGAGGACTTGCGGTCTGAAATCGAGGACAGGGAAGCAGAGTTGAAAGACCTCCGTGCGCAGTTGGCAGAGCTTATGGCTGGCTGATTTTGTACAGCCGTATTAAGCCAAAGCAAGAACAATGAAGCCTAATGAAGCCGAAGAAAGGAGGGCGATTCTGTGACCGATAAGGAACTTGTTGAGTATCTTCGCAAATGGTTTTACGTTGATTCTGACGGTACGTTACACAGAAAAGACAGGAAAAACAGCGCAGGAAGCTACGATAAAGACGGTTATTTGATTGTGAAAATCAAAGGGAAGCAATACAAAGCACACCGCCTTGTGTACGCACTTCATTATGGGCTAATGCCTATTGGAGTGATTGATCATATCAATGGAATCAGGACAGACAACAGGATTGAAAATCTTCGCTGCGTAACCCAAGCTGATAATGTTGCAAATACTGTTCAGCCCAAAAACGCTTTGACTGGCGAGTACGGAATCTACAAAGACCGTTCAACGAAAGGTTTGAAACGCAGATATTCGTTCCATTTTAGCGGCAAAACATACCGATTCAAAACCATAGAAGAAGCTAAGAAAGCAAAAGATGCTTTATGGAAGGAGAAATATGGAAACACTTGTGAAGCTTTCCAAAATTCAAGGCGAGCTGAAAGCTCCAAAAAGCCAGCGTAATTCTTTTGGTAAGTACAATTACCGCAGTTGCGAAGACATTCTGGAAGCAGTAAAGCCGCTCCTCGCAAAATATGGAGCGTGCCTTGTACTTGAAGACGAGCCCGTGCAAAGCGGCGAATATCACTACATCAAAGCGACTGCAACAATCTACGATTCGGAGAGCGGAGACAAAATTTCAAACACCGCATACGCTAGAGAACCTAAGCAGCAGTCTGGTATGTCGGATTCCCAACTTACCGGCACTGCAAGCAGCTACGCCAGAAAGTACGCTCTGAACGGTTTGTTTTGCATTGACGATACAAAGGACGCTGACACGGACGAGTACCAGAAGCAGACCACAAGCATGGCAAACAAGCCTGCGCAGAAGCAAACGAAAACGGAAACCATCCCCCCATGCGCTTGCTGCGGAAAGCAGTTGCAGCCCATTCAGTACAACAACCGCACTGTCACTCCGCTGGAAACTGCAAGAAGCACAAAGAAACGCTTTGGGCGCGTTCTGTGTTGGGATTGTGCCCAGAAACAGCCGAAGGAGGGCTAAACAATGCTTAACTCTATTGCAATTCAGGGTCGTCTGGTTCACACGCCCGAAGCTAAGGTTACGAAGTCTGGCAAGGATGTTTGCACGTTCAGCATTGCTTGTGACCGTCAGAGTGGCAGTCAGAAGGAAACCGACTTCTTCAACTGCACCGCATTTGGTAATACGGCACTGTTCGTTTCCAAGTGGTTCCAGAAAGGCAGCCTGATTCTGGTGACTGGTAGCATCCAGACCCGGAAGTATACCGACAAGCAGGGGAACAACCGCACCGCAACGGAAATCATGGCGAACAAGGTTGACTTCTGCGGTGGAAAGTCTGACAGCAAGCCCGCCGATAGGGCGCAGGATGCACCGCAAAACTACTCTCAGGGCAACACGGACGACTTCTCTGTGATTGACGATGATGGTTCGTCGCCCTTCTGATTGGAGATGCGCATGAATCGGGAAGAAAAAACGCATTGGACGCAAGATAAAATCTTGCTGTATGTGAAAGCCTGTATGTCTGCCACTGGTTTAACCAGAATGCCATCAAGAAGTGAATTGAGCGAATATTACGGAAACGACAAGTTGACAAATGCAATTCGCCGTTTTCCGGGTGGCTATTACAAAATAGCTGAAATCCTTAATATCGAAATGAAAGAAAGCGAAACGCAATTCGGAAAGTATGGCGAAGACCTTGCTACAAAACTGCTAGAAGAACATGGATTTGCGATTGAGCGAATGTCAACTAGATACGCCTATGACCTTTATGTTAATGGCAGCGTTAAGGTTGATGTGAAAACGGCAAGACCGAGCAGAGCAAATAAGAGTTTTTGCTATTCGTTTAATCTTGAAAAACGATTCCCTACTTGCGATGTTTATTTTCTGATTGCAAAAAACGAAGAGAAGGAAAGCATTTATATAGTTCCTGCTTCCATCAACCAGACGCAGATTGGTCTTGGAACTGGAACGACTGTGTACAGCAAATATCAAGACCGATATGACATTATCACTGATATGAGCAAGGCTTTCGCTTCGGCAAAGTCCTGACCGCCTACCTTATATAAGAGCTGTGCTATCTGGCTGGACGGGCGTTTGGAAAGATGAAACACTTGGGAGACATCACAAAGATTCACGGAGACCAGATAGAGCCTGTGGATTGCATCACGTTCGGTAGTCCGTGTCAGGACTTGTCCATTGCTGGACGCAGGGCGGGACTTGCTGGGGAACGCTCCGGGTTGTTCATGGAAGCGGTTCGAATCATAAAAGAAATGAGGTCAAGCACAAATGGACTGTATCCAACTTTCGCTGTTTGGGAAAACGTGCCTGGAGTATTCAGTTCCAACGGAGGAGAAGATTTCAGAGCCGTGCTGGAAGAACTTGCCCGCGTGGAACAGCCAGACGTTTCAATTCCTAGACCTCCGAGGGGGGGCAGATGGAGCAAAGCCGGAGCAATCGCTGGAAACGGATGGGCTTTGGCTTGGCGGCAGCTTGATGCTCAATATTGGGGAGTCCCCCAAAGAAGAAAGCGTATCGCGCTTGTCGTGGATTTTGGAGGACAACGTGCCGCAGAAATACTTTTTGAGCGCACGAGCCTGTCAGGGAATCCTGACGAGAGCATCAAGGCGTGGGAAACAGTTGCCAGAGCTGCTCAAAACAGCACTGCTAGACATGATCGAGTGGCGGAACACGTAACCCCAGTGTTGAACGATCAGGGCGGCAGTGTAATGGATGTAAGCTACGATGTGACCGGAACCTTGAGAGCGCAAGAACATGGTCACCAACCGATAGTTTTTGATGCTTGTGGAAATGGTAATGGAAAAATCGCGCCGACAATCACTGGCGACCACGAAAACAGAATCACAGACTACACGGCTATTGCAATCGAGCGCCAGACCTTCAACGAGCAGTCGTTTAGCAGCTACAAAGAAAGCGACAAATGCTCAACTTTGAAAGCGAAAGCAGGGAACATCGGCAATGGTAGCGAATGCCTGATTGCAGAGAAAACATGCGCTGGCTTTTCTTATAAGGTTGGGGCAAAAGCAAATGGTATTGGATATAAGACGGAGTGTGCTCCAACTCTTGCTGCGAATAGAATTGATGCTGCTGTTGCGGAACGGTCTGCTCAAGGTTGGATTGTTCGCCGCCTGACCCCTGTTGAATGTGAACGGTTGCAAGGATACCCGGACGGATGGACGGACATTGGCGATTGGGCAGACAGCAAGGGTAAGAAGCACAAGTACGCCGACAGTCCAAGATACAAGGCTCTGGGCAACTCAATCGCTCTGCCGCAGTGGTTCTGGTTGGTGCAGAAGATGCGCCCTTACCTGAAAGAAAAGCCTACGCTGGGCAGTCTGTTCGATGGTCTGGGCGGTTTCCCTCTGGTCTGGCAAAGGGCATACGGCGAGGGAACTGCACGCTGGGCAAGTGAAATCGAAGAGTTTCCGATGGCTGTAACAAAAAGGAGATTTGGCGAAGAATGATTACTTGTTGCAAAGACTGCACATCGCGCCACCAAGCCTGTCACGACACTTACGAGAAGTACAAGGCGGAGAAGAAAGACCTTGAAGAGCGCAAGGCGTTCGTGCATGAGCTAAACCACAGCCAGAGCGTGTACCACCGTGATTATGAGGACAAGCACCGGGAACGTGGTAAGAAGCTGTTTCTCGGAAGTGAATTTAGAGGTGAACGATAAATGGGAGCTTTTATTGAAAGACAGCCTAATGGTCTGTTGTGCAGGTTTTATTCGGTTGTGGATTGTATTACAGATTACAACATGACAGAAGATGATTACATCGAAATGTGCGCTGAAAAGGCACGAAAAGAAGCAAGAGATGTTCTTGACCATTATATTAAGCCGTTTGAGATGGTTGACAAGTGTTTCTTTCCGAACAATATGACAATCGAAGAACACAAGCGGATTATGAAAGAAATGGAAGAACCTGCTGACAAGGCAACTCGTATTCCGTGAATTTAGAGGTGAACGAGGATGAAAAGAAAGTATAAGCCAGGCAGTTACATCATTTCACTTGATGACTTGATGAAGCAGGAGTTTGTTTACTGCGCCGGAAAACTTGTTCACAAAGGCTGGTTTGGTAGCTGGCAACTGCGATATGCAAATAGCGAACTTGCTCGGCTGCGTATCAGAGAAGCCAAAAAAATCGAGGACAACGAATGAACACCGGCAAGCAGTTTGAAGCAGACTTCAAGGCATCCGTCCCATCCGATGCGTGGTGTTACCGTTTGAAAGACAGTGCTGCCACCTACTACGGCGGCAACGAAAACCTGTCCTTTTCCATTGACAATATCTGCGATTTTCTTGTGTACCGATACCCGATGAACCACCTGTTTGAACTGAAAACCATCGAAACGCCCTCTATCCCTCTGGAAAAGATGTTCGGCAAGTACGACAAGGCAAAGTGCAAGTACCGCAAGGAAAAGCACATCACAGACATGGTGGAAGCGATGGGGTACAGCGGTCAGACCGCCCATGTGATAGTCAATTACAGGGCGGTCAACCGCACCTTTGCAATCCCCGCCAGCAAGGTTCTGGCGTTCCGTTACAACGAGAGCCACAAGAGCATCCCTTGGCAGTGGGCAGAGCAAGAGGGGATAGAGGTCAAAGCAAAAAGACTGCGTGTCCATTGGCGGTATGACGTGGATGGGCTGCTGAAGAGATTGGAGGAAAGCCAAGCATGACAATGAAATGCGATAGATGTGGCAATACGTTTGTATGGTACGACAATACCATGACAATCGGAACATTCGAAACTAGCGAACAATGGAAAGGATGCGGAAACGCAGTACAGAAAGTTGTGATTGACCACAGTTATGTTCTTCTTGACTGATACAAGCAAAGTGATATGGAACCTGTTGCTCTTTGCCCCTCTTGCATGGCTGCACTTAACGACTGGCTGAAAGGAGAACAGGAACGACAAGCAAAATGGATTTATGACCATGAAGGAAACTCAATCGAGTGTGACAAGTGCAGAGCAGAATACAAACTCTCGCCGTATGAACGTGTATCGGATTTTGATTATTGCCCTAACTGTGGTTCAAGAATGGAGGGAATAAAAGAGTGAGTGTTGTCTTTAAGTGCGACAGGTGCGGTGAGATTTTTAATCGGAAAGTGCCTAACATAAACGATTGCTACGATACTGCAAATTCGATTCTGTTCTTAGATTGCACGGTGGAACGCAAACGTTTTGGACTGGGCGAAGAACCGATTCAGCTTTGTCCGTCCTGCATGAAAGAACTGAATGACTGGTTAGGGCCAAACAAAGAAAAACTAGACAACGGAAACAAGAACGAATGGAACAACATGACTGCTCAACCGCAAAGCGGGATAGCAGTTGAAATCAAGTTTGATAGTGGAGAGCAAGACATTGCTTATAGAAGGTACGGCGATAAACGCTGGTTCTTGTGCGACAACGATTATGTCTTGCATAACGAATCAATCGTTGCGTGGCGATACATCGATTAAAAGGAGAACAGAAGTGAGCAAGAAAATTTCAGACATCCTGCCCCAGACAGAAATCTTGACACAGTTGGCAGAAGAAGCGTCCGAACCGGCACAGGCTGCGTTGAAGCTTCGCCGTGCTTTGGATGGCACGAACCCGACACCGAAGAGCGTTGAAGAGTGCCGGAACGCATTTGAAGAAGGGTACGCAGACGTTGTGAACTGCATTATTGCGTTGGATATGGACGATGTGGCCTTTGATCGGATGCAGAAGATGCAGCACGAAAAAGAAGTCCGCTGGTTCTCTCGTCTTGAAGCAAAGGAGAATAAAAATGGCTGAATATCATGTTGGATGCGGGATGTTTGGAGACATCTACGCAGGAACGGCGGAACCGTCTCGAAAAGATGGCTTAAAGAGGTGGAGCAACAAGTCAGATGTTACCGATGAAGCGATCACGGCGGTTATTTGGCATTTCATCACGGAAATGATGCGTGACAACAAGACCGAAATTCAAAAGGCGTGGAAAGTCCGTGGCGGCAAAACGCTGAAAGTCACGTTTGAGCTTTCCACCAATAAGGAGCAGCCGGATGAATAAGCATAGAAACCGCCCCTTGAATGGCAAACAGGAAATCTCCAGTTGGAGGGATAAGAAAAATTATGGACAACGAACTTTACTGCCCGATGAAGATGACCAGCAATCCGCTTGGTCGGTGCGTATGTGAAAAAGAAAAGTGCGCTTGGTGGCGGCAGTTGGATGGTTGCTGTTCTATCTGGTGGATTGCAACCGAGCTGGGTAAAATCGAAACGAAGATGAAGAGGTGATAACTCTTGGCAACACCCCCGAAGCGTGGTCGTGGCAGACCGCCATTGACCGAAGCTGAAAAGAAAAAGCGCGAGAAGCGGGCGCAAAAGGCAAAAGAAGAAGCCGCTGCGAAGCGTGAGAAAGAGCGCGAGAAGAAGAAACAACAGATGCTTAACAAGCGGAAATCTATCCGCTCACAGGTAAGTAAAAAGGTGAAAGAACAACAGGAGCTAGCAATCACGAGGTCTAAGATGCTGAATACAGGTGATTTGCAGTCAAGAATCAGCGATGAAGAGGACAAGAAGGTCATCGGCATGATTGCAGCCAAGTATTTTGGCGACCTTCCGAGCGTGGACATGAACAACCCGATTGAAGTGCAGCAGCGTCTTGACTTCTTCTTTGATGCTTGCATCGAAGCCAGAATTTCCCCTGTGGTGGAATGGATTGCACTGGTGCTGGGCATCGAATGGGTGAGTCTGAAGCAGATTATGGCGGGCAAACGCCGTGACGACAGCTTACAGCAGAAGTATATCCTGAAACTGATTCTACAAATGCAGTCCATGTGGGCATACAACGGTATGTATGGTCAGGAGAACCCGGCAGAGTGGATTTTCCGAGCCAAGAACTACTTTGGTATGCGTGACAACGTGGAAGTCACCGTTGCGCCACCTGAACAGCCGTTGGGCGATGCCCAGAGCGCAGAACAGTTGGCACAGAAGTACCAAACGGCTTTGCCGAAGGAGATTGACGTGGAGTACAGAGAGGTGGAGGAACATGACTAACGGCGATTTTATTCGCTCCATGACGGACGATGGTGAAAAGATTGATTTTTCCGCTGACATAATTTGCCCTCAAAAAAATTGCCCGTGGTGGAATGAATATCAATGTCAATATCACCATTTCTGGGGCAAACATCCAACTTTTTGGTTCAATCGTTGCAAAGCGTATCTTTTTGATGGATGGAGAGGATGGAAAGCCGACAAAGAAATCCTGTTCAAGGATGTTGGGGAGGATAAATAAAAAATGAAGTCTGTTTTATTGAGCATCAAACCGGTATGGTGCAGCAAAATTGTACTGAAAGAAAAGACTGTAGAAGTGCGAAAAACGAAACCCAAGATTATGGAACCTCCGTTCAAGTGTTACATCTACTGCACAAAAGAACGGTCAAAGATGGGCTGGCTGCGAATGGTCCCCGGAAAAGGTTGGAAACGGTTGGATGGTACGGTCATTGGCGAGTTCGTCTGCGATAAGATTTGGGAGCTTGCACCGATATGCCGCGCCCCGGATGATGTTGAAGAAATGGCTTGCATGGACAGAGACCGCATTGTCCACTACTTGAACAAGTGTTACGGCTGGGCGTGGCATATCTCCGACTTGAGAATTTATGACAATCCGCGCAAGTTGGAAGAATTTACAGGTTTGCAGAGAACGCGGTTTGGCATGAGACCCATCGAGGTGCAGCGTCCGCCCCAGAGCTGGTGCTATGTGGAAGGATGATAATATGCAAACTGACAGAGGAATCTACCACAAGCGAGTATGCGACCGCTGCGGAGTAGTACAGGGCGGTAGAATGATGAACCCTGATGAATACTTCAAAGATTGGGGATGGCGCAGGGACACAGGCGACTTGTGCCAGGAGTGCTATGAGGAGTACAAGCGAGTAATCGAACGGTTCAATGCCAACAGAAGGAGAAAGAGAGGGCAGAGATAATGAAAAAGTGCGCTCTTTACAGATGCAAACAGTGCTTTGCGACCATGACGGACGAAAGCGATGTCAGAATCAGCAAAGACATTGTTGATTGGATGTTTGAAAACGAAATGGAAGATAGAAAAATTGGATTTATCGCAAAATTCAAAACAAGCGATAAAGTCCTCATTCATCGTTGCGCCAATAACACTATTGGTATATGCGAGTTTATAGGGTGGAAGGAGATAGAGGAATGAACTTCTACTGCACCACCGAGCATTGCTCTTGCATGGGCATCAAGCAGTTCTCTGCTGGCAAGGCTATCCGCTGCACAGCAGAATTCTGCAAGAACAAATCTGAGCCGTCCTGTGGCTCTTGCAAATGGTACGCGGAGCCGGAGGGTGTGTGCGTGAACGACCAGTCAGAATACGTTGCAGACTTTGTGTGGGATGAACGTGGATGCAAGGAATGGGAGAAGAAAGATGAAACGTCAGCAGACCTATAAAGGACTTATTGGCAAGGGCTGGTACGACCAAAGCGAATTTAGCCACAGATACGCTTGCTGGGCAAATCATCGCAATAACTGGGCTATTCGCAAGGCTGATAACCGCAAGCTGGCAAAGGCGAGGCTAAAGCAGATTGAACGCCAACAAATCAGAAAGGAGCTGGACGAATATGAGCTATGATATTTCGCTGTGCGACCCAGTAACGCACAAACCGCTCAAAGCGGATAGTACTCATTTTATTGCTGGTGGTATGCGCGCTATGGGCGGTACAAAAGAAATGTGGCTCAACGTCACCTATAATTACGGTCACTTTTATTATCGACCAGAAGTGTTTGGTGAGGGCGGTATTCGCTCCATTTACGGAAAAACAGGCGCAGAGAGCATTCCGATGCTTGAAAAGGCCATTTCTGCACTAGGTGACGATGTAGACGATAACGACTACTGGAACGCCACAGAGGGCAACGCAAAACGTGCCTTGTACGGTCTGCTTGCATTTGCAAGGATGCGTCCTGACGGCGTGTGGGACGGAGATTGAAGGGAGAAAGAAAAATGTCTTTGTTTGAAATTTTACTCGGTTTTGTTTTGACTACAATGATTGGTTTTGTGTTCGTTTTTCCGATTTATTTACTCGAAAAATATATAGTTCTTAGAACTTTGGACGAATACATAGACAACGTAATCTTGAAAGTTATTGCGGTTGTAGCAGTCAATGTTCTTTTCTTTCTCGTTGGGTTTGCAATCATTTTTAGCGTTTACGGTTATAAGTGCGGATAACACGATTTGAAGAAAGGACGGGCAATGGAAGCCAGACCGATTGATGCAAATGCACTCAAACTTTATTTTTCTGATAAGCAGATGGAGTGTGCAAGAGTGGATGAAGCTGATTACACATTCAACGCCTTAATGTTCGATGTGCTCGGAGACGTAATAACAGCCATTGAAAATGCGCCAACTATTGCAGAAAAAGAAACGGCAACGTGGTATAAAACCAAGAATCCGCAATGGGGTGCATACAGTTGGGACACTTGTAGCAACTGCGGATGGATGAACACAAGATATGCAAAGATAGGCAAAGGCAATAAATCTACAAATCTCAAGTTTTGCCCTTGCTGTGGCGCAATGATGGAGAACAAAGAAAATGGCTAACACACTCTGGCATTCGGCAAGCGAACCGCCACGAGAGCGGACGCAGCCTTTGTTGCTTGCGACTAAGACAACGTGGCGTGATAAAGATGGAAAAATGTTGCAAGGAATCTCACCGACAGCGTACTTTCTTGGCTGTTACGCAGACGGTCAGTTCTGGGATGAGATAGGCGAGAGACTGCCAAAAGACGTGACGGTTACGCATTGGATGGCGTTTCCGATGGTGTGAGGTGGCAAGCATGGAGAGCAAAATTGTCTGGCATTCTCTTAAAAAAGAAGGATACCCGCCACTGTTTGATAATGGAAATGGCTACTTTTCATCCGGAAGGATTTTACTGTCTGGGCTGTATTTTGATTTTTTCAAAGGGAAGATAGACCGGGCTGTGTCATGCGGAGGACTTGTAAAAGACCTTCGACATGGAATGCCGGAATTTGATTGGATGAACGATAACGGATATTGTTTTCATCACTCAAAAATTGAATATTGGGCGTATATGCCAGAACCACCCGTGGAGGAACAAATATGACGAACAAGAAGTTTGGCATCATTATTATGGATTTGAGCCTTTTTGATTTTGGGCCGAAACCGCCTTGTGGGTATATCAAGGCGAAGCATATTCGCCCAGCATACGGCAAAGGCGAAAGGCCTGTAAAGGCTCATAAGCGAATCACGAGAACAAGAGAGGGATTTAGAAAATGACAGAACCCAAGAGATGTCCGTTTTGCGGTGGAAAAGTTGCCATTGCAGAAGCAGGAGACTATTTGACAAGCTGGATGTTCATAACAAGAGCAAACTGCAAGAATGGATGCAAGTGCCGGGTATTCATGGAAAGCAAGCTATACAGCTCTGACTGTTCCGAGGCCGATAAAGAAAAGATAAAAAAAGACCTTATCGAAGCATGGAACAAGCGCTACAAAGAGGACTGAGTATGGACAAAAAACGAGACAGCTTTGCATTCCAACGATATTACTTTGAAGCCATCTCCACACTCAAAAGTAAAGAGAAGTTGGAACTCTACGATGCAATCTGTGCATACGTTTTTGAAGAAAAAGATGCAACTTTGAACTCGAAAAAAGCAGAATCTTGTTTCATTTTGATTAAACATCTGCTCGATGAAGAGTGGAAAAGAAGCGATATTGCGTCAAAAGGATGGTCTACACGAAAGTCATCTCATCCTCATGTCATAAATGAGATGAAAGTCAGCTCATCTATGAGTTCAAAGTCAGATGACAATGAACCCATTGTATCAACTGACAGTCAGATGAACGTCAAGACCTTGCCGGAGAGTGCAGTCAAGAAGAAGCCTGATATTTTCTCCGACTTTGCTCATGGCGATAAAGCCCTGCTGGAATCCCTGCGAGAGTTTGCGCAGATGCGTACAAGAATCAAGAAGCCTATGACAGACCGGGCAAAACAGATGCTTTGCAACAAGCTGGAAAAGTTTGATTGGCATGACTGGAAAGCTATCCTTGACCAGAGTATCTATGCTAGATGGCAGGACATTTACGCATTGAAACAGGATGACCAGTACGAGCAAAGTACGGAGATGGAGTTTCCTAGACTATGACAATGGACGTTCAAACGGTATTTATCGGTGCGCTGATGCTATGCAAGCCTGGCGTTGTGGATGAAATCATACCCGACCTTGAACTTGACTTGTTCAGACCTGAGCTGAGAGACGTTTTTGCGGCCGTTCAGGGTTATTGGACGGCTAGGGGTAAGATAGATATAGTCGAGATAAACACACAGCATCCAGACGTAGCGCAGACACTCTTGGCGTGTGTACAAACCTGTGAATCAGAGTGTGTACGAATTGACAGGGAGCAGATGCAGCGTTGGGCACAGCTTATCAAAGAACAAGCTGCACTCACTCGTGTGCAAGGTCTGGCATTTCAGATGACCAGTGAGCTTACCGACTATTCTGATCTATCAGACATTTACCAGCAGATGGGCGAAGCAATGAGCCTGAAAGCTGAGGAAGAAGATGCGTGGACATATGAGGATGTGTTGAACGACTATGTGCTTCACATGGACGAGAAGCCTGTGTACATCAAGACAGGCCTAGAGCGTTTGGATGAAGCGCTGCACATCTCACCGGGCGATTTTATCATCATAGGCGGCAGACCGTCTGCCGGTAAGACCGCCCTGTCCTTGCAAATAGCAGCAAGCATGGCAAAGCAGAACTACACCGTGTACTATTTCAGCCTAGAAACCAGCAAACGCAAGCTAGGCGCACGTCTGATGGCTAATCAAATATACTGTCCTCTGGACACGGTGAAAAATAAGGCGGTTAGCTTGAATGAGATTGACGGACAGGCAAAGAACATGAAGATGCCCCTATATATCCGCTCCGCTGCCGGGAAGAACGTAGCGTGGATGAAGGCTCAGGCTCTCCGTAAAAAGGCTCAAGTCATCTTCGTAGACTATCTTCAACTCATCCATGAAACAGGCGCAAAGGACAGATATGCCGCCATTACAGCCATATCCATTGCCTTACACGAGTTGGCACAGACCACAGGTATTGTCGTGGTGGCACTAGCACAGCTCAATCGAAACCCCGCCAAGCCCGGAGCAACTCCTACCAACTCCGACTTGCGAGAGAGCGGGCAGATTGAACAGGACGCAGATGCAATCATCCTTTTGTCCGGCGACAACCCGGACAAGTACCTGTTTCGGCTAAGCAAGAACAAGGAAGGTGAGATAGGAGACCTCCCCATCACGTTTAACAAGCAGATTCAACGGTTCCAAGAGTATACTTGGATGGACTGAAAGGAGAAAAGATGAAAGATACATTTTGGAAAGTAATTGTCACCGTGGTTCTGATCGCATTTCTGACCTTTGGCGCGGGTCTGTTCACTGTGCAGGGCGTAAAGAATACAGCCATTTCTTACGAGGAACAGGTAGCCGCTGCTCAGTCTGATATTCAGGTGCAGGAGAAACGCCGCTCAGACCTCATCCCGAATCTGGTTGAAACGGTCAAGGCATACGACAAGCACGAATACGATACTCTCGTGGCCGTTATCGCGGCGCGTGGCAGCAGTTCCGATGCCGCTGTGTCCGAGATTACTACCCAGATTGCAGCCGTGGCAGAGGCTTACCCAGAACTGCAATCCGCCGATAACTACCGGGAACTGATGAACGAGCTGGCCGTCACCGAAAACCTGATTGCGAATTACCGCTCCGACTATAATCGCACTGTCAAGAGTTATCGGCAGTATGTTCGCCGTTTTCCCAATAGCACGTTTTTGAGCCTGACCGGGTATGAGGTACAAAGCTATGCGCTCTTATCGTTCAACGTATCGGAGGATGCTCCGTCTGTCGGAAACCTCTTTGGAAATTAACGGAATCGAGATCACGTTTCGGGAGATTCTGGCAAGTGCTGTTATTGTGCTGGCGACGCTGATTCTGGGCACGGTCATTTCTGGCCGCATCAAGCAGATGGCAATGGAGCGCAAGCAGGAGTACTCCACTGCGATAGATATTTCTTCTGAAGATCGGTTTGGCTACGGGCTTCGGACAGACGTTGGACGGGCTTTCTGCTACGGCACTCTGTCTGCCGTGGACACGGTATCAGAGGATCGGATCGGCGGGCCGTATATGTACATCTACCGCGAAGAACAGCACTACAATATGCACACCTGTGTAGTAACGCACACTGATGGGAAGGGCCACACCTATACTACCACAGAAATCTACTACTCATGGGATTATGCTAGCTCTAACACATGGCATTCTCAGATGGTGCATTTTCTGGGCAAGGATTTTGACTACAGGAAAATAAATATGCCCGGTAGCAAGTACCTGACCACAAAATATAGTGGTAGTAGCGTCCGCTTTGAATACTACATCCGGCCAGTGGAGTACACGGGCACGATGTACGCCACGCTTACTGGGCACACCATTCAGGATGCCACGTTCTACGATGGCACAGACATCGACCAGACGCGAGAAAACCTGATGTCTGGTGCGGATGGCTGGGTGGTCATCTTCTGGGTGATTTGGATTATTCTCACAGCAGCAGCGGTATTTGGCTTCTGTGTGTTGGAAAACGACTGGCTGAAATAAAAACGAGAGGTTGTCAGCAATGACGGCCTTTTGTTTTCGCTGGAAAGCCCTAAAATGAGCCATTCTGATACGTTTTATACTTTGGACGGCAAACTTATCGACAAAACACAGAAAGCGTCTCTGGCACGGCTTTACGGGGCTGTGAGCGCATTGTAGAGGTCTACGACTATTGCAGGAGGAGAAAATGAAATACATGACAGCCGATACAAAGGTCAATGGGTACATGGTCTACCCTCGATTCCTCTCGACTATTGACGTTAGTCCAACAGAGAAAATTGTTTACATTTACCTGTTCAATCGTGCAAGGTCGTCACAGAGGGCAAGCAGAAGCGGAAAGTTTGCTGACCAACTAGGGCGAGTATACATCGTGTATCCCATCAAAGACCTTGCTGCCGATACTGGATTCACGGAACGATGGGTCAAGAAATCTCTGAAAGAGCTAGAAGAAGCCGGGTTGATCGAGCGCAATCGTGAAGGGAAGAACAAGCCCGATAAGATATACGTCAAAGTGCCGGAAGAATCGTCAAAGAGTGAAAAGGGAGGTGAACAATCATTCACCTCTGAGGGGAACGATACTTCACCTGTGAGGGGAACAATCGTTCACCTCCTTAATATAGAAGAAAAGAAAGAAAAAAAGTTATTAAGAAAGCGGGCGACCCGCCCGATGGGAACGCCATCACGCCGGACTTTGAGGATGTGAGCGAGTATTTTTTGGATGCTGGATGTGAGAACAGGCTTGCCAGCAGGTTCATGAACTACTATGAGGGAACGAGATGGATGACCAAAACCGGAAAGCCTATCACCAACTGGAAGGCATTTGCTGATATGTGGATTGACAAGGAACGGGAGAAGCAGCAGTACAGTGAACCGGAGTTCAATCGTCTGTAAAGGTTCTTTCCCCCTACAACCCTCTATCTCCAAAGCTATACCGTTAGTCAGCAGAGCAGACCTTAACCAGCATCTTCCGTCAGGCTCTTATTAGCTGAATATAGGCAGACCGTCTAGCTGACCTCTGCGCTACGTCACCCTCTATCGTCCGGCGCACCGCGCCGACCGGGTGACCTCTAACAGTAACAGAATCTAACCTGCATAAGGTAGCGGCATCTAAGCCATCAACTGCTACGACTATTTCGAATGGAGGATTGATTTCATTTTGTAGTCGGCTGGATATGTAGAAATGTTGCATATACTATTACTAGCGAAATGCTATGAATTGATTAAAATGCCATAGTGCATTGCTGGGAATTAAATCGAGCAGGAACAGACCGAATCGGATGGTATGAGTTATTATACGAAATAATACGTGATTATCGGGAGTACCTGTATCTGTATACTATAATAAGTACGGTTGTTATACGAAATAGATATAACTGGCGGTGGAATAAATTATACGAAATTGGAACGAGAGGTGATTTTTAGGGCGGTCGGATGGCTTAGCGACTATCGCACCTCTCTTTCTCTAAAAGGCGAACGACTATTTCACACAAAAAATACACGACTATTTGACGATGTTTCGCAAGAAAACGCTGCGACTATTGGTTACGACTATTCCAGCCGGAACGCTACGACTATTGCTGACCTCTATTAGCTATCGGGCGAAAGCCCGAAAAAGAGATACGGCGGCAGCCGTCAATGGTTCCGCGCCGCCCGCCGCGTTCCTGCTGCCGGACCGCCCCGCCGGGTGGAAAGTGCCGGGTGACTCGGTACGCCGGGTCTATACTGCTGACAACGTGTCAGCACTTGTCAGCAATCCGCACACGGTAGGAGCTGACTCCGCCGGGCTGGCATGGTCTGCGATATGCTGCACCGTCTGGCATGGATCTATAACAGGGAGGGGGCGCACTGCTGCACCCTTATATACCCTATTATAATAGGCGGCTGTGCTGAGCTGTACAGCGTCCGGCGTGGCGTTGGTATCTGGTATCGGTGGAGGTGCTGCGGCGCTGTGATACAACCCAGCGCGGCGCGGGCGGCGTTATATCCGCTTGTGTTGGTCTGGTATCGTGGGCGGTAGAATGGGGCAAATCACGGGAAAAGCCCCTGCAAAGCCCCGTGTGATGTTTTGTGGCGTGTGAGGTAACTTTTGTATGGGCGTGACAAAAGCCGCTGTAAACGCTTGTATTTGACTGTATTGTAGCAGGACAAAACAAAAGCCCTGCACCCTCAGCAGGATGCAAGGCAAAAGAAAAGCCCCGCCAGCGTGGGCGGGGTTGAAGGTACTGTATTATCAACGCTGTTTGCGCCAGATGTTATAATCTGCTGCGGCCATGATGGTATAACCCCCGCAGACCTTGACAACAACGCAGTCACCGGGGCAAGCCTTGCGTGCATAGTAACGGGTGGCATACAGTCCGGTCATTGCATTATATCCCTTGTTAGTCATAATATAACCCTCCTTATTTGGACGCCTTAAACAAAGCGCTAAAAAACCAAAAGACAAACAGGACGCAGGAAAATATCACTTGTCGCACCCCCTCATACCACGCTAAAACGCTTGTAAACGGTGCGCTTGCTGCACTCAGCATAAATATCCGGGTGCGCGGCCTGTAAAAGCTTGCTATCTAACCGGACGCTTTGCACGTCCTTATAAATGGCCTTTGCAGTGCCCTGCACCATTTCGGGTGCGCCGTGCATCATGCTGATAATCTCAGCTTTTAAGGCGTCGTTCATTGCTTCCAGTTCTTCCATCAGCCGCTTGTTTTCGCGGTAGGCGTTCACCTTTTCTTCAAATGTGTTCATTTTTCAGCCCTCCAAAATTCCTTTGTTTTCAAATAATACGTTGAGGTTGCGCCGCTCGTATTCTCTCCAATTCTCACCAATCGCAAGTGCCGAGTTTTGCGCCCAAAATGGAACGCCAGCCCGGTCAAGCTGACCAACAAAAAAAGGATTGTTTTGTCTGCCTTTTCTAAAAATCCGATGTCGTCCGGGTCTTTTTCCCTACAATAGGAGACCTCGGCCATCCAATATGCAAGGGATTCTAGCAGACCGTATGCCTTTTTATTTGCCGTGTATGTCATTTTGTACACCCCCTCAGCTGTTGAAAATGGCAATCATAACGAGTGCGCCGCTAATCATGCCGCCCACGTACCAGAGGGCTGCCCACTGGGTAAAGTCAAGAGTAATCATTTTACTGCGCCTCCAAAATCAGCTCCCGGAGCGTTTCAACGCCGGGAACACAATTATCACACATCATGATATAAACGTTTTCCATGCCATTTATTGCGGCCTTGATTGCATTAGCATCCCCGCTGCGCTTGGCGTCCAAATACTCGTTGATTGCATTTTCTACAATCTGCACTCTGTCTTTCTTGGTCATGGCTTAAACCTCCGTGTATCCGTCTGTAATGGCCTGAGCCTTGATTGTGTCCATGTCACGCTTTGCTACAACGGGGACGTCCTTAGATACCCAGCCGTCAGGGACGCGGGAAAAGGTCTTTGCGTTGGTATCAATGCACAGGTAATGTGCCGTGCCGTATGTGGTGTTCTTGGTTCTGAATTCTAGTTTCATGGTTTTGGCCTCCTGTTTTGTGGTGGTGTAACACGTTCTTGTGTTGTCTATATAGTAACACGTTCTTGTGTTAATGTCAACGGTTTTGCACACATTCTTGTGTTGAAAATCATTCATGTTTGGGTGTGTACAAATCTGCTCAGTTTCGGACACGTTCCACGCCTTCCCAGCGTCCCGCCGCCGTCCCGATCTGCCCGGCTTGGCCTATCCTAGTATCGAGTGCAGACCGGTGCAGCGTGTCAAGCGTCTGGGCGTGTGTGTCAATGCGTGGTGTGTTCTGCCCTGGTTTTTGCGTGGTCTGCCCTGCTGCCTGTGATGTGCAGTCTGTTCGGGTGCGCTGGGGGTGAGCAGGGGTGCACCGGCAGGGTATACAGCCGCCGCCTAGCCCTGCCCGGTCAGTCCCGTCACCACCGAAAAAATAAAAAAGGCTTAAAAATCACCCCACCCCCTATTGTCAATCTCAAAAATTCCGCGCAAAAACAAAAAGACCCCTACAAAGGGTCTGCGTTCTGTGCTATACTTGCCTTACAAGCCTTGAAAGGGAGGAATCTACAATGGCTAAAAGTAAAATGACAACGTGCAAGCACTGTGGCGCAGAGATTGCCGCAAGTGCAAAGGTCTGCCCTCATTGCGGCGGTAAGAACAAGCCACCCATCTACAAGCGTTGGTGGTTCATCGCTATCGTTGTTTTGATTGTCTTGTCTGCTATTGGTGGCTCTAGCGATAGCGGTAAGAAAGGCTTTGAAGAAGGCTACAAGGACGCTACGTCTAGCAAGGCAATCGCATCGACCGCTTCTTCCGCTGCATCTGTTGTGCCTGAGATCAGCGAGGACGATTACAAGGCAGAGTGCCAGACTGTGGACTATAAGGAGCTGTGCCGCTATCCTGAAAAGTATGAAGGAACTAAGATTGTAGTCAAGGTAAAGGTCTCGCAGATTATTGACGCAAACTTCTCCGGCAGCGAAAAAGCATGGAGAACCTACACGGACAACAGCGGATATGGATTCTATGCCGATGACGAGTATTATATGCTGGATAAGCGTGGTGGCGACGCTGTGAAGATTCTGGAAGATGATATTATCAACGTCTACGGTGAGTTTACCGGGCTTGAAAAAATCACCAGAGCGTTGACCAGCACTACTGATGAACTGCCCCGCATCGAAGTCAAGTACGCAGACCTTGCAAACGAATAAGGAGAACACAATGGGAAAGAAAGGGCCGAAAAACGATTTGATTCCATGTGAACACTGCGGACACATGATTTCAAGGACAGCGAAGTTTTGCCCTGAGTGCGGTGGTGAGAATAAGAAAAGAATGAGCGCTGGTAAAATAATCGCTACAATCATTCTTTGCATTATAACCTACTATCTCGTGTTCTTTTTTGCTTCTGCATTTTTAACTTCCTGACAATAACACAAAAAGCCAGCGGCTAGATGCTTTCTAACCACTGGCTTTTCTTATGTGTTATTTACTTCTTCAATGCGCTGGTCACGTTCGGCATCGGCATCCAATCGTTAACGTCACGCATGACAATCTTGCCGTTGTCGCACAGGTACGGTCTTAAATCGCCGTATTCGTCTGTTTCGTAGGAGAGATAGCCACACGCAACCTCTTTGCCGTTGCAAGCGATCACTCGACCGTTGTAGGTTTCTCCAACGTCAGGCGTTCTCCAAAGCCGCTCCATGTTTTCCAGAGTGTCACTGATGTATTCGTCAAGATTTTCGTACTTATCGCCGTTAATCATATTTGTCCTCCTTTCACATGGGCATCTGGGTCTGGCCGTTCGTGACCTGAACCAACATAACGGAGTTCGCACACGGTCTCCACTTCTTGATGTACTCAACAGCTTCATCAAACCGCTTCTTCGGCACGTTGTTTCTGCTGTTCACATTAAACCAGTCCTGAATGTCCCGGTTGCATTCCATGAACAGCTTCTGAGAGACGCTGCGGCTCTTGTAGGCCGGGCTGTCCATGCCGCCAAGAGCGTTGATGACCACCGTGTTCACGACACGCTTCAACACACGCTGCTGGTTGTAGTCGATAGTCATGGTGTTCTCAAGAGCGGAAATGCGCTGCTCCTGCTTCATGGTGCGCTGGTCAATCACAAGGATTGCTTGCAGTTCCTTAGAAAGCCCTGCAAACTGGTTGACGGACACATTTTTCTCAAGGTCAATTAGCTTCTGCCGAATCTCCATGCCCTCAGGTGTCCGCTGAATCATTGCAATGTGCTTTGCCATGTCAAGCTTGATGATGTGGTCGATTTGAACCTGTGGCATTTTACGCCCATCTTCACGGTGAACATTTTTGTTCTCCGTGAAATAGTCCGTGCCATCGACAAACCCGTATTCCACCATACGGGGAAACCAGATGTGATAAGGGGTCTTGATTTTGAGCCGCTCGTGCAGCTCACGCCCCAGAACTACCTTTTCGCCAGTGTCTGTGTCGTACACAGGGATAACATCTTCGGAGAAGATTCGGATGGTTTCAAGATTATTATTCATAGAAATTTAACCTTTCTATCTTGCGAGAGTAGGCCATCTCTGGTATAATAACCCAAAGAGGGTCTATACTCTCTGGATGTGTTATGATACGTTCGCTAAAGTTTGCCGACCCAAGCGGACGTATCATTTTTCGTTTTCATCGGTCTCCGGGATGGGATGCACCTCAAAGAACGTGTCACGGATAGCTGCGGCCTGTGCAACCTTGTGTTCGGTGCAATAGGCTTTCAGCCACTGGAACTGTCGTTCGGTCAGCGCAACAGTGAACGTGTGATTGTGGCGTTCGAGATAAGGACTGTACATAAACTCACCTCCCTTCATGTGGGTGCAACCAGTATACGCAATATGTTGTGGCTTGTCAATTACGCAAACGCTTAATGTAGTACTGGTATCTGCACAAAATTCAAAAGTTTGTAGATTTGCACAAAACTCAACCCTTATTTTTGTTCATTCCCGCTTCGTACCCTGCCCGATAGTTCAGTTCGGACAGCTTACCCAGTGCTTCTGCGTACTCCCTGTCCTCTCTGGTCGGCTCTTTGCCGTGTGCGATGGTTTTCAAAAATTCTTCGGTTGTCGTGGGAAAGTTCATGTTTTTTGCTCCTTTCTATTGCAGAATTCGTCTGCTTCTGCTATAATAATTGACAGAAACCGAGACTGCGCCCTTGGTGGTGTAGCTTCTGTTTTGTGGTGGAATAGGTCGTCAGTGCTACTTTGGTCGGTATGCTGACGGCCTATTTTTTTATGCCACAAAGGATAGATCTACCGTTGCTGGCTGATTCATCGTGTGTTCTGCTGTCTTAGATTATAGACGCTTGGTATATAGTTGTCAACAGCCCAATTTGTATAATTCAGTCACACATCTGTGACATTTTACGCATTCTAACGTAAATTTACGTTATTTGATAGTACTTCCGTAAACGGATTAGTTTACCCTAGTGATAGTAACTCAAAAGATATTTTTCGATAATTCGTAAGGCTACTATTCAAGTATACAGTTTGTAAAGCAACGAAAAAGTTTACAGCCGCCTTATCACCCTATTGATAGTAAAAAATTTGCAAAAAACACAAGAAGATGTTGACAGCGACACGAGAATGTGTTATCATTGGGTCAAAAGAGAGGTTCGATAAAAATGGCAGAGAAGAAAAAAGGCGGCGCAACCAAAAATAAAGTCAATTCCGGGGACATTCTTCGTTCCGTTATGAAAATCAGAGGATATACTTCTGCATCTCTTGCAAGGCAAATGGGATATGAAGTTTCTTCTTATGTGACAAACCGCGTTAATGCGGATGATTTAAAGTTGTCCACAATGGCAATGCTCTTGGAAGAAATGAAATACCAAATCGTGATTCAGCCTATTGGCGCTGATGTTGCATCGGATGAATTTGTTCTCAAAGTTCTTGAAAGAGACGGTGAACCCGAATGATTTACGGTTACGCTCGTGTTAGTTCCGCTGGTCAGGCGATTGACGGCAACAGCCTTGAAGCCCAGTCGGAACTTCTGAAAGCCAATGGCGCACAGAAAATCTTTTCGGATGTTTACACCGGCACGAAGCTGCATCGACCTGAGTTGGACAAGCTGATGGTTGAAATCCAGCCGGGAGACACGCTGATCGTGGCGAAGCTTGACCGTATTGCTCGTTCCGCTAAGAATGGTCTTGAACTGATAGACCAGTTCATTGATAAGGGCGTTTCGGTGAACATCCTGAACATGGGGGTTATGAACAACTCCCCCACCGGCAAGGTTATTCGCACGGTGATGCTTGCATTTGCAGAGTTTGAACGTGACATGATTGTTGAACGCACCAGAGAGGGCAAGAAGATTGCTAGTCAGCGCCCCGATTACAGGGAAGGCCGCAAGCCCACCGAGTATGACCGAAACCTCTTTGACGTTCTCCACGAGCAGGTGGAGAAGCGTATTCTTACGGTCACGGACGCCGCGAGACAGCTTGGTGTGACCCGCCAGACATGGTATCGGATTGCTGAACAGAATAGGTGAAAGGAGCAAGAGCCTATGGATAAGTGGAACAACAGAAACTCGTATGACTGGCTTGCAGGAGCGGTCGTTGGGCTGCTTACTGGGTTCTTCATCGTAGTTGTGGTTGCGAGGTGCGTCCTGTGATACTTAGTGATAACATGAAGCGTCTGATCGACACGCTGAACACCTATGAACCAGACCTTCCGAATGGATTCTATTCTGTAAAAGCCTTGCAAGACAAACTGGACTTTACGGCGCAGTTCGTTCTTGAATCCCTTGCCAACGATGGGCTGATACGCTGGGGCGACACGCAGCACACAGCATTCTGGCTGTTGGAACGTGCGAGGAACTATAAGAAAATTCATAAGTTGGAAAAGATTGAACAGTGGAAAGAACGCGGGATAGGATTTGCTTGCGGCGTTCTGACCAGCGTTGTTGCAGGGCTGATTAGCATTGCGCTTGCTGGCGTTTTCAGTTGACATTGTTTGCAACCTAAAATAAAACCGAATAAGAAAGGAGAATACATTGAGAACAATTGACGGAAAATATGCGTCCGCAAAGGTGTTCACGGACAATATTGAAGATAAGGCATCCGAGCAGATTCTAACGCTCTGCAATCAGAGCTTTGTTGACGGATGCAAAATTTGCATTATGCCAGATGTTCATGCCGGCTCTGGATGCGTCATCGGATTCACGGCAAACCTGGGCAAAAAGGTCATTCCGAATATTGTCGGCGTTGACATTGGCTGCGGAATGCTTGTCGCTGAACTTGGAATTGAACACATCGACCCGAAAAAGTTAGACAAAGTAATCAGAGAACAGGTTCCGGCTGGAATGAATGTTCACGAATCGCGTAAAATGTCAGATTCTTTCCTTAGCCAGCTTGACTGCAAAGATAGCCTACATAATGTTGATTGGATTCTTCGCAGTATGGGCACTTTGGGCGGTGGCAATCATTTTATTGAGCTGGACGAGGATGAAGAGAAAAACCAGTACCTTGTTATCCATACTGGAAGCCGAAATCTTGGTAAGCAAGTTGCAGAGTATCATCAAAACGTAGCCATTTCAAATATCAAGGGGAAGAATAGAAGAAAAGAAGCTACGGAACGCATGATTGCGGAACTGAAAGAGCAAGGTCGTGAACAGGAAATCTCGCAAAAAATTAAAGAGCTGGATGTTCAGTTCCCCGATATTCCGAATGAGCTTTGCTATCTTGAAGGAAAAGACCGTGATTCTTACCTCAACGATATGCGGATTTGTCAGGCTTTCGCGAGGATGAATCGAGCGAGAATTATGCACACCATTTTAGATGGTGTTGGAATCAATTCTATGTTAACCCATGCGTCTTTCTTTGAAACTGTTCATAACTATATTGATGAAACAGATGATATTATCCGAAAAGGCTCTGTATCCGCTAGAGGCGGTGAGAAGCTGATTATTCCTCTTAATATGAGAGATGGAAGTCTTATCTGTGTTGGTAAGGGTAATCCAGATTGGAATTTCTCCGCTCCTCATGGTGCTGGAAGATTATATAGCAGAACAGCGGCTAAAAAAGCATTCAGTGTTGAAGAATATCAAAAGCAGATGAACGGGATTTATACCACGTCAGCCGATGAATCTACGTTGGATGAATGCCCAATGGCTTATAAGCCAGCGCAGGAAATCATCAACGCAATCTCTCCAACCGTTGATATTGTAAAGCATATTAAGCCGATTTACAATTTCAAAGCTGGAGAATAAAACCGAATATTTGATTTTTGTGCAGTTGTAGGCACTCTTTACATTTTCAGGTAGGGGGTGCCTATTTTTTTATGCAGCCAAAGCAGTGTATCGCTATCATTGACAGTATCAAAGCGTATGCAAAGCAGAATCCGACCGAAGCACAGGTCTACGAGGACTGGTTTCAAGCGGTAGTGAACCTGAGAGATGCCCTAGCACAAGACAAGCGGTTTGATGCCTACAAATACTCTGGTGAATTGCGCTCTGTCTGTGCAGCCATGATGGGCAAGATGAAAACAGGCGAGGATGTGGCGAAAGTCTATGACATTATCGGCCGAACGTACCTGTTTGAAGCAAAAGATGTGTTCGATAGCTATTGCATCTACCTTGAATGGAATCGTGCGCCGGAAAAGAAGTTCTATCAGCCGAGAAGAAAGGTGCTTTTGACGCTGGTTCGTGACCTAGAGGACTTGTTTTTCCATCGTGTAGAATTTCTGGGGGTCAGTCAGCCCCCGAGAACTGGAAAAAGTACGCTCTGTATATTTTTTATCACATGGCTGATGGGAAACCGCCCTGACGTTGCATCGGTTATGAGCGGACATTCCGACAAGCTGACCAATGGCTTCTACGGCGAAGTGCTGTCCATCATCACTGACCCTGTGACCTACAATTGGGGTAAAATCTTCCCTGACGTTCAGCTTGCGGATAAGAGCGCGAAGGACGAAAGCGTTGACCTAAACCGAAAGAAGCGCTTTCCCACCCTGACCTGTCGTTCCATCGGCGGCACGCTGACTGGTGCTGTTGAAATCGGCGAGGGAGGCGTTCTGTACAGCGATGACTTAATCGAGGACTTGGAGGAAAGCCTGAACGTTGAGCGTCTGAACAACAAGTACGATGCCTATCTGAACCAGCTAAAAGACCGTAAAAAGCAGGGCGCATTGGAATTGATGGTCGGCACACGCTGGAACGTGCTTGACCCTCTTGGGCGCATCCAGAACCAGTATGCAGACAACCCGAAGTACCGATTCCGTGTGATTCCTGCGGTGGACGAGAACGGACACAGCAACTTCAACTACGATTACGGCGTGGGATTTGATGATGCTTACTATGCTGACATGAAAGCCAGCATTGACGATGCAACATGGTGGGCAAAGTACATGGGCAAGCCCTATGTGCGTGAAGGTCTGCTGTTCCCTGCCGATGAACTGCGGTATTTCAACGGCGTTCTGCCTGACGGAGAGCCTGATCGCAAACTCATGGTCATGGATATTGCATGGGGTGGCGGTGACTTTACGGCTTGTCCTATCGCTTATGTGTACGGCGATGCCGTGTTCATCCCAGACCTTGTGTTCAACAATGGCGATAAGACCGTGACTAGACCGGAAGTTGTGGGCAAAATCATCCAGCATAAAATCAACGTGGTGCGTGGTGAAGCCAACAACGGTGGTGACGAATACTGTGACGTGGTGGACAGCCAGCTCCGGCAGCAAGGCTATCACTGCTCTGTCCGCAGCCAGCGTGCGCCCAGTGGACAAAGCAAGCTGTCCAGAATCATCCAGTATGCACCGGACATCAAACGGTTCTACTTCCTTGACGAAAAGCACCAGTCGAAAGAGTACAAGGCGTTCATGGAACAGGTGACGATGTTCACGCAGCTTGGCAAAGTTCCGCACGATGATGCACCGGATAGTCTGGCACAGCTTGCCGATGAATTGTACAACGGAATCAGTAAAATTGAGCCTGTCAAGAGGCCTTTTTGATTAAAAACACAATATATTGTGTGTTGCTGGGTCTATTTATTTGATTTCACCACTTGACAAGGCTTATAATGTACGCAGGAAGTTTTGCAGCTTCCCTTAAAGGAATAGCTTGCGCGCGGGGTTTTGTCATTTTTACTCGCGTGCGTGTCAACAAGCATATTCCTCCTTTCACCGGTGGAGGTTTTCTCACTCTTTCGCCTTCACCGGACTTTATATGTTGCGTTTCCAATTGTAAGGGGAATGCCAGTCTGTCTCCCCCACGGCTGGCAAGCAACGGTTCGATTCCGTTACGCAGCACAACCATCTTCTTTGCTTGGCTTTCTATTCTCTGAATCCTCCACCGCTACTCCCGGCTCTCGATGCAATGGTTAGGCATAACATTGCAAAGAGCAGCGGTTAACCAATCAAGCCGGGCTTTTATGCTACATTAGCTTAGTATGGTTAGAGCACTCGGCTCATATCCGAGCATACATTGGTTCAAATCCATTATGTAGCACCAAAATTGCAGCTTACTCGTTTACGTCTGTCCGACAATTGAATGTAAAGGCTGCAATGGTTTTCTTCGGGCGAAGAATAGCACGGCTGGAAGTGCGAACAGTTTCCCAGTAGCTTCTGACAGGTCTGTGCTCAACAGCCTGTTTCCAGAAATTCAACGAAAGGAGCATAGATGGTAGCAAAAGTAAGATGCAAGCGTCCCAGAAAAGACGCAAACGGCAATCCATGTGATTGCGGACGTTATCTTGGCGAAGTAGAAGGCAAGTTTTCCCTTCTGTGCCCTCTTTGCCATTGGATTACAATCGGAGATTCCAACCTTCCAAAAGATACATGGGTCTCCGTACCAAAGTTTAAAAACTGAATAGCTTTTAAAGCGCAGTTGTAAGCGCAGTGAGATAGACCTTAACAGGTTTGTTTTGCTGCGCTTTTTATTTTGCCGGAAAGGAGGAACGCATGGCTGAGTATCAGATGGTTGTTGGCGGCTTTTTGAATGAGCCGCTGACAGGACGTAGATCAATTGAAACGCCGGAGACGGAAATCAATCGGGCAAACGTGCTGAAAGTGGTCATGGGCAAGGCAGAGCCTATTCATTTGCTGAACAAGAACGAGATTCGCTTTCTGCACAACTACTACTTGGGTAGCCAGCCTGTCCTCCATCGCACGAAGGAGTACCACGCTGAAATCACCAACCGCATTGTAGAGAACCATGCCAACGAGTGCGTGGGCTTTTACACAGGCTACATGAGTGGCACTCCCTGCTCTTATGTGCGGTCTGAAACGGCAACTGGTGACGGTGAGGAAATTGCCCGCCTGTCCAATGCTTTGCAGTATGAGGGTAAGGATGCGCTTGATCGGCGGCTCTGGCAGTGGATGTTGGAGTGCGGACAGGGATACCGCATTGTTCTTCCTGACAAGGGGTACGACGGCAACTACCCAGACGAAACGCCCCTGCTGGTGGACGTTCCCGACCCGGACATGGCATATGTGATCTATAACTCCGGCATCGGGCACAAGCCTATTGCCAACGTGCTGCATATCCCACGCAATTATCAGAATGACCTGAACGACCTGATTTGTGTGTATACGCCAAACCAGTACTTTGAAATCGACAACGGCAAGGTCACAAAATCGGAGAATCATTCTCTTGGAATGTTGCCGATGGTCGAATACAAGCTGAACCCGGAGCGGATGGGTCTGTTTGAACCGGCTATTCCTGTGCTGGATGCCATCAACCTGCTGGAGAGCAATCGTCTCGATGGCGTAGAGCAGTTCATCCAATCCATCATGGTCTTTATTAACTGTCTTGTTGATAAAGAAGCGTTGGAAGCTGTTAAGGCTATGGGCGCAATGTCAATCAAGTCTACTTCTGGACTTGCTGCCGATGTAAAACAGCTTGCAAACGAGCTGAACCAGCAGCAAACGCAGATTTTGATTGATTCCATGTTGAACGTGTACCGCAGCCTGACTGCCATGCCTAGTGCTACTGGCAGCGAGAACGCAACGTCCGACAACGTGGGTGCAGTCATCGTCCGCAATGGTTGGAATCACACCGAAGCAAGGGCGCAGCAGTATGAGAATATGTTCAAATACGCTGAACGTCAAAGCCTGTCTGTGATGCTGAAAATTTTGCGTGACACGGCTGGTTCTAAGTTGATGGCAAGCGATATTAACATCAAACTTCCTCGCCGTCAGTACGACAACCAGCAGAGCAAGGTTCAGATTTTTGCACAGATGTTGCAGCAGACCATTGACCCGCAGTTGGCGTTCACTACGCCCGGTCTGTTCCCAGACCCGCAGGCTGCTTATGAGATGAGCAAGCCTTTCCTGATTGCCGCTGGCAAGCTGGGCGAGGATGGGAAAGCGCCGAAGCCGCAGGAACAGCCCACAAACCATATTACCGATAACAACAAAATAGTTGGCGAACAGACTGATGCAAAGGAAGGAGAGCAAAAATGAAGAAGCTGTTTATTTCTTGCCCGATGAAAAATCGGTCGGAAGAAAATATCCGAATGACGTTTGACCGTCTGCACAAGATTGCAGAAGCGGTGTACTGCGAAAGCCTTGAGGTTATCCCTACCTATATTGAAGATAACCCACCTAAGTGTAAAACCGAAGGGCTTTGGTATCTTGGCAAAAGCATTGAACTTCTCGCACAGGCCGATTATTTTATCGGCATTTGCGGCGATAACGCCTTTCAGTATAACGGCTGTACTGTAGAAATTGATGCTGCAAAGTTGTATGGCGTTCCGGTCTATCTTGTTCCGACCGTTTTCGTCGCTCCTGATGTTGCGAAAGCAGAACTGGTTTACAACGGCGCAGGGGAACTAATCGACTAAAAATCAATCCGCATTAGCGGGCTGATATATTCCGGCAGGGAAGCCGGGATACAAATTTCGCAGCGTTGCAGGGAAGCAACGGTAAAAAAACGCAGGAGGAAATTAACGATATGAAACTCAATGTGTTGCTCGGTGATGCCTACAAAGAGGGCATGACCGCCGATGAAATCATTTCTGCGCTTGAAAAGGTTGCAGACCCTAGTGCAGAGGTTGAGAAGCTGCGCAACGCCGTGACGAAAGCCAATGGCGAAGCTGCTGAGTACAAGAAGCAGCTCAAGGCAAAGCGTACCGATGACGAGAATGCGGCACAGGAACAGGCTGACAAGCTGGCAGAAATGCAGAAGCAGATTGAAACCCTGACTGCCGACAAAGAGAACCTCGTCAAGGAAAAGACCCTTGCATCTTACCGTGAGAAGTTCGTTGCACAGGGTTATGACGCTGAACTGGCTGGCAAGGCTGCATCTGCACTGGCTGACGGCGACATGGACAAGGTGTTTAAGTTCCAGTCGGAGTTTATGGCCGCCCATGACACCGCATACAAGGCTTCTCTGTTGAAGGATATGCCCACACCTCCGGGTGCGGATGGCAAGAGCGGCTCTGACAGTGAGGGCGTGGCGTTTGCTAAGAGCCTTGCACAGCAGAACGCAAATACTTCTAAGGCATCGAGTGACGCAATGAGTGCTTTCCATTAACAAGGAGGAAAACATGAGGTTTACCCGAAACACGGTCAACGGAATCAACGATACCATCCTTGCTTCCAATGACTACACCGCCATTCCCTTTACCGTGACCGAAACTGCTGCGGTTAAGGCTGGCTATCCCATGACGCTGGCTGGCAAGAAAGCTGTTGCTGCTGGCGAGACTGGTTCTAAGACCATCAACGCTGACGGCATCCTGCTGTATGACGTTGACCCGGCAGAGAACCCTAATGCTTCTCTGCTGATTCGTGGCGTTATCGACACCAAGAAGGCAACGGCAAGTTCCAGCTTCACCTTTGACGCTGACGCGATCAAGGCACTCAAGACCGCCGTTCCCGGCATCTTCTGTCGTGACAACATCAGCGTGAACGCTTGATAGGAGGTAAAACAACATGGCACTGAATCTTAAGGAAGTCTTTGCCCCGGCTGCGATTGCCGCCTATTGGACGAATGACCCCACCAATGCGATGCCCTTTGCATCTGACGCACTGTTCCCCGCAAAAAAGAAGGCCGGTCTCGACCTGAAGTGGCTGCGCGGTCACAAGGGCGTGGGCGTGTCCCTGATGCCCAGCGCATTTGACGCAAAGGCTACGTTCCGCACCCGTGAGGGCTTCAAGTTCGATGAGACCGAGATGCCGTTCTTCCGTGAGGGATACCATCTGGGTGAGAAAGACCGTCAGGAAATCCTGCGTGTTCTGGACAGCAACGACCCCTATGCTCGTGACGTGATGAACCGCCTGTACGATGACACCGCACAGCTTATCACTGGCGCACGCATCGTTCCTGAGCGCATGATCTGGCAGCTGCTGGCTCCCGCCAATGGCGTTCCTGGCATCACCATCAAGGCAAACGGCGTGAACTACATCTACAACTACGACCCGGACGGCACTTGGAAGTCCACCAACTACAAGGAAGTCTCTGCCGCAAAGTCTAAGTGGAACGTCACCACCGCCACCCCCATTGCAGACCTGAACGCCGCAAAGGATGCTGTTCTGGCAAGCGTTGGCGAGGTCGTGACTGAGGTGTACATGAACACCGCTACCTTCCGCAACATGATCGCTGCGGACGAGGTGAAGAATCGGTTCATGACCGTCACCGCAAAGGCAAACGCCGTTCTGCTGGACGCTGAAGCACGTCAGATTATCGAGTCTGCAACCGGCCTGACCATCCATCTGTACGACAAGATGTTTAAGGCAGACCAGTACAGTGCAAGCGAGAAGTATCTGCCCGATGGCATGGTCGTGGTTGCTCCTTCTGGCGCTCTGGGCAGCACTTGGTACGGCACCACCCCTGAGGAAGCCGACCTGCTGTCTGGCCAGTCTGGTGCATCCGTGTCCATCGTGAACACCGGCGTTGCCATCACCACTGAGCTGACCATTCACCCGGTCAATGCCAATGTCTACGCTTCTGAAATCGTTCTGCCGTCCTTTGAGCGCATGGACGCTGTGTACTGCATCAAGGCTTACTAAGGCGAAAGGAGGAAAGCAGCATGGGAGACCAGTATTCCGAAGCGGCAGTCAAGCTGGGGCAGTACATCGCCCCTGCACTTGACCGTGAAATCACGGACGAGGACTACCCACTTTTCGACCTGCTGCTTGATTTCGCCAAAGACAAGATATTTGCACAGGGCTACCCCTTCGGCAACAGGCCGGACGAGCTGCCCTCGCAGTATCAGTCGTTGCAGATACGCATTGCAGCGGAACTGTACAACCACATCGGCGCAAACGGACAAACGAGCTACACCAACAATGGCATTACTCGTGTGTGGGAAAGCTCCGATGTGGCGCAGTCCTTGTTGAATGAAGTGGTTCCGAGAGTAGGTGTTATTGGCTGATGTTCAATGGAAGCCCACTGGATAAACGCCCACTGTGGTACTCAAACCCTGTTGGCGAGAAAACGCCTGTTGTGGACGAATGGGGCAACGAGACTGGCGAATCCGCATACGAATCGTGGAGTACCCCCGCAAAACTGATGCTGAACGTCAGCCCGCCTACCGGTTCTGCGGAAGCAACCCCTTTTGGAGCGTTCACGGATTACAGCTACGTTGTCAGTTCGTCCAGCAAAAAGCACAATACCCCGCTTTATGAGGGGACTCACGTCTGGTTTCAGACGGACGTTTCAAAGCCCTTCAATTACATTGTGGTCAAGGTCGCAGAGCATATCACGGATACGCTGTATGCGCTGAAAGAGGTGGCTGCAAGTGAAAATTAAAGTGAGGTTGAGCGATGCCGGACTTCGTGATGCTGAGCGTCAGATACGGGCGTACAAGACCACCCTGAATAAAAAGGCGCAAGAGTTTGCAAAGGCGTTGGCGCAAAAAGGCATTGACGTTGCGACTGTGCGGTTTGCTAACGCGCAGTATGCTGGCGACAATGACGTAACAGTCGAGCACGGCCCGGTACAAACGCCAAATGGCTTTGCAATCGTAGCGCACGGAAAGGCAGTTGCGTTCATCGAGTTTGGCACTGGTGTTTTACACACTGCTTATGGCGGCGAACTTCCTGACGGCGTTGGCGAACACGGAACGTACGGAAAAGGCAATGGACAGCATAAGCGCTGGTACTACTACGGCGAATCCGGCAATGCTGGCACGCCTTTCAAGCAAGTTGATGGAAAGGGCCAGTTGAATTACACCAGCGGCAACGAACCAGCTATGGCTATGTGGGGGGCTGTTGAAGAAATGGCTTCTCAAGTTGAAGCAACGTGGAGGGAGGTTTGGAATAGTTGATTGATTATTTCAATTCCATCTTCACGGCTGTTGCCAAAGAATTGCGAAAGCAAGTGCCCGGCATCTACGTTACAGGGGAAATTGACGATAGCAATGTCAAAAAGTTTCCTTGTGTGCAGATAGAGGAAAACAGTAATCTCCCGGTTCATCGTGATTCTGCCAGCCGAAGCAAGTACGCCGCCGTTTCCATGCGTGTGCGTGTATATTCCAACAAAACCAGCGGACGCATTGCAGAAGCTCGTTCCATCGTTGGAATCGTGGATTCTGTTCTTGAACCGCTTAAATTTTATCGCAAATCATTTGCCCCGTTGAATGGGCTGTATAACAATTCCGTCTATCGGATTGATTGCAGCTACGGGGCAACAATCGGAGAGGACGGAATGATTTACCGAAAATAAGGAGGTAAACATTCTATGAGTACTGCTATCTCCGGTCTGAATACCACCCTGTATTGTGGCGACAGCGCAACCGCTCTGACGAAGCTGTGCGACATCAAGGATGTACCCGACCTGATCTCTGAGCCGAACCTTCTGGACGCCACTACTCTGTCTGACCCTATGCAGGTCAACATCTTTGGCATCATCCAGTCCGATACCAAGTCTTTCACCGCCAACTACAACAAGGCTGACTATAAGAAGGTCAAGGAAGCTGGCTACGATGAAACTTCCGAGAGCAATACTGTGAAGTATTACGCTCTGAAGATGCAGGACGGCTCCGGCTTTACTTGGCAGGGTATGCACCAGGTCGGTCTGTCCGGCTTTGGCGTGGACGAGGTTGTGGAAATGACCATCAACTGCATCTTCACCAAGAAGCCCGAGTTTAGCGAGACCCTGTCTGTCACTGGCGGCTAAACCGCAAAATCGAATCAATCAAAATGGGCGGAACTGAACATCGGATTTGGTTCTGCCCCTATTTATAAAGGAGAGCATTTATTATGGCTGCTAAGGTTATCAACTTTCATTCCCCCGATGGCAAGAACACTTATGAGCTGACTTTCACCCGTGACAGCGTGGAAGCCACCGAACGTGCAGGTTTTCAGATTGGTCAGTACACCCAGATGACCAACCTGTTGTCCAACTCCCGTGCTCTGTTCTACGGCGCTTTCATTGCACGGAACAAGGGTATCAAGCGCAAGGTCGTGGACGAGATGTTCCAGCACATCGAGGATAAGGAAGACCTGATGGGCATTCTGCTTGAGATGTTTATGGACGCTTCCAAGTCCCTGCTGGCAACTGATACTGAGGACAAGACCGCAAAAAACGCAACGTGGGAGATTGTGTAACCGCACAATCTCAGGAAACAGACGGAGAGGGGGAGCCATTCTCCTTTTCCAAGCTGTTCCACGATGTAGAAGCCTATTACATCTCCATCGGCATGACGTACGACCAATTCTGGTACGGAGATGTCTGGCTGGCGAAGGTCTACCGTGACGCAGAGGAGCTGCGAGAACGCAGAGCCAATGCAGAAGCATGGAGAAATGGCTTTTACATGGCATCTGCGCTTTCCTCTACGGTTGGCAACATGTTCCGAAAAAAGGGGTCCAAGCCCATCAAGTACATGGATAGGCCGATTCCCCTTACTCAAAAGGAAAAAAACGAGTATGAATACCAACGCGCAGTTGAGGCGCAGGAGCGAATCAAGAGAATGATGTTCTCTATGATGGAAAGTGATGGTGGTAGTGATGGCTGATGTTGATATTACGAGCTTATCCGTAGAGATTTCTGCGGAATCGCAGGGCGCAGAGCTTAATATCGACAAGCTCGCTACCGCCATTTCTAATTTGCGGACGAAAGGCAACGTCACAAAGGTTGTAAACAGCCTTGACAAGCTGGCCGGTTCCATTGCAACGCTGAAACAGGCATCCGCTGGAATGTCCGGGCTGGACAAAATTACCAGCTTTCTGAACGGGCTTTCCAACGTCAACACGACTGCAAGCGCAAAGAGCATCAACACGGTCGTGAATGCAATCAAGAAGATTCCTGCGGCAGTCTCTGGATTAAACGGAACGGATTACTATGCGATGAAAGACAATATCAGAGAGGTTGCAAATGGTCTTTCACAGTTATCTATTTTGGATTCTGGAAACCTCAAATCCGTTGGAAGTGCCCTCAATGCGTTTGGAAAAATCCCGGAGCTGACAAACAAACTTGATCCCAAAACTCTTGACGCATTTTCTGTCGCTTGCGAAAAAATCTCAACTTCTCTTACTCCCCTTGCATCGCAACTGGACAAAGTGGGCAACGCTTTTGCAAAGCTCCCGCCGCAGTTGAGCAAGGTTGTAACACAGGCCAATCGTGTGACCGCTGCCAATGAAAAGCAGCGAAAGAGCTATCTCAGTCTGTCCAATCAGATGAACGGCTTTATGCGGAACATGGCAAAGCTGGTTTCGTTGAAAGCTATCGCTGAGTATCTTGGCAACGCTGTTGCAAAATTCAATGACTTTTATGAAGCAACGGACTTGTTTCATAATGCTATGGGCAATTTGAGCGGTGAAGCCGATACGCTCATTAGCAAGATGCAGGGCTTGCTTGGTGTTGACCCAACCAAAGCGATGACCTATATGGCTACCATTCAGAGCTTGGGTACTTCGTTTGGTCTGGCCGGCGACAAAGCATACGTTCTGTCCAAAAACCTGACCCAGCTTGCTTATGATGAGGGCTCTTATTGGAACAAGGACGTTGCCGAAACCTTTACTGCAATGTCCTCTGCCATCTCCGGCGAGATTGAACCCATTCGCCGTTTGGGCGTTGATCTGTCTCAGGCACGGTTACAGCAGGAACTTCTTGCTTTGGGCTTTAACAAACAGGTTTCCAGTTTGTCTCAGGCAGATAAAGCGGTTCTGCGTTATATCGCCATTATGAAGCAGACTGCCAATGTGCAGGGCAACCTTGCACAGACCATCCAAAGCCCTGCGAACCAGATTAAAATTCTGAAAGCTCAGCTGGATATGCTGGCGAAGTCTGTTGGCTCTCTGCTCTATCCTGCCCTGAAATCCATTTTGCCCCCGCTGATTGCCGCTGTTCAGCTCATTCGAGAGTTTGTTGAATGGGTGGCGAAGCTGATGGGCGTAAAGGTCGTGTTTACTGATTTCACCAAGAGTGCTGACAGCGTTGGTGGCATCGGCGACGCAATGGATGACACGGCCGATTCGACAAAGAAAGCTGCCAAAGCCCTCAAGGACTACACGATAGGCTTTGATGAACTGAACATCATTGACCCCGCACAGGGAAGCTCCGGCTCTGGCAGCGGCGCATCTGCTGGCAACATCTTGGGCGATGTAGACCTGTCCGGCTACGATATGTTCAAGAACTATGTCGGCAACGCTGTGGATGAAATCAAGGAAAAACTTCGCAAAATTGCTCCTATTGTTGCGGCTATCGGCGCTGGTTTTGCCGCCTGGGCTATCGGGAATGCGCTTCTTACTGCGTTAAAAGACACTCATGATTGGGCATACAAGCTCGGCAAAATCGTTGGTGGTCTTAATCCAGAGTTGCTTCTAGTAACCGGGACGGTCGCCCTTATCGTTGGTCGATTTGTTCAGCTTTATCAAAACAGCGAAAATTTCCGGCAAGGTTTGGCCCGTATTAAAGATTTGATTTACCTTGCGGGTCTTGGGTTTACGCAAGGCTGGAATATCTCTTTGACTGATGGGAAACTTGGCGAGTCTATCAAATGGCTAAAAGAAGCTCTTTCTAATCTCGGTCAAGCGATTTGGAATTTGATTCCTGAGGAATGGCAGGGGAAAATCTCTACTGCATTCGAGACAATTCAAAAAGTCGTCAAAGACCTTGACCTCGATTTGGGCGATTTGGTCATGACGCTTATCGGAATCGGTTTGACTATTAGCGGGCATCCCGTTGCTGGCCTTGCAGTTCTTGGCTTCGAAGCCGTCTCTGTCGCCGTGCGTGGTCTTGGCAGCGAAAGCGAAGCAGAAGCATTTCAGCTGAAATCTGATTGGCACGATGCTTTCGTGAATTTCGGCACGATTGCAGCCGAAACAGTGGCAGACATCATAACTGCTCTCGGAAATCTTATCAATGATTTTGCAATTCTTATCGGATGGATTCAAAATGGCGTTTCTGAAACGGAAATGCTCGACATCCAGATGAATGGAAATTTTCTTGAAGGTGCAATCGCGTCTCTTGCTCAAGTTATCCACAACATGGGCGTGTTCATTGGATGGATTATTAAAGGCGTAGACGAATCAGACCGCCTTGCCATCGCCGCCAATGGAAACTTTGCGGAAAAATTTGTTCTCTTGATTGCTGATGTAATCAATGGAATCAAAGACGCTGTAACGTGGTTCGGAAAGCTAATTGATAAAGTTTCTAAGTTTAATCCGTTAAGCGTTGGCAAAAACATTATTGATGGCATCACGAAGGGCATCACGGGGAACACCAATGTGTCAAATGACGCGACCAAACAGTTGACCGATGGAATCAAGAAAACCGCTCAAGATGAACTTGATGTTCACTCTCCCTCTAAGTGGTTTGAAGGGATTGGCAGCTACATCGACCAAGGCCTTGCAAACGGCATCACCGGCGCTCTCGGTTACGTCAACGATGCTATGAATAAACTCGTAGACGCCACCAAGCTTAAGGGCGAAGAGACGGCGAACTATGGTATTGACTGCGGCACAAGCTACGTCAACAGCATCATTTCCGGGCTAGACTCTAAGTGGGCCGAACTCGATAACAACCTCAAAACCAACTTCTTCGGCACGGTGCAAACTTTCATTCAGGCCGCACAGAGCGGAGATTGGAAAACGGTCGGCACTACCATTGCTGCTGGCATTTGGGGCGCTATGGGCGATGAGCAGCGTAAACGTGTCAAGTCCGTTGCAAGCGATTTGCTTGGCAGACTGAGCAAAGAACTGAAAAGTCAAGCTTCTTCTCTGCTGAACACCGCTGCTACCATTGGGAAAAATCTGGTGAACAATCTGACCCAAAACTTTGGAAAGGTTTCCGCTGAAACTCGGACGATGCTTTCCGGCATTACGCAGGCTTTCGGAAACGTGAAGTCTCCTCTCGCAACGGCAGCTAAAGCCATCAGTGCGGCGCTCTCTGGTGGTTTACTCAGCTCTTTCCCGACGATTTTTGCCGGGTTTGCAAGTCTGGTAAGCACCATCGGAACCGCAGTGGCAGGAATGCTTTCTGCTGTGGGTGCTGCCCTCAGCGCTACGATTTTTGGCATTCCAGCTGGCATCGTGGCCCTTGCCGCCGCCGCAACCCTTGGAGTTGCGATTGCTGGCATCGTGTCGAAACTTGGCGGCAGCCGGTCTACCGGCAGTTACAGCGATACATCTCAGTACGTCGGAAGCTCCAGCTATAATTCCTCGACGTCTAGCTCTTCTTACAGCGGAACCTATTCTGCGGCCGGAGGAAACTCTGAGGACATGAGAGATGCCGTGTACAACGGATGCTACAACGCATTCCTCGACATCTGGCAGCGGTATGGAGAGGAAATCTCTGATGGCAGAGATGTGAAAGTGTATCTTGACGGTAAGCAGCTCACTGCCTCCGTTGAAAAAACGCAGAAAGCTCGCGGAATGAGCATTATGGGTACTGAGGTCTACTCTTATTAAGAAAGGACGGTTCAGATGGCTAATATTCCTGCACTGGTTACGGTAAATGGCGTAGAGCTGCCGGAACCCTCCTCTTATGAGGGAACGACTAGCACGATCGTGGATTCTGGGCGAAATGTTCAGGGTAAAGTTGTTGGCGCCGTCGTGCGGCATGATGTGGCAAAGGTCTCCATGTCATGGAACTACCTTACCGCCCGGCAATGGGCCGACATCCTAAGCCTTTTCACCGCGAATTTTTACTGCACTGTTAAATTCTATAACCAAGCCACAGCTGGTTATACCACACGCCAGATGTATGTTTCGGACCGCACCGGCGGTATGTGGCGTAGAGGACCGAAGACCGGTGGCGTGATGGGATGGACAGGGTGCAAACTTTCTCTTGTGGAGGTATGACGTATGGTTGAAGTCTCCGATAAGTGGAAAGAAAAATTTAACGAAACCCTTGTTCCAGAATCTTTTGTGGAGATTACCTGCGGAATCACTGAGCCTGGCATCAATAAAAAAGCTACCATCGTCACGTCATCGGCAGCCCCGTTCTCCACCTTTCACAATATTGCACTTTCCGATAACGCTTCCATTTCGAGATATTCCACAGGAGAGCCCAATCTCACTGTTCTTGATGGAAGCTGTAACATCGTCCCTTCTTCTCCTCCGTATGGAACTACTGGTTTTTTGAGCGCCGAGATTTTTGACGATTCGAACCATCCTGTTATCCGGCTTGAACTTCCAAGTGAAAACAAGTCTTCCGTTCCTGGCGTTTCGATTTGCTGGTCTACAGTATTCGTGGAGTACGCTACGGATTTTTCGGTCAGCGCATACCTTGGAACTAGCAAGCTAAAAACTGTGACCGTGAATGGAAACAAATCGGTCCGTTCTGATGTTGAGGTTGAACTTTCAGGGTTTGATGCCGTAGAGATTGAAGTTCTAAAGTGGTGTCTCCCCGACCGAAGAGTAAGGGTCGAGCAAGTAAAAATCGGAAGGTATCTGGTGTTTGACAAGACCAAAATCTTGTCCTACAGTCATTCTTCTGCAAGAGACCCTATCTCCGGGCAGCTTTCTCAGGAGTCGATTTCCTTTAGTTTGGATAACAGCGACCGCACATGGGACTCCGTAAACCCTCAAGGAATTTACAAGTACATCTATGAGCGCCAGCCTGTTACTGTTCGTTATGGAATGGATGTTGATGGGAAGACCGAATGGGTGAGCGGAGGGATGTTTTTCCTGTCAGAGTGGAGCGTCCCTTCCAACAGCATTGAGGCATCTTTTCAAGCGCGAGACGCTTTCCTGTATCTATCCAGCACGAAGTACACCGGAAGAAAATACGGCACGCTCTATGAGATGTGCTACGATGCTTTGGAGCTGTTGGAAGCGGATGAAATTACCTTCGATATTTCGGATGAACTGAAAAATTACTCCACCAACATTACAAGCGATGAGTCTACTTATCACAATTCCGATATTTTGCAGCTTGCGGCCAATGCGGCCGGAATGGCTCTGTACCAGACTCGTGATGGCGTGATAAAAATTAACCGAGTCTACGGCTCCGGTGCCTCCAACCCTATGTTGGACATTCCAGTACTGAACAATTATTCTTGGCCGGAAATCACCTTTGCCCAGAATATGCTCAACGTAGTGACCACCGTAGGAAATACCACCTACGCTTATCCTGAAAACCCTTCGGGCAAAGGCGTGAGCCAGACTCTGAGCAATGTTATGCTCACAAAGGACATTCTTGCAAAATCCAGGAATGCCCTTACGGAGTCTTACGGAGTCCTTTCCAACCGCCGCAAGGCTTCTCTCACATATCGGGCAAGCCCTACTATTGATGCTCTTGATATGGTAAAAATTCACCATCAGTTCAATTACGACGCTGTCTTGCTGGCGACCAATGTAAAGTACACTTTCAATGGGTGTTTCAAAGGTACTGTAGAGGGGTACATGATGGCAGATGCTCAGACTATGTCTCTTGACCATACCAGCGAACAGCTTGGCTGGGGCGAGTCCGTTATTTTGTTTGCTACCCTCTCCCCTGCTTCTATTGACTCTCCTAAAATCAACTGGGCAGCTTCTCCCGAAGGAATCGTTTCCCTTCACGTTCTGACGAATGCAGAAGGAAAGTCCACCTGCCAAGTCAAGTGGAATTCTCCGGGCAAGGCTGTTGTCACAGCCTCGGCAGGCAGCGTCTCCGCAGAATGCTCCTTTGCTACGGCGGCGTACAATCTGTTTGATGTTGCAGAGGGCGGCACCGTCCTTATGGATGAAGGCGGTAGCGTGGCCGAGTTCATCGTTGCAAAGCATGACTACGAAAGCGAGCTGAATGGAGCCGGGCGAACTCTTCTGGTTCGAAAACACTACGCAGCTATCATGGCTTGGGACTCTACATGGTCTACTTACGCCAGCAGTGACGTAAGCAACTGGCTCAACGGTGACTATTTCAATTCGTTTAGCAGTGCTCAAAAGCAAGCTATCGACAAGACGACTATCTACTACACCCCCGGTTTCTCAGACTCTTACTGCAACTCTGGCAGTAGCAAAGTGACTACGATGGCAAAAAGCGTTTTTCTGCTTTCTTACCACGAGTTCGGGTATGACACGGAAGGCTCTGATGCTCCGAATTGGACAACTAGTAGCCCGAGCTATAAGCACAACGAGGGTACTCCCCTGCAAAATGCATCTGGAATCTTGAAAACGATGCTTGCCTCTGACATGGAGGGCTCCAGCAGAGGGCGTTCCATTTGGACGAGAACTCCTTACCTGTACTCGCTTCAGATGCTTCGTGATATTGCTGGCACAAGTTCAAGCGCCAACAAGTACTGGCGACCTCTGTTGGTCAGCAAACTTGTAAATGCATACGCCGTGTATGATTCTACGTTACAAGTGAATACCAACGCAGAGACGATTTCTTACGCTACGAATGACGACGCCATCCGTAAGTATGATAATGTTGTTCACCCTGCATTTACCGTCCCAAAGTCTCTCGCTATTGACGCTGACGGCAAACTGATTTTTTAAGAGGTGAAATATGGCAACGTGGATTACAGACCGAACGCAAGCTGATGTTGACCGGGTAAAAGAACTGACCGCAAAGGCAAGAACTGGCACATGGACAGAAGAAGAACAGCAAGAATGGGCCGCAGGCATGAAGGGCGCTCTGAGCTATACGGATTACAACCGCATTGAAAACGGAATTAAAGAACTCGCCGAAATCGTTGGCGCACCTTATTCTGCAAGGATTGTACAGCAAAACATTCAAGTTGTTACTGCGAAAAATGAAAGTGGCGACATTCCTGCGTGGGACACTTATCCCGCCAAGGCCCAGTTCTTTATGCCGCTGACGGCTAAGAAAGCGGGCCTGCTGCTCCGCTCGCTGGAATTCCGTGTCAAGGGCTATGTGCCGGGCACGATGCGCACCGTCCTGCGCAAGTACGACTCCACGACCGCCCTAGTAGACAAGTTCATCGACATTATCCGCGGCTACAACGACGTGGTGCTGGACATGGGCAGCATCGCGCTGGAAAAGGGCGTCGAATACCAGCTCTATTTCGCCGCCTCCAACAACTTCTACCCGCCCTCTGTCCAGCCCTCCTGGGTCACAGCAAACGACTGCATCGACATCGCCCACGGCAGCGCCTACTATGGCGACGACAGCAAGCTTATTTTTTCAGGAACAGTCGGTTTAACTGTGCCTGTGGAAGTTGGTTGGACAATCAATGATTACCTGACCATTGCGGATGCCACTCGGTGGATTAATAACGTGAAATCCATTCGTTCCAAATGCAGCGGCAAAAGCTCTACTTCGGAAACTCCCGAGGCGTTGAGCTATCATTTTGCGGTTATCAATCAAATAGAAAAAGTTTTGTCTGACATTGAAGCGATGGCAAAGGACCATTTACTTTATTGTTCAGATACAATATGCGGAGGTGAACCCTATTATGCACTTTGTTGACCGAAAGGCAAAATATCCCGGGCGTTGGACTATGACGAAATCTGACGGTACATCAGAAATCATCACTTTGATTCGTAATGATGAACCTGTTGTCGATGGCACTCCAATGAACGCCGACACGCTCAACACATTAAGTGATGTTGCAGGGGCTGACATTGCAAGGGAAAAGGCAGAGGCCGCCGCAGAAGAGGCGAAAAAAAGCGCCGACAAGGCGGCTGCTGTAGTGAGTACCGATCCCACCCTGACCGTCTCCGGCGCTCCGGCGGACGCTGCGGCGGTGGGCGGCATCGTGCTGCCCCGGGTGGTAGTGCATACCGAGGCGGGCAGCTCCATCGTCCTCTCGGACGGCGAGAAGAGCGTGAGCGGCGTGGCTGCGGGCGGCAGCTTTTCTGCGGCCCTGCCCCACGACGGAGAGTGGACCGTCACCGCAACGCTCGGCAGTGGCGCGGCCACGGAGACGGTACAGGCGGAATACTGCCGCACCAAGACCCTGACGCTGACCTACTACACCCTGACCGTGACGGTTAAGGCACGAAGCGTCGTCACCGCCCGGTGCGGAGATAAGACCGTGACCGGAACCGTGCCGGAGAGCGGCAGCATCAAGCTCTATCTGCCCATCGCTGGTACATGGACCGTAACGGCCACGCTGGGCGACAAAACCACCACCGCCACCGTGGACGTCACGGAGTACAAGGACTATCACCTTGAGCTGGCCTATGTCCACATCTACGGTGCAAGCTGGGACGGCACCAGCACCACCAAGTGGAGCCGCACCGACGAGGCAGCGGAGTTTACCGACCCTGTGCCGTATGTCGCAGGCGCAAGCAGCTATGGCAGTCCTTTCGACAACTTACAGCCCTGGGCGGGCATGGTAAAGAGCGAGCGCACCGGTGGCACGATGGTAGCCATCCCCAAGTTTTGGTACAAGCTGACCCAAAACGGCAGGGGAATGACCATCCAAATCGCCGACCGCGCGGTGGAGGGCTACAGCGTCAGCCCTGCCCACATGGACAGAGGCGACGGTCACGGCGAGCGGGATGTGGTGTACATCGGCAGATACCACTGCAACAGCAGCTATAAGAGCGGCACCGGTAGCCCCAAGACAAACATGACCCGCTCCTCTGCCCGGGCGAACATCCACAGCCTCGGCTCTGCCATCTGGCAAAGTGATTTTGCTATGAGGGTTACGCTCTGGCTGCTGTATATCGTCGAGTTTGCCGACTGGAACAGTCAGGCAAAAATCGGCTATGGATGCAGTCCGAGCGGCGGCGCCATCACGATGGGCTATACCGATTCGATGCCGTATCACACCGGCACCGATCAGAGCAGCCGGGCCACCTACGGCGGCACGCAGTACCGCAATATCGAGGGCCTGTGGGATAACGTGTTGGACTGGTGCGATGGCTGCTACAACGACGGCAACGGCCTGAACATCGTCCTGAACCCATCCAAGTTCAGCGACAGCAGCAATGGCACGGCGGTCGGCGTTCTGTCCAATGGCTGGCCGTCCGCATTCAAGGTCAAGACAAACGGCGGCTTCCCGATGTTTATCCCCACATCCGCGTCCGGTAATGACGCAACGTACTCGTGCGATTACTGGAACTTCAACTCTTCGAACCCGTGCTTCTGCGGCGGTGGCGGCTATACCCACTACTCCGGCTATGGTTTGTTCTTCAACGACACCTTCACCGCGTCGCGCTACCTCGTGTACGTCGGCTGCCGCCTCCAGGAACTCCCTAACGGGGGAGTCTGAGGGGGTCGCAACCCCCGCAGATAGCCGCGCCGTAAGGCGCTTAACTTTATATGGGACTGTCTGTGCATTGCCGGGGCTTTTGTTGCTCGGGTTCGTGCGATTACTGGTACTTCGGCTCCTCGTGCCCTTGTCTCTGCGTTGGCGGTTGCTTTGGGCGGGGCGCTGGCGGTGGCCTGGTTTGGCGTTGGCTGCGGCGGTGTGTCGGGCGATGGCGCGGTATCGCAAGCGCAGGCGGCCGGGGAAGCCCATCACGCCCAGAGCGGCGGCAAGCTTACTCTCGCGCCTCGGGCAGCTCCGGCACTGCAACAATTATCACTTTTATCAATGGCTGTTTCGGGGAGAGCGCATCATGCGCGACCTGAAACGCATCATCCGCAGCCAGCGGAGAAAGGAGGAGATCGCATGGAATACGTATTTGGTACAAAGGGCCACATCGAAGTCCTCAAGATCAAGGGCGACCATCACACTAATCTGACCGGCTATCACCAGCTTGAGCGGGAGTATCCCGACCAGACCATCACCGACAGTTTCCGCGTTGTCCGCAAACTGCGCAGTGACAAAGACGTGGGGGGGCGCTGCTATGACTGGTACGAAATCGACCACTACTACCGGATGACCGACAAGACCGGACCTCTGGCAGAGCGTACCGCAAAAGCCGCCGCAGAGCTGCAAGACGCCCTCTGCGAACAGGACATAGCGTCGGAAAAGCGGATGGCGGCTATCGAGGACTCGCTGTGCGAGCTGGATGCCGCCGTCAACAAATAAGGAGGACATCAAAATGGACAAAATCTGGGCGAACCGGCTCATCGCCGGTACCAAGACGTGGGCAGAGATGCCCGCACGCCGCCATGCCGGAGTCAAAGCGGAGCTGGCCAAGCGGGTGGCCGACGGTGAGATCACCGCAGAGCAGTACAAAGAGATCACGGGGGAGGACTACGATGGGTAAGCTGCTGGAGCTGCTGGAAAAGCTGGTGCGGGCCATCTTTGGCCCGGGGGACAAGCAGGACACCGGCGAACCTGAGCCTGCGCCCCAAGCCCCCAAGGCAGAGGCTGTCGCCGGCTGGGAGGGCGGCCCGCCCTACCGGTACATCGACGTGAGCCGGTATCAGGGCAAAATTACCCTCGACGGCTGGCGAAAGGTCAAAGCGGCGGGCTACAAGGGAGCGATGCTCAAGACGGTGAGCACCAACCGCAAGCTCTCCAAGCGGGCAGACGGCCTGTACATCGACCCCACCTTTGAGACCAACTACCGCAACGCCAAAGCTGCGGGTCTGGACGTAGGCGTCTACTACTACACCTACGCCACCAGCGAGGCCATGGCCGACGCAGAGCTTGCCCTGCTGCGGCAGGCGGTGCGGGGCAAGGAGCTGACCCTTCCGGTGGCGGTGGACGTGGAGGAAAACAAGCTCAAGCCCATGAGCACCCTCGACCTCACCAACCTGACCGCCTACGCGCTGGAACAGGTGGAGCGGATGGGCTTTTACGCCCAGCTGTACACCTACACCCACTACTCCAACATGGAGCTGGACATGGGCCGTCTGGCAAACCGCTGGGACGTCTGGCTGTCCGATACGACCGGGCGCACCCCCGCCGTCGGCTACCACTACAACGCCCACCAGCACACCAGTGAAGGCAGCGTGCCGGGCATCTCCGGCAACGTAGACCTCAACGTAACCACCCTCAACTACCCCCGTATCATCAGAAAGAAGGGGCTGACCCGGCTCCGGGAGGTGTAAGCCCATGCAGCAGATTCTCTCGTACATCTCCGCGCACTGGACAGAATGGGCCATCGGGCTGCTGGGCCTTGGCTGGGGCTACCTTGTCAAAAAGGTGACCGAGTACAAGACCATCAAAGACGGCCTGCTGGCCATCATGCACGACCGCCTGTACCAGTCCTGCACCTACTACATCAAACAGGGACACATTGACATGGGTGGCCTGAAAAACCTCGAATACCTTTACAAAAGCTATCACGCACTGGGCGGCAACGGCACAGGCACGGAACTGTATAACCGGGCCAAAGCCCTGCCCATCCGCGACTGAAGAAGGAGTGACTACACATGGAAGCAGTAACTAAGCTCGTGAGCATCCTGCCCGCCCCGGTGGCGGCTGTGCTGATGCTGGGCGGCTTTATCTTTTACGCCCTTGGCTGCATTCGGCTGGGCTACGGCGCAGCGGTAAAGCCGCTGGTGCTGGACTTCATCGAGCGGGCAGAGCAGGAGATCCAAGGTACAAAGAGAGGCGCAGAGCGCAAGGCGTGGGTCGTCAAGATGCTCCGGGCCGCCCTGAGTACCAGCAAATACGGCAGGCTCATCAGCTGGGCCATCACTGATGAGACCATCGGCGCGGTCATCCAGTTTTTCTTTGACCGCGCCCGGGCGGCGCTGGAAAAGCAGTAAGGAGATTATTATGGCAAGCACTACATACGAACCGCTTAACCCGTGGAGATGTTCAAAAAGTATTATCCAGACAAATTCTGTCCGCGCTGGAACAGACGTTTGTACAGGTTACCATATTTCTGTGCTTGGCACTATGGTGCGCAATGTCGGACAGCTTCCTGAACCTTTTTGGCTCGGTGCTGCCTGTGGCGGCGGCTCGTGTAGTGCTGCCCGCTGCGCTGCAAAAACTTGACCGACAGCAGATGACCGCCGCCATCAAAAACGCACCGCTTGGGAGGGTAGACCGTAAGATAGCCTTACTGCGGTACGTGGAGCGGCTTCCGCTGCCGGACATTGCGGCGCAGACACATTACAGCCGGACTGCGATAGGCTATCGGCTGAAAGGCATTGAAAAAATGCTTGATGTGTGATATACTATTTGTACCGTCCGAAGTAGAGTACACACACTTCGGAGAATGTGTACAGAGAGCCAGCGGAAGAACGTTTACCCGCTGGCTTTTCTTTTTGCACGATTTGTGGTATAATATACTCAACAAATCCTCCCGGCCTCTCGTAGAAGCGCATTAGGGTGGATGTCTGAACCCGTCAAGCCTCTCAACGATGCGTATCATGGCGGGTCTTTTTGTTGATACAGTCTCCCGCCCGCCTACTTACAGTGCGTACCATGCGGGAGACGATTTTATATGAATTATGGCAAATAAAATATATCACTTTTTGTCCCGTGTTTTGTTCGCTCTGATTATTTTTGGGGCGACATCAAATGTTCTAAAAACCGTCCTTCCGTTTTGGCATAGTGCATTTATAGGCGTGGTTTTATCGGTATATGCGTCTTTGTATTATACGCCATACGATTTATGATTTGAAAGGCTACGGCCTTTGTAGAGAGCGGCATTGCCTGTGGGCGGTTCCACTCTTGATTTTAGACTTTGCCGTTTCGGCGGCATAAAAAATCCCCTGCTTTGCCGAAGCCCTGCGTGCCACGCGGGTACTTTGTAGGCAAATTGGGGGATTTTTGCTTTATACACGCTAGTTTTGTCGAAGCCATTGCCATATATTGGATATTGTGATATTTTAGTATCGCACTCCAATGTGTGCCTCTTTACAGTTAAGCGCTTATGCGGATTTTTCCGTGTGGGCGCTTTTCTTTTACCCTTGCAAATTCGCAACCGTCACGTCACAGCCGCTTGCGATTTTCTCAAGAGTTTTCGCCCGAATGGGCTTTCCGGCTTCTGCGTGTTGGATGGTTGCGGTGGACAGCCCGGTCTTTTCTGACAGCGCCCGGATGGTCAGACCAGCACCCTCTCGGGCGACTTTGATTTTGACGGCAGACACGCCGAGTGTCTTATAATCGGGTGACATATATCCGATTTGGAACATTCCCTGCTGCTGCAACGGCAATGCTTTGAGCGCAAAGCTGTTATTCACGTCGTCGAGGTCTACATCCTTCAGGACGTAAGCGCAGGCGTTGTCAAGCTCTGGGGTCATCTTGTGGAGCTTGTGTGCCAGCGTAATTTTCATCATCACGCCACGCACTGGAAACCTCGTAGCGTTGTCAAGGTCTGCCTGATTTGCATGGTCAGGGGTGCAGGCTTCGTCCAGCAAGCGATACAGCTTGCCGAGATTTTGGATGGCGGTGTTTTCCATATTTGTTTCCTCCATTTGTTTTTTACTGTATTGATTATACCACAAAACTGATACAAGTGATACAAGCATAGTTACCAGACTTTGCCTTATTTTTTTGTTCATTTTGTATCAGTTGTATCAGTTTATATTTGTCCTTCGTTTGACGTTCGTTGTCTTTCGCTTTTTGTCCGATGCGGTACACTGGATGCACAAGGAGGGATGTTTTATGAGCTATTATCCGACACCCGGAGCACCTTATGTTCCGCAACAGCCTGTCAATCCTTACGGTGGCATGAGCACAGTTGGGCTTGCCACCCCCCTGCCAAACACGCAGATGCAACAAGCGCAGCCGCAGCGTCCGCAGCCGATGAATGGGCAGCAGCCTGTTCAGCAGTCGGCACAGGATGGCGGTTGGCTGCTTGGCAGACCTGTTTCCAGCAGGGAAGAATTTTTGGCGATACCGTCCGACCTGTACGGCAGACCGACTTACTGCCCGGACTTGCGCAGCGGCGTGATCTACTGCAAGCGGCTAAACCCTGACACCTGTGAATCCTATGTGCAGGAGTTTTATAGCCCGAAAGCATGGCGGCAAATGCAAGCACAACAGGCACAGCAGACCGCTGCACCGACACAGCAGTATGTGCCTATTGAGCAGTACAACGCCCTTGTGCATCGGCTGGATGAACTGGAAAAGTGGCAGAAAAGCTTTTCTAAGCCCACTGCCACCGCAAAGAAAGGAGAATAAGCGATGCCCTCTCCGTTTGATATGATTACTCACAGCCCTATTATGCAGCTTGCAAATCTGGCTCGTGCCGGGCGGAACCCGATGGGGCTTATCCAGCAGTTGGGTGGGCAGAGCGCACCCATCATGCAGGGGCTGAACTTGATTCAGGGCAAAAATGAAGCGCAGCTCCGAACGATGGCGCAGAACCTCGCCAAAGAGCGTGGCATCGACCTGAACCAGTTGGCAAGTGTCCTGAATCTGACGCTGCCCCGATAACGCATCCCT
>CYGL01000032.1_pt1 | contig 63654 bp, 80 predicted proteins | sample 485531 | NCBI WGS metagenome assembly CYGL01 (sample SAMEA3497897, study PRJEB9818) | human gut metagenome | reverse complement strand
GCTAATGGGTTTAAGACTCGTCAGGTTGATATTCGTCCTGCTCAGTCTATCAATACGGCATATCAGCTTGTGGCAGTTTTGTTCCAGATCCAGTCACTTTCCCAATTCGGTGGGATCGCAGCAACACACTTCGATTTCAGTATGATGCCCTATGTTCGGAAGAGCTTCACAAAGCATCTTCAGGATGGTCTGATTTACATCGAAAAAAAATCCACATATAAAGCCGATCGTTTCAGAAAGTGGCTTGAACATGATGAAAATCATCCGGACGGCACTATCCATTTTGATGATGCAGAATTTCAGGCACAACATCCTGATGCTTGGAATTACGCAATAGAGATAACTCGTCGTGAATGTAAGCAGGCAACTGAGGGTCTGCTCCACAATTTGAACAGTCTGCAATCTCGTAGTGGCAATCAGCTTCCTTTCAGCTCAATCAACTTTGGCCTTTGTACCGAAGAAGAGGGACGGATGGTCACGAGGGAATTCCTAGAAGGTCTGATTCGTGGCACTGGAAAGTATCATCGGACGAGTATTTTCCCATGTGCTATCTTCCAGAAAAAGATTGGCGTAAACCAGAAACCTGGCGACCCAAACTATGATCTGTATCGTCTGGCTTTGAAATCGACTGCACAGCGGCTGTATCCGAATTACTGCAACTGCGATTGGAGCAATCAGAAGGCGGCTGTGCAGTATGACCGTAAAGTAAAGCAAGAAGTTCTGGACGCACTGAACCCAGCAGAAAAGAAACGTCTGTATGATGTATTGTCAAAAGATAACGACCTTGCCAATAAGCTGTATATTGTCGCTTATAAGGGCGACTTGATGATTAACAAGGAGTACGAGGCTCCATTTGAAATTAGTAGTACCATGGGGTGCCGGACGTGGAATTCATATGATGTAAATTTCAAAGAGGTATATGAGGCTAATATTCAATCAGTTATTAAAACTGGTCGGTTACAATTTGACGATCTGCTGTCGGCTGCTCAGAAGGACGGTCGTGGTAACATCTGTCCTGTGACCATTATTCTTCCGACACTGGCAATGGAAGCCGAACATGCGGTTTCTGTGCGAGATTATCACGATTGCCGAGATACAGTTACAGAATTTATGAAAATTCTCGACCGGAAGCTGCATGAAGCAAAGCAGATTTTGATTGAGCGGTTTGACTGGATTTGTTCTCAGTCTCCTGCATCTGCAAAATTCATGTGGGATAACGGAGTTCTTGCCGGGTATGACGGTGTTGATATCCGGTCTGCTATGAAACATGGAACTCTGGCAATCGGTATGCTTGGTATGGCTGAAACACTTCAAATCCTGATTGGTAAAAACCAGCTTGATCCATATGGTATGGAAGTTGCAAAAGAGATTTGCCAGTTGTACAAAGATCGTTGTGCAGAATTTAAGAACGAGACATCGTTAAACTTCGGTGTATACTTTACCCCAGCAGAAAATCTGTGTTTCACAGCTATGACGAAGTTCAAAGAAAAATATGGTGAGATTCCAAACGTGTCTGACAAGAAATTTTTTACAAATAGTGTTCACGTACCAGTGTGGGAAGAGGTGACACCGTTTGAAAAAATCGATGTCGAGTCTCAGCTGGATTCGTATTCTAGTGCAGGCTGTATCTTGTATACAGAATTTGACGCGACTGTAAAACACAATATTAACGCACTTGAGACTGTTGTAAATTATGCAATGGATCACGATGTTCCATATTTTGCAGTGAATGTTCCGAACGATACCTGTGTTGATTGTGGGTACTGCGATGAGATAAATGATATTTGTCCACAGTGTGGTAGTCATAATATTGAGCGACTGCGTCGTGTGACAGGTTATATCACCGGGAACTATACAACAGCTTTCAATCTTGGCAAACAGCAAGAAGTCGAGTTACGTGTCAAGCACAACCGGGTGATACATTGATGAGGGAAATTTATACTAGAAAGGGGTTTTATGATCGATATAAGTGACCTAACAGAAATTCCTGATTTTGCAGGATATTACGCTTCTCCAGACGGTCATATTTATACTACTTTGGCACAAGGTTGCCGTGATAGATATGATTTGACAAAGAGAACAGAGCCCAAAGAAGTGAGACCAAGATCAACTAACCACGGGTATGACAGAGTTTATCTTCGTAGAGAATCTACTGGCAAACGGGAAGATTTATACATACATCGGATTATTGCTAAACTTTTTGTTCCAAATCCCAAAAACGCAGAAGAGGTCAATCATTTGGATTGTGATACTCATAATAATTCTGCGTCGAATCTTGAATGGGCGACGAGAGAAGAAAATCTAAGATATGCTGAGACAAACGGATTCAAAGGAAGAGATTCACTTGGTAGGTTTTGTTATAAAGCAGCATAATTAAATAATTTCGTGTAAAACGAAGGGTGGGTGGGTAGGATTTATAGCACTATGAAACACTTATATTTAGATATCGAAATCAAAACAGATGGGAAATTCAGATGGGATGTTGCTCCAATTGGTACAAAATCCAGTTGGGGAAAATACGAAGATCGGATAAAAGAACTATTTAGAGAGTGAGGTGATTATATGAAATCTTGGGAGAAATTTTTAATCGGGCTTTGCACAACAATTGGCACAGTCGTTATTTTAGTGGCGATCTATTTTGTGTCGTGGGCTGTTACCGTTGGTCTTGTATGGTTGATTTTCAAGATGTTCAGTCTTGATTTTTCACTTAATGTAGCAACTGGCATCTGGCTGATTTGGCTTGTAGTAAAAAAGCTATTTAATACTGCTCAGAGTAAAAAATGAGTAAATATATAATAGACAGGATTCAATTGCCAAACGGTAAATGGATAAAGCCAACCAACTTCAGTAAGTATAAACCAGAGTCAATTCATGCAACAAGAGGGAGTGGTTCAGTTATGACGTTTGATCGTGCGATTGAGATTCTCGACCCAGAACATCGCGAACATTACGATTCAATCAAGATTGTCGATGAAGCGTGCAGGATGGGAATGAACGCATTAAAGAGATGCAAGCCGACTAAACCTATTAACAACTGGGATTGTCCGCATTGTCATATCCCTGTAATAGGGTATAACTTTTGCCCCAACTGTGGACAGGCTATTGATCGAATGAGAAGAGGGTACACTTATGATTAACAATCCTTTTGCAGAAGACGGTATTATAATGTGTCAATATTGCGGCAGTGGCGAGTACCTTTATAATGAAGATGGAAATCAAAACAGCTATTGTGGTCAGTGTGGGACTCGAATTGACTGGTCGGAAGATAAAGACGGTTGAAAGAATACAAATACTGACCTGCCGAAATATGGAGCGCTATGCAAGATTAAATATAAAGATGGTCGAGAGGATACGGCTGTTTTAAGTTCTTGTGTCGGATGGCATACCGAAGGCGTACTTAATACTCTCAAAGAGCCGGATTATTGGCGATACATGATTGAGGAAGAGAAGAATGGGGCTTAAAGAACACAAAACCGGATGCGCTTTCTAAAATTCCGCTTTTAACAGAAAGGAAGTGATGTAAATGTTGACTGAGGTTACTTGGCTTATGACAAAGGCTTATATTATTTTGATTTTTGCTGCAACTGTAATTCGCTCCGAGCAGATTCTGTATGATACATCTACATATATTTTCGGAGGCGACAAGAAGAACGGAATGTATGGCTGTATCGCTTTAAATATTTTTATCATCGTATGTGCAAGTATGTGGACGAGGTTTATTTGAGATGGCAAAATACATTCCTGAAAACGCTCAATGGGCGGATATCACTCCTTTGCTAGACGAAATTGACAGTGGCTTGAAGCACATGCGCTTTTATGACGAACGAGATGACTATTCCGATTTCCTAGCAGAAGAACGCGAAGACCTACTAAGACTTCCGAGAGCAGAAACTAATACAGTTCGTGCTATTGCACACTGGGATCACTGGCCGTGCGATGACGAGGAAGACTTTGTATATCACTGTTCTAATTGTGATGAACAGTTTTACGAAGATTTTTTCTATCCGCGCGAGACACCTTGTGTCGGCTCTGAGAAATACAAGCCATTTAAGTATTGTCCTTATTGTGGAGCAAAAATGGAGGGTATTAAATGAACTACGCTAAAATCGTTCCATGTGATATAGCAAATGGCGAAGGGGTGCGCGTCACTTTGTTCGTGCAGGGTTGTGATCACCATTGTCCAGGCTGTCAGAATCCTACCACATGGGACCCGAATGGTGGTCAGCCATTCACAGATGAAACACTTAATAAAATTGTAGATTTACTTCGACCTGATTATATTCAGGGGCTTACGCTTACTGGTGGAGATCCACTGCTGCCGGAGAATAGAGAAGTTGTTAAGAAAATCGTTCATCGTGTGTGGACTGAATTTCTAAGCAAAAAAGACGTCTGGCTCTGGACTGGATACAAGTGGGAAGAATTATGGAATCAGGATGGGGTCGTATCTGACATTCTTGCCGACATCAACGTCCTTGTAGATGGTCCTTTTATTGAAGTAGAAAAAGATATTTCGCTTCCATACATGGGAAGCAAGAATCAACGAGTAATTGACATTAAATGGAGCCTTGGGCATAAAAAACCGACCCTTTGGTGGACTCCAGAAGATAAGAAAGGAAAATAATATGAATCCTATTGTAAAAGTGAACAAGATTTATCCTGATGCACACATTCCTACTTATGGCACTGAGAAGGCCGCTTGTGCTGATGTTTATGCCTATATTCCAGCGGATCAGGCAGACCTGTATGACGAGCAGGGGAATCCTATTATTTATATCCGTCCGCATGAGACCCGTATGATTGGCACTGGTTTGTGTTTTGCTCCTGCTGATGGTTGGGCTATCCTTGGATTTGCCCGCAGTGGTTTGGCATCTAAGAAAGGGCTGGCTCCAGCGAACAAAGTTGGTGTTATTGACGAAGATTATCGTGGTCAAGCATTTGTTCCGCTGCACAATCACTCCAATACGACACAAGAAATCGTCCATGGAGACCGTATTGCTCAGTTCATGTTCGTTCCGTATTATCAGGCGCAGTTCGATGTTGTTGATGAACTGGATGAAACGAGGCGTGGAGTTGGTGGGTTTGGAAGCACTGGTGTTTGATAATTAAGGAGTATTGCTTATGCGATGCAGTTTTGGATATACAGTTAAATCCCCATATGTAGAAAGACGTGTTAAATACTATGATGAAAATGGTATCTATGACGAATCGGTACAAAGTGATGACGAATTGATTATCATTGGGGAAAAGCTAAGAAATGGTGGTTATAGATATAACGAAGAACTTGGAAAAGCAGAGACGGCCATGTTCGAGACAGAACCAAACAATCCACAATATAAAGAAATTCTTGCAAGATTAAATCGTGTTCGTGACAAATACGGTATCAAACACTGGGATGAAAAGGAACGGGTGATGTAAAATGTTTTGGAATAAATCAGAAGAAAAGCCGTCAGAAGAACCTGAAAAGGCAGAAGAAGTCAAAGAGCAAAGACAGTTTGAACCATATAAATGCTGGACTGTTAATGTTAACTATTGTCTGAGAAATGGCATAGAGCATGGCTTTTCAGTTGACTATGAAAATTCCGATTATCGCGATAAAATGAGCCACAAAGAGGCTGGAGAAGCTATGAAATCGGATGCAACTAAAAAGAAAGAAGAAATAGAAGCACTGGTCGAAGCGAATCTTGGGCAGGAAACTGGCTGGATTAAACTCGGGTCGAACTATATTGCCAATAGAGATCTTGCAACAGTATCAGTGCAGTTCATAAAAAGTACAAGCGAAGCTTTTGATTGGAGAGACTAATGAACGATATTATTCAAATGCCAAAAGGTAATTACGTTTTAAAGAATGCTGTCTATGCCGATACGGGCAGGAAACGTCTTGATGGATGGTATCCTGAATGGGTTGGTATGACAATGCAGTTCCGCCCGATTCCGATTGGTTGGATTGCGCAATTCAGATATGTCAAAGACAATGATGGTAATCCATATTATGGTGGAATGCATACATCTCCTGTAGTATCTGTGGATATTGCGACCGATGAAAGCCTTGTGGAGATTAAAACCATGAATACTCTTTATACATTCGAAAAAGAGGTGGGAAAATGATTATTGTTGGATATCCGTGCGTCGGGAAAAGCACATACGCAAATAGTCATGGGTATGGCGTTGGGTATAGCGTGATTGATCTTGAGAGTGGTAATTTTATCAAAGACGGTAGCTGGGTAGAATCGTATTGTAATGTTGCTATTGATTTATCGAAGCACGGCTATGATGTATTTGTATCTTCTCATGATGCTGTACGTAAGCAGCTTTTAAAAAGCGGCTATGAATTTATTTTCGCAATCTATCCTTCTCTTGAAATCAAAGACGAATGGATTGAGCGACTCAATAGCAGATATCTTAATACAAAACTTGAAAAGGATTATCGTGCATGGCAGAGGGCGGTAAGTTATTATGATGAAGACGTGACCGCATTTAAAGAAGATGCAAAACATTTCCACGGATTTTATGAGATCGGTCATGAATCAGAGGATGAGTCTTATGACATTGCATCCGTTCTTGATGAATTTGAGTATGGCTGTTAATTAAGATTTTACGGGTGGGTGGGAGGAATAAATAATATATGCATAAAACTGACGGCTTGAAAAATCCAGTAATCGTGTTTCCCTGCAAGAACTGCGGTTGCACAACTAAAATCCGAGTGGCTTCTTTTGAAAATCCTGATTTGGATATTCCTGAGAATAATGTGATTGCGTGCTATAGATGTAGAGCGGAAGTTGCTGGGGCTGAGTTTGTTTCTTGGAAAGAAGCAACCCAAAATATCTTTACCGTGGAGGTGCCAGATGGCGATTAAAATTATTCAACATAAGCAGACTCCAAAAGAACTTGCATATCATTTTAAATGCAACTGTGGTTGTGAATTTTGGTCTGATTCAGAAGGTGTTTCTGTTGCAAAAGAACTGAATGTGACTTTGTTTTATCTAACAAAATGCCCAGAATGCGGTAATCGCGTAGAGAGTAATGATGAACCGGTTCTGCGAGAAGAAGTCTTTGACGATTAAAATGTATGTTCTAGGAGATTGATTATGAAAGTTGTAGAACTTATCAAAAAGCTAAATGAAATAGGCTATGATAAAAATACCGAATTAACCTTTGGGCTTGTTAATAGAGAAAACGGTAACTGGTATGAGGCTCCATTCGATGAAATCAACTACGGAATTGATTTGACTGGCGAGCCATATCACAATGACGTAATCAATATCGACATTGATATAGATTCTGTGAAAGAATATCAGAAAGAAAAATCGGATTCGGCTGTTGAAGGTTTTGTTGATGAGATTCAGGAAGTTTTAAATAAATATCAACGTAAGCTTATTTTTTAAGAACTAAACTTTTATGACGTGATGAATTGTGGATTGGCTGGAGGAATAAATATATGACTTATACACTTATGTCTGTTCCAGAAGATAAAGAAGTTTGGTGCACTGGATTTCGATTTGATGATACGAAGGCCGGCATCAATTGCAAGCCGGTACAAGGAACTATTCATGACAAGAATTATTGGAAGTCGAAATTCAAAACAAAAAATCGCACAATCAGCGTGAATACAAATCAATCGTATTATGCATTTGCTGATACTTACGAAGAGGCTGCACATATTTATAATGAGATGATAAACACATTTCTTGTTGAGCTTGATAATAGATACCACAAAATTGCAAACTCATTAGAGGGCTGCTATTTATCAAACGATCATGGTGTGATGTATTAAGAGGTATGGAATTATGACTGAAGAATATGTAAAAATTTATTGTGACCGTTGTGGGAAAGAAGCACTTGTTAGAAAGGCACGTTTCCCAGACTGTATCGCGGGCTGCTGTATTTCCGACTCTGGAAGATGGAGCTTGAAAGATAAAGGTGCGATTTCAGATTTATGCCCGCAGTGCCGACGCGAATACGAAGAGATGCTCCATAAATTCTTTTGCGAGGGACTAAAACATAATGATTAAAGAATTAGGGTTTTATAAAGACCAAACAGAATATTATAAAAGATCAATCGAAGATCTACTGCACCATTATATTGATAGCTGTAGCATGTGTACGGTTAATTTAGATTGCAGTGAATGCGTTGTGGGTGATTTTATCAATCAGCTACGAAATATTCTGTATAGTAGTAGTGAGTATAAAGGAGGTTCACAATGATTATTGATTGCAAATCTATTGCACAAGATATCAAAAACAAAATTAAGAATGTCATCGCAGAAGATGACTATGCTCCTATTTTACATATTTATCAAGTAGGGGACAACCCTGCGTCCAACGCCTACATTCGCGGTAAACTGCGTGACTGTGAAGAGGTAGGAATCGAAGCGGAGCTTATCAAGCTGCCAAAAAATATTACTGAAGATGAATTGAACAACAAGATCTTAGAAGATTATGATTGGGAATATGTGGACGGTATCATTGTTCAGCTCCCGTTACCAAAACATATTGATCCTAAAAATATCTGCATTCCAGACGAACTTGACGTTGATGGCTTTAATTCTACATCACCATTTCAGCCCTGCACTCCACTGGGCGTTATGAAGATTTTTGACTCCATCGGTTACGATCTGGATGGCAAGAATGTACTTGTATGTGGTCAGTCTGATATCGTAGGTCGTCCACTTGTTGATATGCTGATTAAGCGCCATTGTAATGTGATTTCTGTAAATAGCAGCGGAAGTTTTATGAAGTGCACGGCTCTTGCAATGGATATGGTCGATGTGGTCATCTCTGCAGTCGGAAAATGTAATTTCATCACACCGCTTGGTCTTGATCGAGTAGAGGTCTGCATCGATGTTGGCATCAACTATGACGAGAACGGAAAGCAGCACGGTGATTGCGCTGACGCGGTTTATGAGATGGAGAATATCAAAGTTACACCTCGTATCGGCGGTGTTGGGTTAATGACTCGTGCGATGCTCCTTTATAATGTATGTGTGGCAAAATACGGAGTAGGGAAGATGGAAGAGGTGATTGGATGAAAGAACAGATTATTCCAATTGAACAACAGCTCGTGTATAATGTAGAAGAGGTGGCAACCCTATTGAAAACTACACGTCCTGTGATATACTCTTTAATAGAAAAGGGTTATCTGCCAAGCATCGTCTTGGGTCGCCGTAAAGTGACTCGTAAAGCTCTTCTTGAGTTCCTTGACAAAAATGCCAATACTGACTTCGGAGAGCTGTTAAGAGCCAGTTAATCTACTTGCCCACAAAATTGCCCACATTAAAAATTCTGTGGGAAAAACGTGGGCAGAATACATAATAAGTCGCAATAGATAACGATGCTACGATACTTATTGCGATTATTCAAGGATGAGGCTCGGCACGGCCGCGGCTTCGAGGGCCTGCTGAAGCGCTACTTCAACACCGAAGTGTAACAAAAAACACTAAAAAATACAATTGTAGAACGCAAGTTTTACGGTTGCACATGGAATAATCTGTTCAAATCTGTTCTTAGCTGTATTTTTCGGTTGAGAACAGATTTTTTTGTTTTGTGGGCAAATTGTGGGCGAGAACTCTTGAAATAGCCCGATTTTCCCCGTTTTTGCTAATTTGCCCACATGAAGTCTGAAAGTTGGCTTCACGCCTAGAAAAATTGGATGTTGGAAAATATTCTCTCGTGGGCAAAATCATTGTGTTCAGCTACGCCCATTGACTATTTTAACCACCTATCATAAAATAGAAGTAAGGAGACAACAATCAAGTGTTCTTTAGACAAGGTGGTGTAATAATGGGAACTGTTCGTAAAAGAGGCGACAAGTGGTCGTATCGTGTTGACCTCGGTGTAATCAACGGTAAACGTACTCAGAAAGAAAAAGGTGGATTTGCTACTAAAAAAGAAGCCATAGCTGCAATGACTCTTGTAGAAAATGAACTGCTTAAAACCGGTGAATACATCGAAGCAGATCAAAAAATTACAATGCAGCAACTTTTCGAAGAATTTATAACCGAAGAAGCTCCATTGACTCGAAAATATGCCACCATTGTTCGATACAAATCTCTTTACAGAAATCAAATTGGCCCAGAGTTCGCAGAATACTATCTTTATCAAATTTCAACCGATAAGATTCAAAAATTTATCAATTATAAGGTTCAAGAAGAGAAAAGTAAGATGTCTGGGCATACAAAACAAGGTCTTAGTGCGTCTTATGTTCGCGGTGTTTATAATTTTCTTCTTGTGCTTTTCACTTACGCAAAGAAAAAGAAAAAATATATTCGTACCGACCCAATGGAAGATGTTGTGCCACCAAAAGATTACCGAGCATACGGAAAAGAAATTAGATATTACACACAGACTCAGATTGAATGGATGGATCAGCGTTTTCAGTCAACAAATCTTTACACGGCTTACCAGCTTGGATTGTATTTAGGAGTTCGTGTAGGTGAGTGTTTTGCGCTACGATTTAGCGATATAGATTGGGAAAATAAAACGATAGAGGTTGGATGCCAACTTCAGTTTCAAAATAAAGTGTGGAGCTTAGTTTATCCTAAGACTCCTACTTCAATCCGTAAAATAAAAATGAATTCAAAATTGATGCAGTATTTGCATGATGTCAGAGAAAAACAAGAAGAAAATAAAAAATTGTTCGGAGCTGGATGGAAGGGCAGAAATAATAAAGTCATGGATCGTAAGCCAGAGTTTTATGGGAAGCCAGCTGTTGAAATTATTGTGGATGATTTCATCAACATCAAACCGAATGGTGAAATGTATGTAACAAGTTCAGATAAAACTCTCGCTCGTATTTGCAAAAAAGAAGCAGGATTTGATTTTAAATTTCACTACTTACGCCACACGCATGCGACAATCCTTGCCGCAAAAGGTGTCAATCCTCGATATGTCATGGAACGTCTTGGCCATAGTAAAATTGATACGACGCTTAAATATTACACCCATGTAACAGACGAAATGCACGAACAGGTGGCTGCGATTATGGACACGATTATGGGAGATCAGGCATCATTTGATAAATTAAATAAAATTACCGAGCAGTCCAACATTTCCGATATGGCTATCCTTCCTGGAACTGAAGAAGACGATGCAGATAACGATTAAATATTACAAGGCGTGGGACAACCTACGTGGTTGCTATTGGTTACAGCCCGTGATATAATATAATCAAAGAAAAACGGAGACGAAAACTATGACGAATCCTTCTGTGAACTATGAAGCCAAAAAGAAAATCGTACAGGCCGGCGAAAGCCGCATATGTAACAACTGGGTCGAACGCACAAATGTCACGCCACAGGACTTCCTAGAGGCATTAGAATGGGTGTGTGAAGATCCGTTCGATGAAGAAGGTCGCATCACTCGCGAAATCGGTCTGGAACAAAATAGGATCGTCCGCCTTCAAGTTTTTAGAGACGATAGCACCGGCCTTATGAGCCTTGTGGATATCGAAGTGCTGAAGAAACCATTACCGCATCGTTGGGAAGGCGCATGGTTTGCTGACGGATTCTACCGCAAGATTTTGTTGTCTGCAAAAGAACGGGTATGAAATAAATCAGGAGGATATCAACGATGACTATGTGCGAGAAGCTCGGTTTCAAATCTGTGGTGCAATACAAAGGTGTCTCCATGAACGTTGATATGGATGCCGTTGTAGAAGAAGCCGAGAGACGAATTAAAAAACAACACGATCGCGACGTAGAACTATCAAAAGGCACCGGCATTGTTGATCCATACTCTCATTATAGCGACGAAATGATGTATCAGCTGGCGTATGACGAGATCACTCGGAAGATGCTCAGTGCCGAAGCAAAGCGACAGTTTGACGCGACTGGTGAATATGATTATATTGACGCCCTTGAACCAATGTCTATGGAAAAAGAAGATGCTATTATTAAAGCGCTTCGAAATCTTCGCAAGCAATATGTCATGTACGAGTTAAACCGTGAAACTCCTGAACACGAACAAAATTATTTTGAATATAAAGCAAGACATGACCATCTTTGTGAGCTAAGAAAACCATTTGTAATGCGGAAAGACCCGAACTGGATGTATAAGCTTGGGCCACTACCTGAAGAGGAAAAGTAATATGAAACCAGATGATGGTTGTCCAGCTAAAACTACAAGATGCGAATAAAAAACGTAGCGAATCTATTCTAAAAAAGCGCAGAGAACAATATATTGGCTCTGTCATAAACGGATGGGAAATAACCGACGTTTAATAAAAAAGAAGGAGAACGAGATTATTTTTGTACAGGGCTTTGCCCCTTTATGTAATCGTCCAGCAGAGATGCGTTTGTTTCAAGTGAAAAAAATCAACAAGTGTATGAAATGCACAAATAATATTGCTAAGCCTGCTGAGACAATTAAAAAGATATCAAACGTAGACGGTTCCAGCTTAACGTCTATAAAGGCGCGACTCGAAGGAAAGATAAATCGCAATTCGACTACTGGCGTGACGGGTGTTTGCAAAGATGGTAACAAGTATAGGGCGGCCATAACCTTTAAAGGTAGGCGAATTCACCTTGGCATGTATGAAGATATTAACGATGCAATCAAAGCTCGAAAAGAGGCTGAGAAGATGATATACCAAAAATATATTGATCAGCATCCTAATTGGGAACAAGAGATGAAGGAAGCTCTTGAAGCAATGAAAGGGGACAACTCCAATGAACAATCCAGCAATACTTGATATCGCACTCGGTTTTTATTCTACACAAACATAACCGAGATGAATTCGGTCGTAAAAATAATAAAGCACAAGCCATCCGCGAAATGAGCGACGAAGAGCTTGCAGTATTTTTGAATGAACTCGTAGCCCAGCAAGATAATTGCCCTCGTACAGTTAGCGGTTGGAAAGAATGGCTGAATGGAGAGATAAAGTGATGGAACATAAAATTGTAGACGTGGCTCCTTTGATGGAATATTATCGCAACAAACTTTTGACAGATGGAGATAACCCAACAATCGAGGAATTTCTTGAAAAACTAAGAGAACTCCCTGATTTTCAAATTGATATAATAAAACGCTAAAAAATGGGGTGCTGGTCCAATTAAGGATCAATACCCCATCTTTTTTATATAAGCTCAATATCGTTTGGATCTACATAGCCAGATACATTGACTGAAATCGGATATTTGCCAATGCGACTTTCAAGATTTGTCACTCGATAACGTCCATTGACGAGCTTGCCGTCATATATGAACCATTCTCCACGGCGGCACATACCACAGTGGGTCTGGCTATTTGAAAACAATACGCCTGTGAGCTTGACTTTGTCTCCTGTTTTATAACTTTTATTCATCAGAACGAACCCCAACGTAGCCGCTCCTGCAATTCCATCTGCGGTCAGTCCATGTACCTTTTGCCATTCCACTAGTTTTGTCTTTTGTTCCCGGTTCCAAAGACTCCATCAGCAGCAACACCAAGATGGCGCTGAAGAACAGTTACCGCATAACCGGTGCCATTTACGTTATCTTTAGAACCCTGTTTGATAGTCGGCATGTATTTTTTTTGCCACGGCATAAGCAGTTCCGGTCTTACTGATCCAGCGAGATACATTGGCACGCACGTCCACATGAACAAAGCCGCCTATCACTTGTGCGCGACTATAATATCCAATGCCGCCATGCTTCTGGAAATAGGGGAGGGAGGCTACGTATAGTGCAATACGAATCGGGTCAACACCATTGATGTGAATATCCGCTGCTGTGCCCAGACAATGCTGACTGCGAGAACTGCCCCCGATTGAAATGTTATATGCAGGAGTACGATAGGCAGAATTGATAATGACTGGTTTGCCAAAGTGATCCCGAACCTGCTGAAGAGTCTCAACAAGCTCAGTAGCTACCTTGAACTCATCACTCTTATCGTTGCAGGCGAACTCGTAAGCACAGAAGTTCTTAGACAGCTTTTTATTCCAGTCTTTCTTCATTGAATATGTAATAACACCCATTGGGTCACACCTTCAATCCTTCTTCAGCTCGTTCTCAATTTTCTCGTTCTGAATATCCATTTCCTTAACTGCGGCCTCAATCATCATCTCGATAGTCGGAGTGATCTTGACACCCATCTTCTCCAGAGCTGCGATTGCATACTTCTTCTTATCGGCACCCTTCAGAGCCTGAGACACACCGACCTTTTCTGCTGCACGAACCACCATCTGAACAATCTTATACATACCAATCTGCTTCATGTAAGGAATACCATAAGCCACAAAAGCAGTACCTGCGCCAGTGATGACCAGCTTGATAACAACAGTGATCAGTTCATTCACAAAATCCATCATAATAAATACCTCCTGAATTTTGATAAAAATAAAAGCCCGAAGTCAATCGACTCCGGGTTGTCACTCATTTAAATTTTGGCCTTTGATTAAGTAGTCTTCTATCTCTGTCTTGGCTTCACGCATCTGATCGATGGAATTTCCATCCAGGCCGTGACTCAGAAGTGCCAACAGAGCTTTCATCATAGCATTGCTGCCATGCTCACTCCGAGATAAGCGTTGTTCAATTCCAGCGATTTTGGAGCTATGTGACTCAAGCAGAATATCCTGTTCTTTCTGATGCTCTTCTAATGCAAGAATTTTTGAACGATACAGATCCAGAACATCTTTGTCGTTTTTAAGTTTCCGATTTACCTCTTCAAGCTCTTTGCCATGTGCTTCGATCTTCTCATTCTGTTTCTTGTCTGGCTCTTTAGCTTTATTGACCAACTTGATAAGCACAGCAATAGCGGCAGATACTGCAGTGATGCCTCCACAAATTCCAAGAACCCCTGTCCATAGTTCTTTTATGGTAAACGTAAAAACAACAGGAGGGGCAGCATTTAATAATCCGATCACTTCATCACCTCGATTCTAATTAACAAAAAATAAAAACCGCTACATGATACATAGCGGTTCAAATATCAAACTTCTTTAATTTAATTTTCTTGTGTGATTTCCTCAAAGCCGCTCTTGATAAGAATCGCCTTGACCTTCTCCTTCAGCAGGCGAGGGCAGCGTTGATACATTGCCTTTGCTTCCTCTGTAGTCTCGCAGTTCATAATTTCCTGTGCCCATAACATAGCCATCATAAGTACCATCCTTTCGATCCGTTCGTTGATTTTATTTACTTTAAGCATACACGATCTCCGACATTTCCATCAAACATTGTGTCAGCATCTCATTTTTCTCCTGAAGCTCTGTGATTTTTTCAGCGTCCGTCTTTTCGGCAGGCTCTGACCAATCCAGATACTTTTCAGGAGCAGCTGTGACCTTTTCGAGGTCGATTTTACTTTCATCGGTCACGATTTCCCGGTAGTCGCATTCCCACACTCGCTGTGCAGGTTGAGATTCATCGTATTCCCGTTCCGCCCACTGGCCGTTGACACAGATAAAAATATAGATCTTGTCTCCATCAATAATCGTCTTGACGGCAGGCTGCTCTGTATCGAAGCTTGCTTTCATGAGAAACCACCTCCTTTGATAGTCTCACTGTTTTATAGATGTGATATTTTTTCGCCAGCTTTTGTGAATTGGTGTTTTTGATCGTACCAAAGTAGCTTGTGCATTTTTGTGCTTGTTTTAAATTTATCCTGCGATATCGTTTCTTTGTCGGCTTTTTATAGGCACGACGGACACGCAGGAAAACACGCCTGCGAATCGTTACATGATCCCGATAAACACGAAATCCCATTGTATCAATAAAATCCATCTCGGACACCTTACGTATATTCCAAGTTGGCTTTATTGTAAGACCCATATTTTCATGAGCATATTCAATCGTTCTATCCACAGCTATATGCATTTTCTTTGCGTTGCTACCGAGAAGCAGAATATCATCCATGTAAAACAGGACGTGCTTCACATACGAAATCTGTTTGTCACGGCGCGTATAAAACATCCGTTCGGATATCTCGTGATATAACTGGCTCATGTAAAGGTTACAAAGGTATTGGCTCAGGTACGACCCGATGGATAGACCTGTATCAAACGTGCTAACCAACCTATGTACAAGCCACTTCACATCATCGTTTGCGACGTATTTATCTACATAGGCGAGCAACTTGTCCTGTGGAATACTTGGAAAGCATTTCTTCACATCAAGCTGTGCGACATATTTCACATCTTTTTCTTTTAGCCACTTGCGGACATGTTTCATCCCGTAGTTTGGCCCGCGACCGGGTATACTTGCGCACTGGTATTCTCCAATGCGTTTTAGCATATCTTTCATCGCCCAGACTGCAACATAATCATAGAGCTGCTGGCTGACGTGCTGGATACCAATCCGTCGCAATTTATGATTCGATGAGTCTATCTTTTCTTTGTACCAGATCGGTACGAAATTAAGTTCTCGTGCTTTGAGCTGCTTTTGCATATGGTGTGCGGCGACGATAACCAATCCTGGCTTTTCTCCGTTCTTGATGGCATAAAGGATTTCTTCTTTTGACCGTCCAGTCAGTCCAGAGAAATATTCCAACACATCGCGCCGTTTCCATTTCTTGCGCAAACACTCAGCAGCACAGAACTGTAAAAATTCAAAATCAAGGATATCCACGTCCTTACAATAACGTTTCATACACATCCTTTCTAAGGTCAACCGAATTATCTCGATTGTTTGCTATACAGGGCTTTCACTTGCATTACTAACCCCGCCCTTCTATGAGCAATTTTCAGCCAGTAACGTAATTGCCACATCAGCTGAGGAGCCAAAAACCGGCTACAACTTCAGTTGCGAAAGATAGAGCAAAATACAAAAACAATAATAGATACAAACAATCTGCGGCCAAGTAATTCCAGTTCCCGTTCCCGATCCAGTTCCTGCAATTCACATACGATGCGCCTGCGTTAGACCTGTTCCTGAGATTACCGCTGCTCTACCAGTCCCTTATATAAATGTTGATATTCGATTTGTTGCCTCATGCCACCTTGCTTTCAGTGGGGCTTCCCCCTCTGCCGCAATCGGCATTCACCCCCAGCGCAAGGTGTCAATCGGCGGCCAAGCAATACCAGTCCCCGCTCCCGAGCCAGCCCCAGCAATGACACAAACGCAGCGCCAGCGTCAGACCAGCTCCAGAGAGCACCGCCTTGCAGATACTCACGCATGGTGTTCTTGTTTGCATTACCGCCCCCGTAGACCATATCGCCAGTTCCAGTTTTATTTCCTGAGCCTTTTGCGGCAGGCCACGTCACGCAAGTCTCGGGGTCGAAGCCAATATCGCCGATCCACCAGTCGCCCGCAGGGAAGTTACCGACCTTCTTGTACTTCGCCAGGATCTCAGCGTCGGTCTTAGTATGAGCTACACCAGCAGGGCAGACGTACACATCCTTGCCATTACTGTCGTCAAAGGCAAGTACCATATCACTAAGGACTTCATAGCCACCCACAGCGTACTCGATACCCTGCACGCGGTATGGATGTTTGGAATCCGTATTACTGGCAGGACTGCCATCATGGTGCCCGATAACAGCATCCGTTGTGCCGCTGTGCCAGTGCATCGTTGTCAGTGTGATAGGCGCATTCAGAGTATCAGTCAAGGTAACAGGCATGGTATCAAAAGCATCGCAATCCAGATACACAGCACTAGTCGCATCATCGATGGGTTCAATCTTGAGGATTTTTGCGCTGTCTGCATAATTATAGATAGTTGTAACGCCACGGTCGTTATTGACAGTGCCATTGCTGCCCTTTGAACCGTATCCTACGGAGACACGGCTACCAATTACAAGCTGATCTGCCTGTGCCTTCGTAACAGGGAAGTATGTAAGTTTCTCGCTTCGCTGTATAGCTGCAGGATACTGCAAATTATAGCCAGTGCAACCTGCGTACTTTTCCTGGCTGGATTTCACCACGCACTTGATAGAATTGAACAGAATTTGCCATGCAACCTTTTCGCCGCCTGCGCCCTTGTAACCGGGGCCCTTCTTGGTGTAGTCCGTGATCAAGCTGTTATGCGACTGGTTGCGTGCCGGAACGAGGTCATATACGCTTCGCAGCAGCCCATCCTCACCCACGCCACTGAAGAACTTTGAGTGGATGACGTAGGGATATACAGTGTCGCCGACCCTTGCGACCGCCCACGGAGTATATCCATCACGAGGGGAATCTGTGATAGACCACAGGATATAGTCAGGGTTGCTGTCATCCCACTTGACATAGGGCGTCATCTGAATAACGCCCACGTCCACAGTGCCAGTCTTGCGGTAATCGTCGCTCAGATGCTCAATGGCTGTCGGGTAGGCGTGACCACTTGCGTCCCGCTTATAGTTGCAGTTGTACCACTTGAACAAGGGGATATCTGCGTAGTCGTCACGACCCTCGATGGTGTCGGTGGACGGTTCGCACACAAGGTCCACGTTGTCATCCAGCTTCTCACAGTTGACGGTCTGGTTCGTGGCAAAGCGTGGGATTTTTACGGTGTAGACCTTTCCAGTGCGAGGGAGCTTAAAAAGCACGTCAACAGCCAAGTCCAATGCGCTTGCGGTTGGAATGCCAAAGTCCAGCACAGCATTATGCTCATCGCCGGAGTTTGTGACGGTCGGTGCGGAGCCAGCATCGAGGCCGGTCACAGTGCCGATCGTGATGGTGGCGGCAGGGCCAGGATCGCCTTTGTCGCCTTTTATACTGTCGCCTTTTTCTCCTTTAAAATTTCCAGAAGCAATGCCAGCTTTTAATTCTTTTAAACTATTTTGAGCTTCTTTTGCAGCAGCTTCAGACTTGATACGATTAGCGTCTGTAGAAGCAATCCATTCCGCTTCGGTGCCCTCAAATCCATGTTGTCTTGCAATTGCGTAAGCAGAATAAGGGCCAATAGGAACTTTTTTGCTCACAAAATCACTCCTTTCTGCTTTTATGATTCAAATTATTGATTTTTAAAACGAATGATTTATATTTTCCTCAGCGTCCTTCGCGTCCAGTGCATCGTAGTATGCCTGCGCCAGCGTCTCAACCTCTGCGATGTCGTCCTCCGTCATCAGGCCGTTGTCCAAATGGACGTATGCTCTGTCCAACCAGTATGCCACGTCGCGTCCTGCGGAAATTTCTCTTTTGATGGAGCGCAGGGTCAGGTCGTGGCGGGCTTTGCTTTTGATAGCCATAGGTACCTCCTTTAGGTCATGGACGCTACTGCGTCCTCAAGATCCGTTATGCGTTTGACGGGGTCAGCCCTGCCGGTGACGGCCACGCTGTCCGCGTCGGTCAAAAGCGTGTTCACGCCGCTAAGTGCGGGGATGGGCTGTGGGCCGGTGACAGTGAAGGGTACAGGTTCAGCCAGTTTGTAGGCGATTTGCACAGGTGTGCCAGCGGCGTACTGGGCGGCAAGGTAGGATTTAAGCTCATCTATGGTTCCGGGGAAAACAATAGCTAGTGTTTTTCTATTGCTCTGAAAAGACACTGTATTATCCATGTCTCCGCTTTCAGCATAAGAATACGCTTTGTTTTTGAAATGAGTGCATTTCCAGTTTTTGGCATATGCGCTATTTTCGACGGTGGTCCGTGTTATTTCTTTGATATCAACGCAGTAAAAAGTTCTATATTGGTTCACTACTGTGAACCAACTATATGTATCGATAAGTGTAATTTCGTTCCACGCTTTCTCACCGCTCCCGCTTACCGCATCCACCGTGCCGCCGTAGATGGTGGTGGGAAGGGTAAGGGTGGAGATTTGGCCGGTGTAGGGGGCGTAGGTGGTGGGGGCAGTGGTGCCAAGAGTAATTTGCAGATTGGTGCAAGTTCTCTCGCTGTTTTCGTTCAGTCCTGCGTACAATCGCACCGTCGCTATGTTTCCGGATTTAAGCCCCGTGCTGGGACGATTGTTTGCACGTAACACTCCAATTTCTGCGCCAATGCCATCATAAAAACGAATCTCTACCAAGTTTCCGTTTGAGCACTCTCCAGAAAAATATAACTGCACGTTTCTGGGCAGAAGATTCACAGCGTCCATATTGATTTTTGTTGTAATATTTGAATTATACGACTGCAAGGTGATTTTATTAAGGTTCCACAGGGTTTCCCCGCACCTTGTCACCGTCACGCTGTCCCTGCCCTTGATGAGGCGAATGTTTTCGTAGGGTGCATAGGCGGCTGGTGTATCTTTGGACACCATTAACCTAAGTTGTATGTCGGTATTCACGCCGGGCGTCAGTTTAGCGGCTATAGCAAGGCTATCTTCATCTTCTGTGCGCAGTCCCCACGCAGATGATACATTCCCCTTTAACGCAAACGGGGTGATTTTATAGCCCTTCCCGCGCAGTTCGGTTTGAGTGCACGAGGCAACGGCAAACGAGTATTGGCCCTCCTCCGTCACCTCGCTTGACGGCACACCGCTAACCTTAAATACATCGCCATCAATCGTTATAGTCACACCATAAGGCTTACCTACTGTAGCCGTACATTGAGATATATCCAGCAGGTTAGGTCCGCCGCCTGCCGGGTACGGCGTTCCCTCGCCCTCCTGCGTCGGCTCCCAGCTCACCTTACAGCCCAGCGGATATTCCGCCACAGGGTAGCACTGCACTGGGTTGCCGGTCTCCTCCAGCGGCGGGCAGAGCATATCCACGATGTGCTTGCTGCTCCAGGCGTCGGTGCCGACTGTGGTGTCATCTATGGCGGCTTTTCTTGCCAGCTCGTCGCCGGTCACTTTAGCGTCTGCTGCCTGCCCTTCTTCAGTAAGCGTCTTATCAACAGCAGGAGGTTTAAGACTTTCAAGCCATTCCTTTTCAGTGCCCTCGAACCCATTCTTCTTCGCGATCGCATAAGAACTATAAGGGCCAATTTTAATCGTTCTATAATTCGTCAAGACAAAATCACCTCCAAATATCCATTTCCATCGTCTCTGGCGGTAACATTATCTGCAATACTATCCGCGACATACATAGTCAAATAACCGCTATCGTCTGCATCATCAAACCAGATCCATCCCTTAGTAGCAATAGTTTGGTCTGCCTTATCAGCGGCTTCTTTGGCTTCTTTAGCGGCGGCTACAGCTTCAGCAGCACTTGAACTGGAATTAGTTTCACTGGTTTTAGCAGCATTCTCAGACTTCTTGGCGTTTGTTTCTGACGTTTTAGCGTTAGTCTCACTAACTTTAGAAGCAGTTTCAGATGCCTTTGAATTCCTTTCAGATGTAGTTGCATTGGTCTCAGAAGTCTTAGCTAAATTAGCGCTAGTAGATGCTTCAGACGCTTTTATAGTAGCAACCTTTTCGCTGTTTGTAGCAGAAGTGGCCTTAGCAGTAGCAGTATCAGCCGCATCCTGAGCCAAACTCACCTTAGAATCAATTGTGTCGATGACAGCCGTTTTTTCTGCATCAATCTCAGATAGCGCATCACTCTTTGCAGCATCAATTTCGGACAGGGAAGCGGTCTTTTCAGATTGTACTGCCTTGACCGCATTGGCTTTCTCAGTGTTGATTCCAGCAAGAACTTCATCATTCAAATTTGAAATATCACTGATTGCGCTATCTTTTACAGAACAGATGTTTTCAATCGCTGAAGTCTCCGCCGCACTAATAGCTGATAGACTGGTTGTCTTTTCGTCTTTGATTGCTTTAATGACCGCAGTCTTGCTAGAGTCGATGTCGGCAGTAGCGTTCGTACCAGCTTCCATAACGTCAGAAACAACAGAGTCTCTTGTGTTCTCAACCGCCGTGACAGCCGACTCCTTTGTGTCGCTGATATTGCTAACTGCATTATCCTTTGCCGTATTGATACTTGACACTGCACTCGTCTTCTCATCAGACACAGCTTTAACGGCGTTATCCTTCAAAGAAGTAGAGTGGGATGTGATATCAGTCTTAGCAGAGCCAAGAGCATTAGAAATATCAGTAAGAGCAGCCTGTTTATCAGAAGCAATCTTATCTACTGCCGCATTTTTCTCTGCGATAGTGGAATTCAAAATCTCCTGAGCCAGGTCCTTGCTTTGTTCTGCATCCTTGGCGGCTTGAACTGCATCGGCTGTAGAATCCAATACTTCCTTGGCAGCTTTCTGTTTTGCTGAATCAATGGCCGATAGGGAAGAGGATTTGGCTTCATCAATATCAGATACAGATTTTGTATGCTCGGCCTTGATATTATCGAGGAGTTCAGAGGCTTTATTAGCGGATTTCTCAGCGGAATTCTTTGCGGCAATAGCACTCTGTTCTGCATTAGATGCATTCTCGGCAAATGTAGCGGCTTGAGCGGCAAAAGTGTCAGTAGCCAACTTATTCTGTTCTACGGCGTCCGCATATTCCTTCACTGTATCAAGAGTGCCGATAATAGTAGTCGCAGCCTTATTCGCGTTACTTGCGCTGTCGGCAGCAGCTTTAGCCAGATCCTCAAACTTATCAGTCAGACTTTCGACTTCACCCGGTTCAAAAGATACACCTTCGTTTGCCACATCGAGGGTGTTCTTAATGACCATAGAAGAAATCAACGTATTGGCATTGTATTCAAACTCAGGCTTCTCACCAGAAGAATCAATACTATAGAATCGCACAGAAAAGTCAACGATGCCAGAAGTATTCGTCACTGAATTCTTGATTTCCCAAGCAAAAAGGAGCTTTCCTTCAGTAGCCAAATCAATCATTGTGACTGGATAAAATCCCTCATTTATGTATTGACCACCACGCCTGGATGCTACTGCATACTGAACAACACATGTTTCTGTGCTTAAATCATGACCTTTGTAATATCGGTCAAGCTCGAAACACACAATTTCTGCACAATGGTCATTACGAACCGCAAGTACAGTACGGCCAGTAGGAACAGTAATGGCGCGGGTATCCATATCAATCTCAAAACGAGGAGCATCATCTGGAATGGCAATCGCTTCTTTTGCCGCATATACTGCCTGAACATCAATCAATTTCTGAATGAGTTCATTAGAAATATTCACATTTTTTCACTCCTTTCGATTTTTTTATGTGATTTTATGCATAGACAGTCTCGCTCATTTCCAGCAAGCACTGCCGAAGCATCTCATTTTCTTTTTTCTGCGCTTCCAACGTCTGAGGCAGCTTATCCAGCGCTTCCTGCCGTTGCTGGGATTCCTGCTTTTCCTTTTCACGCTGGGCCAGTTCTTCGGCGGTCGGCGGTGGCGGTACAGTGCCTGCTTCGTACACCGTGTAACTGCCGCCGTCCAATACAATGCCCCAGTAGTGCTCGCCGGTTGCTGCGGCATTGTTGTGCTCACTCACAGCCTGCGCAATAGAGGTGTAATCGACTTTTGCCGCCAGAGCGGTGTAGCCGGGCTTGATTTTAGTGTCCATACAGTACCTCCTTTATCCCATCACATTGCCATCGTCAGACACCAGCACCTCCTGCGGCAGCACCAGGGCTGGGCGGTAGCTGTAACTAGACTTCGCGCTTATACTTTTGAACGCTCCATCTGCGGTAACATACGCCGCCTTACTCGGGGTCCATCCACCGCCCGTAGGCGTCCGGGTCCAGTAAGGCCGGGACCATTTTCTTCTAGCTGTTGCCTCGGTGCGAAAGTAGCTCAGCGCCGCACCCTCTTCATACGCGCTGTCCAGGGTTCCATTCAGTTCCGTGATGCTGAGCGGAAAGACCTTTGCTGCCAGGCCATCCGCCCCCTCTTTCCGATCCTCCTCCATAGGAAAACTTTCGGTGCCCATATAGGGGATTCGCACCCGCTTGATCAGCGGCTTGATATCTGCGTTGATCATCCTGAAAAACGTGTCTTCCAGGTATATTTGTGAATCGGAATTCGCGTACCCGGTACCGCTGGATTTATAAGATCCCGTGAACCTTGTGGAATTGCACAGCAGCCACGTTCCAAAGCAGCTTGCGTCGTACATATCGCCCGGTAGACCCTGATGCACAATGATCCATTCTGTACGGATGTTATTTACGTCAAAAAACACCTTTTCGCCAACCGGTTTATTTCCCAAGGGCTTGCCGCTCTGGTAAACGAGCCGGGCTTGACCGTCTACACCAACGTACATCTTTTTCACCTGCCGGGCCTGACCGCCCACACCCACATAGAGCTTGGACATTTTGTGTGCCGTGCTACCGGCACCGAGATAGATGCTCATGCGCCCACCTCCTTATGCGTACACCAGCAGGACAGTGCCGGTGTCGAGGGCGCTGCCCACGCCGGGGTCGGTGGTCTGCGCCTTGACCATAAAGCCGTTGACGCTGGTCACGCTCAGGGTGCCGTCGTTCGTTACGCCGAGGCCAGCGCCAACTTTTACGGGGCCTAGCTGGTCAGCCGTGGCAGGCGTGCCGAATTTCGCGTCGGCCTCTGTTTTCGAATATACGTTAGACGAGACTTTTTCTAAATCATCTCGAATGTCCTGATGCGCTGTATCGCTCGTGTTGTGCTTATCAATCTTATTATCAAACTCTTCCTTCGCGTCGGCAATTTGCTGAGTATATTCAGTAAAATCGGAAGGAAGAGTCCCTTTCAAGGTCTTTAGATTCTCAACCAGTTCGTTTGCTTCAGATGCTTTTGAGGCGGCAGCTGTCTCTGAATTTAAAGCATTCTTTTCGGAAATAGCAGCGTTAGCAGCAGAAGTAGTCGCCTTATCAGCTTCAGATGTAGATTTGTCTGTATAAGATTTGATATATTCCTCGATATCCTCTGTGAACAGGCGCTCAATAGCCATTTGAGAATGCTTTAACTTGTTGATATCATCTGCACCAATCAACATTCGCTTCAATTCTGGATTCGCATTAAGAATACTCTGTGCTGCCGAATAGTTGCCGTTCAAAAGAGCTGTTTTATAATCGTTTGCTAGACTTAAATAGTTCGCCGTTAAATTCTGACTATCTTGCCAGCTATCTACTTTAGCTGGAAATTTCGTATACGCCAGATCAGTATAAGTACCGTCTGGATTTTTGTCATAGCTCATTCAATGCACCTCCAATTTGACAAAAATAAAAGCCCCAGAATATTGGAGCTGAAATTAGTATTTGTTTTGTACGATGTATGGATAATATGGATAATAACGACTCAGTGTTAAGGTCATCGTTCCTTCGCCAAGTGAAATAGAGATTTTTTTAATAATGAATTCCAAAGGCTCTACCTTTTGTGTCGATATAATGAGGTACATAAGAAATCTTTTGATTGACCTCAAGCCATGGAACAAGAAGACATTCCACTGTAACACTATCTGTCAATCGTCCACACTTCCACAACATGTACTCGGCGCACTGCATAGTTGATTCATCCGTAGTGTACATCTCATATTCTGATCCAGAACACACTTGATTTCTACGCCCGATTTTTTCAATTGTAAAACGTGGATTTGCCTGAGTGTTTAAATTTATATCTGATATATCTGATTCAGTCAAGCAAACATACTTTAAATTATTGCACGCCTCATCCACTTTTGCCTTGGCGATCTCATCATCTGTAGGCATTTTGTTTACTAAGAATGTCATTGCATGGGTTTGTTGCTCGCCACGATAATAAAACTTTTTATATGTAGGACTATACAAAATAACAATCATCATATCATGTGCGATTTCAGTGCCATCCATTAAAACATCTGTGCCATTTTCGTCCACATCAGTTTCATAAAGTTTGAACGGACCATGTGTGTACTCCTTAACTGAAGTGTTATTATTGCTGTCAGTCTCTGTGACTGAGTTTACGATTGTAATCTCCACATTTTTTTTGAAACCAAGCAGGGGAGTTGTAATAGCTACAGTACAATCTTTTGTGGTGTCTAAACTGGTCGTTCTTAACGTAATAGAAGTTTTCTCTTCTTCGCCAGTTTTCGAGTCTGCATCAGTATGTACAACAGTCATGTGCTCATCATCAACATAAGTATCATATTCGACACTGGCTCCAAAAACCTCAACACAATTCTTGACCTCTGAGTACTCAATATCGCCGCTCTCAGAAATAATTAAGTCTTGAAACTCTTCATCGTTCAAAACAACTGGATCGTTAAAACCAGACGGAATTTCTTGGCACACAAAGGTCGTGTCATCGAAAAACATTTCAAATGGATAATGAAGATCCCGAAGCGCAGTTAGAATAGACCAGATAGATGTACCGCTTGAAAATTCAATATCATATGGGACTGTTCTATTCCAGTAGTTGACGACACATTCTTTCATACCGCTAAGTTTGTAAGTATCAATAATAGCGTTAGATATTTTTGTTCCAGTGGAAATAACGGTTTGATAACCAGTCAATGTACCACTTAGCGATCCATCCAGCATTGCAACTAAATCAACGCACGAAACAGATACGCTATGTTCAGTTGCATTGTATGAAAATCCATTCTGATTGAAAGCATAGATCCCTTTTGAATACCAAAAAATATTTTTATCGGATACTCCAATACCAATATAGACACGAACCAACTTGTCAATCCACTCGTCCACAGAATAAGAACTAATCATCTCATTTTGTTTCAAATAAATCGTTGAAGTAAACGTGTGCCGGATGTCTGAGTCTGCATCAATTGAAAGGCTTCCATCAATTGTTAATCCTTCAAGATTATCGATAACGTTTAAATCTTTATCCAGAAGTTCAAGTCTACAGTAAAGATGTTTATTATGATTTTTTAGCATCGCAAATTCTTTTTTTGATGCAATATAATACATTTAAACACCTCCTTATTCAACAACGCGAACTTCACAAGCCGCAGACACATTGTCAATACCAACAGTAATTGTAGTAGTGCCAACCTTTTTACCTGTGACCAATCCACTTTCATTAACCGACGCCACAAATGGATTGCTAGATCCATAATTTGTCAACGGATAGGTGGCATCTACAGGTTGATATACTGCGTTGAGTTGCAATTCTTCTCCGACATGAATAATCGCAAAAATTTTATTCAACGTTACAGCGCTCGCCTTAATTGGATTATCAATAATAATTTTAATATCCTGAGATAGAGTCATAGCAGGATGGACAACAACTGTAGCGCCAGTATTAGCGTCATTCGTGTCGGTACATTTGATAACCTTATCCTCAAAACTATTGTCGTTAGAATTGTATCGAATACCAATTACAGAATCCTTAGTATTAGAAACATTGTAAACTGCTGGTGTCCTGGTTAAGAGCATCTTATTATTCGCGCAGCCATCTGACAATAACTGTTGTGCTGTCGGCAGAATAGTGCCTTCCGTGTTATGAGTGCTACTTGACGGTCCATATTCGTTTGAAGAAAGTAAGAATACAGTTCTTGGCATCGTTGATGCTGTATTTTTACCATTACCTGGAGTGTAACGAATTGTTGTAGGATAGCTATTTAACACAGATACGATTTTAGAATCAAGGGAATTCTTAAATGTATTCGTGAGTAATTTATCAACCTCACTAGAACCATACGCATTATTAGAACCAAAACGCGTATTTGCGTACTCCGGCTTTCTGACAAGTAGAGTGCGGCCCTCGCCGTTCAGTTCGCTTTCGTAGTTATGTTTTGCAACGATATAATACACAGGAGAACTATTCTCTCGCATGTGAATCGCTGCACCTTCGTGGAATGCACTTAGCGGAATCCCAGTCTCATCAGACAAAGAAACAACAGAAACATTACACTTTGCCTCAAGTCCGTCGATTGAGGCTGTGATAGTAGCAGAGCCAGCCTTCAACCCCTGAACCATACCATTATCAACGATGACTGTTGCATTGTCACTAGATTTCCAAGTAATCGCTCCGATTTTTGCATTTGTCGGGCTGTAAACAAGATTGATCTTTTTCTTGCTGTTCTTAGACAGATTCAACGTATTATAATCAAATGCGATATCGTCCACACTGATTTTCAGAGCAGTGACAGTTACGATAACATCTCCTGTAACAGATGGGATAGAAATCGTATCATTTACAGAGTTATATACAGAATCCGTAATAGAGACTCCATTCATAGAAATCGAAACAGAATCAATGACATATCCTTCATATGCTTCAATTTTTGTGGAATAACTCTCTCCTTGTTTAACGCTGATAATACGACTGCTGCTAGTTGCGGATTCAAGATTGAGCGTAATTGAATAATAAGTAGCGTAATCCATATCATTGTAAGCTGTCAGACCATTTGTACTCAAATCGTCGGTGTTGTTATAGTCGCCAATTTGCACAAAATCGAAACTGATACCGACTTTATCAATATGCTCGGATTCATCTTCTTCGACATTTCCGTCTACACTTACGAGCCATTCGCGACCATCTTCCATCTTAATGATTTTAGCTTCGCCATTCGTGAGCCAGTCCTTCATATCTTCACGATATTTATAAGAATTATCAAAGTCCCAATCATCCCCACCATTATTCTTGATGATAGTACCAGAGAAATTTCCTGTATCGTAATTGGATTTGCTTCCATAGAAGACATAAGGGAATCGACCATTCAAAGTTGTAACAATGCTGGACTGTCTATTTCTTGTAGTGGATGTAACCTTCGAATCAAGAAATACATGATAAGAGGTCTTGCCATCGGTGATAAGAGCGCCGCAGAACGAGCTTACGACAGAAGCTGAAATGTAAGGCAACTCGGTTCCGTCCTTCAAGATATAGTTGACAGAATATTCATACTTGGTGTTACGACCGCGTGCGAAGTAATCAACAAAAGAGAAATTCAAATTATCTGTATCCGGAACCTGATAAGCTGCTAGTGTAGTCCATGTAACATTTCCTACTTCACGTCTACGGAGCTGCATAGACTGAATCTTGCTGCCGAGAGCGCCAATATTGCCGCCTTCAAGCGTCTGAGAATCAAACGTGGCGAGGATTAAGGTATCTGCCGCCCAATCATATTCTTTCTTTTTGAATTTATTTGGGTCAGATGAAACATAAAGTTCGTCAAAAACTCCATTCTTCATTGAAAACGAAGAAAGATTTGATACCGATTTAGAATTACTCAGAGACTGCTCGTCACTTAGAATATCCATTCCTAAAAACATAAATCAGCCTCCTTTAATTCTCGCTATCTACAGAAGAGTCATCGATAATACAATAGTCCAGTAATGCTTGTCCTAAGACCGCGTTCTGATAATCTCCATCCATTGACTCTATATAGATTTCAAAATATCCATCCTTGCAAACGACATCAACAAATAAATATCCAGTCGCTCTTTCTGCAAAGATATAATCGCTTTCGATGATCAAATACGTATCATGGTCAACATTTATTTTTAAGGCGGCAAATAGTTTTTCTGTTTCATCGTTCATATCGGTAAAGAATCTCTTTAGAATACTCAATGTTCCAGTCACAGAATATTCTGCGTTGTTCCAGTTCAATTCAACAATTTCTTTTGGGCAATTAGGCTTCACAATAAACTTCATGTCGAAGTCATTGAGATTTTTATTTTGGTCTCTCAAGAAATAGGTAACTTTCGTACCATTGGTCAAATCTACTGCATATTTATCGTCTGCTGTTTTTACGTAAGAAACATCGCCGTTAGGAGAACCAGTGGCCGAAACAAAATGAGATGTCAACCGGATGGCTGCATTATAATGATCGTTCTCTGCCTCAAAAGCATAATCTCCGTTTGATAAAACACTACCAATTCTAATAGGATAATAACCTGTATCGAGCTCATACCCGTTTTTTGTTGTGGCCATGCCGCGCACATAGTACAATTTGTTCGCTTCTAGTCCATACACAGAGAACGAATGCGAAATAGTACCATAATACGTTTTCGTTTCATCAACCAATTTCTTGTCTTCATCATAAAACTCATACTTATATGTTTTAAGAGTCTCACCTTGATCCTTTATATAGGAATAAAGCATTTCAAAAACAGTAGCAGACATTTGAATAATATTTTCTGTTTCCTTATTAAGGCTACTAAAAGCGATAGAAGGTTTCGACTTGCAGTACAAAACAATAGGAGAGCTGTACTCTCCATATTCGGATTCGTCAGTTAATTTGATACGAATTCGCAAATAATAATTTTCTTCTCGATTCACTAGTTGTTCGGTAGGGGAGATATGGAATCCCCATCCATTATTTTGTGCGTACGATAAATTGCTATATGCTCCAGAAGAGGTGCAAATAACTTTATCATCAGATCCATCATAAATCGAGTATTCGTATTCTTTGATGATATTGGGGCTTGTATAGCTCACATAAATTTTAAAAAAAGCAATGACGCCCTCTGTTGCGTCAAAAACATTTACAGATGATAATACCGGCTTTGCCATTACTTCACCTCCTATGCATATAAAAAATGCAGGGTTCTACGTCACTGACGTAGCTTCCTGCAATAGTTATTTTTAGATTTTACGAATTAGTAGATTGCTATAATCTCCTTGCGGAGCTGTCACAGCGACTCGTTCATAAAGACTAAAATCTTGATTTGATTGTATATTGCACTCTTTTCCAAATGCCGATACGATATAGCCAGATGGCGTCTTTTTCTTAACAACACCAAAAGTGGTTTTATCATACGAAGCGTTCTCAATTGCATTTTGTGCTACTTCAACAATCATTTTTGTCAATACATCAACTGCTTTAGACGTGTTACTCATGTTATCTCCTTCCTTGCTGTTGACGCAGCTTAATCGGAAGGTCACGTACAATCTCTCTAGCAAGAGCATCCGTATCTCCAACAGGATTCTGAATGTAGATGTCTCCAACAGAAATCGTATCTCCGATGGTTTTGTTCTGGATATTGTTCAAAGCGCCATTTTTGGACAGTTGATCTGCAAACCATTTATCTGTATTTCCGCCCATTTCAAACAGTTTAGAAGTAATATCCGCAGGAACTACTCCGTCTCCGGTTTCAAGATAAGTGTAACGACCAGACGCAGGCTGACGGACTAAAAGTTCAGGACCTTGTTCATCGACATTATACATGCCAGAATGTTTGACGCCCTTATCTCCAACCGCACGCTTACCCCAGTTCCAGAACCAGAGCTTAGAGTTCTTGATGCGATCCCAGAAAGATTGCTTGGTTGTACCAGTATCAGACCCGGATGTACCAGAATTTGCGTTGGAAGCAGGGCTATCTGGGCTATTGATAACAATACTGCCAACGTCAATTTTTCCGTTAGAAGATGTTCCGTTATTCTTGTCTTTCTTGCTCTCAATACCAAAAATCTTCTTAACGAAGCCACTAATGTTCTGAATTGTGCTGGCAATCATACCAATCGGAGAATACCGCCATACGATATTGCCAACAGATTTTACAATCTTAGTTCCAATCTTGTCATCGCTTGACCAAATCTTCTTTTGGTCTTTGATAAGACGAATATTGGTATTGATTCCATTGACAACGCCTGCGACGATGGCTCCGATAACAGGAATCGCGGAAGCTCCTGCAATAGCAACCCCTCCACCGGCTGCTGTGGCACCACCCGCTGCAACGCCACCACCAATACCGAGAGCACTTCCAATCTTAGTAGCAACGCTACCAGCAGCCTTAACTAATATCTGACCGCCCGAAGCAAATGTGCTGCCAAGCCCCTTGAACGCAGAACCAATAAAATCACTAATGCCAGATAAACCATTCGAGAAGATGGTTGTTAGGCTATTGGCACCACTACCGGAGAATAGCCCCTTAGCGCCAGACGAGATAGCTTCCCATCCTGCCTGGAACGCCTTAGTGATACTATTCCCGGAAGTTCCACTAAATGCGTTCTTAACAGTCTGACCGATATTTTTTAAACCGGTGCTAATGCTGATGTTGAGCTTACCGTCAGAACCAGTAGATCCGAAAATCTTTTTGGCTGTTTTGATTAAACCATTAAAGCCCTTATCAGTATAATCAGTAAATCCGGATTCGGCCCAGCTGTACAGATTATTAACCTTCTCAAGGGTTGTAATCAAGGATTCTAACTTGCTAATAACATCCTGAATACCAGAAGTTGCCTTAGTGGACTGCATTGCTCCAAGGACATTACCCTTAAAGACGTCAAGTCGGCCTTCCATCTCTGTAAAGGTCATGTCTGCAATTTCAGCAGAGTACTTGAGTTTTTTGTTGTAGTCATCCCAACTGGTTCCAATCAAGTTGATGATTTCACTGTACTTGTCTTTCAACTCGTTCAGCTTATCAATTTGGTCATCAATAGCCTTTTCAGCATCCTCTTTACGCCATGTCCGTTGCTGGTCGTTTAGATTATCCTGGGCTTCCTTAACTGCCGACGCATCAGCAACCCACTCATAACCATTACTGGTATACTTGCGGACAGTACGTTGCGTGCGAGCTTTTTCAAGTTCGGCTTGCAGTTTTGCAAGAGTGATTGCGCGTTCTTCCTCGTCATTGGCCTTTTCAAGCGCTTCCTTTTGCTTATTCAGAGCTTCGATTTGGTCGTCGATATGCTCTGTCATGGCCTCGCCCCAGATTTTTAAGTCATTGTCCTTATCTGAATTATAATTTTCAAAAACAGATAAGAAGTCAGTTAATAAATCTTTAACCGCAGACAACGCATTTTTAAAACTCTCAACAGAATTTTTTGCATCCTCCCAATGAGCAATAAGCTTTGCCATAACTTCAGCATCGGTTTCCTGTAGATCTTGATACTTCTTGTTATAAACTTCAGTTAGCTCATTGATGGCTTCCTCTCTAAGAGATTTTTTTTCATCTTCAGAAAGGTCAGAGCTATCAATTTGTGTAATAGCGCGATTGTATTTTTCTTCTGCAATTTTATATTCAAGAGTTGCTTTTACGAGCGCATCATACTCTTCTTGTGTTGGAGCACGAACGGCGTCATACATCTGTTGCAAATGATCTCCATATATAGTACCTTCGAATTGTTTCATCAACGGTTCAAGAGTTGCAACATACATATCGCGAAGACCTTTGGCGTCGATCTCGTAATCCCCATTAACATTTTTAAATTGGTCAAGGAAAGATTGATCAATTTGGCCAAGCTCTTGTAGAATATCTTGACTCTTGAGAGAGCCAGTGTCTCGAATTTCCTCATATGCATTACGGAAAGTACTGAACGTACTCTGAAATTTATCAAGCTTGGTGTTAGCATCTTCTATATCAGTACCAAATCCATTCCAAAAATCTGTCATACTGATATTACCAGACGTTAGGCCAGCAAGGCGGTCAGTCCATAATTTTGCCAGTTCAGGTTGATTAGAATCGGTAGCAGCAGTTATAACATCTTGAATTAAAACTTTAGCTGCTTCTTTGATTTTATCATCGTCTACGTTTAAATTTCCGTTTTCGTCAAGGAAAATCCCATCCATCTCTGGATGTTTGGCGATGAGATCCGTAACCTTCTTCAAAGTATCATAATCTACAATCTGATCACCATTTGCGTGATCAATTGTAAATAACTCATGAAAGTGTTTGCATACCGGACTGAAATTCGTCTGTTTTGCCGGTTGCTTCATCAAGTGCAGTTCCATATCCTTTGATAGCATCTGTGAGCTGATTAAACGAAATGGTTTCAGAATCAACACTTGAATTTAACCAATTTAGTATTTTGGTCATTTCCGCAGCAGATTTTACCACCATCGTCAGAAGCATTGGCCGCTTTAAGTTGAGTCTTAATAAATTTGCGGAGTTTAACTGTATTGATCTCTAGTTTTCCATTGTTTTTTGTCAAGCATTCTGTATATACATCCTCAAGACCAACTAACGATTTAGTTGTATCATAACTTAGATAGCCATATTTGTTATACTCGTTCATGGCTTCTTTCAATGTATCAAATGCAGAGGCAAGATCTGTAATGGAGGACGCTGCTTTTTGAGTTTTCTTGCCAGTATCGAAACCATTCATCTGATTTTTAAGGGCCGATGCTCCACTCATTGCTGATTGCATATTTGTTTTAATGAGTGTTAAACGAGTATTAAGAGCATTCATAACTCCATCGATTTTTGCTTGAACAGCATCTGCGTTCCCACCTTCACCGGCACTTTGAGCGGCAGCTAAAGCGGCAGCTAGTTCTCCAGTTCCAATAGTGGCGTCTTTTAAAGCGGGACACAAAGCGGCAAGTTTATTCTTTTCATCTTCAGTTGCTTCAGTAAATGTCTCGGCTTTTTCTGCGGAGTCTCCCTTTGCAATCGTATATAGTTCTGATATCGCCTGAGAAATAGCTTCCATTTGAGCTTCTGCATATTGAGCTGCCAACAAATCTGCATACGCACTTTGATTGACTTGGAGCTTTCCATTAACAAGTTCAAGAGTATTAAGATACTGATCATCCATTTGCAAAAGAGCTTGCAACGAGTCAATACTCATATACCCATACTTGTTGTATTCTTCAACAGCATTAGAACAGGCTTTGTATGCTGATTGAATATTGTCGATGACGCCCATTGTTTTTTCGAGTTTATCGGCGTAATCGTCAGCAGTTGCAGAGTTACTAATTTGCACAAGACCGAAACTTTCAAACACACCAATTAGAGACTCAAATGATATTTTATTCTCGTCTGCAGTTTTATGGAGTTTTTCAAGCGCGGCTGTTTCAGTCTCGGTTTGATGAGAAGAGTCTTTATCAATATTGATTATTGCCTCGCCACTCATTCCACTAAATGCATCAAGCCCATTGAATGTTTTCCAATCGCTTTGCTGAGAATCACCATTGTCGATATCATTCTTGATTTGTTTTACTTTTTCTGAGAATATATCAAGATTGGTAGTATCAATGCCTGTACTATCTTGTGCATCTGCAAGAGCCTTAGTGGCTGCTGTCATTGCGTTCGTGCCTGTAACATACTCGTCCTTATACTGGTCAAAATTATCAGCGTCGGTGCTATAGTTACTCATCTGCTCCGACACGACAGAGGAGAGCTCTTCAATTTTGGTCTTCTCTTTTTCGATCTCGACTTCGTTGTCTTTGTATGCCTGAGTCTCTTCTTCTCCAGCTGCCGCCATTTCACGACGTTTATCGATCAGTTCGTTGAGTGCAGCAGTGTGTTCTTCAAGAGATTCAGTCTTTGTAATATCTTCACCAATGTTATCAAATGTGGTTACAGCTTCAGTGGGGTCATCAGTTGGCTCACCATTGACGTCGAGATATACTGTTTTCTTTTTGACAATGCTTTTTTCAGTTTTATCATTTACAACAGCACTTATGTCGGCATTTGCTTTATCGTTCGCGTCCTTCTTCAGCTGCTTCTTGAGTTCGAGTTGAGCTTGTAACATATCGTTGATGGCTTGCAGACGCTCGCGCTCTGCGGGATCAACAATGTCTTCGATTTTATCAACGCCTGCATCCTTCAGAGATTTATTTAGCTCGTCGATTTTAGACTGGATCTCTTCAACATCCTTAGCGGCTTGCTGTGCAGCATCGTGAGAATCATTCATTGCAGCGACAAGTTCTTCAGAATGCGTTTTTAAGTTCATCAGATACTCAACGGCTTTAGACGCCGCCCATGTAATCAATCCGATACCAAACGAAATTGCTGCTTGTTTTGCAAGAGAAAGCGTAATCGTAAGAGCGTCAAGTGCGAATTTTTGTGTCCATGTGCTTGCTGTTTGAGCTTGCTGACTAAACACTGTTGTGAGTATTGTTTGGGCCAATTTCTTTTCTGTTAACTCTGTACCTTGTACGGCTATTTCGCAATCTTTATATGCCAGTCGTTTGGCGAGAACAGTTTCTATGTCTTCGCCATTGGCGTTTGCTACTTTGGCGGATACCATAAGATAGTTGCCTTCTGTATCCATTAGGCCGGTTTCTGTAAGAATCTGCTCTCTTAAAGCATCATTAAATCCATGAGTTTTAAGTTCTGCATCAACAAGAGCGCCGCTAACTTCTTTTCCGGCAGCAGCGAGTTGTAAATGGTTTTCAATAGCTTCTTTGATTTTAGTATTATCCCCAAAGTCGGTCATTTTAAAGACGGCTTCTTGTTGGCTTTTATTCAATTTAGCAAGACGAGCAGAATAGTCCTGAGTTTTATTCCAGCCCGGAAGAGCATCGGTCATGTTAACTTTCTCTTTTTTACCAACACTAAAATCTCCTGCCAATATATAAGATTGCATGAATTTTGGGATATCTTTCAACTTTTCAGAAGCAGAAATAGCTTTATCTAAGGTGCCGTCAAGAGTTTTATTGATATCAACCATTGACTTGTTGATTGTTAAATCGTATACTTGTATCAGTGGTCGAATGATACAAACTGTCGAGGTTGAATATTATGAAATTTGGAGAAATGAAAATCGACGTCAACTATTCTTGGGGATACAAAAAGAGTTATTTTGAAAAGAAGGCAGAGGCAAAAGAAGGTCGGCGACTTTTAAAAATACATCAAAAGTATCAATATGTTAGAAACGATAACTCTATAAAAACAGAAGATGAATTCTATAGATTAGTTTTATACTCATATATGGTTGATTGTATTTTAATTGAAAATCCAGATTTAAAAGACAAGTATCAAGAAATCTACGATCGATGCAAAAGAAACAATGGTTTTCAGCCAGCTTATTATTGGACTGTTGACGAATTTCTCGTTATGTATGATAATCCGGAACTGTACGAAAAAAATCTTCATAAAGAAAACAAAGAAAACATCAATAAAATGGTCTCTGAAAGATTAGAACAGCTTCAAACTCAGCAAGACCTCGCCAGCGGTAAGCGTGTCATCTGTCCTTATTGCAAGTCCACGAACACCGAGAAGATCTCTGGAGTAAGCCGTAGTGTATCAATTTATGCACTCGGTATCGCGTCTCCGAAGTTGGGCAAACAATGGCACTGTAAGAATTGTAATAGCAACTTTTGATTATGAAAAGAAAACCGATGAGATCGTACAATCCTATTTATGCTATTTTGTACGCCTATTTCTCAGAAGACGAAAATGCTGATGATCCTGCAATTTACAAAATAATATTGTCAGATTATGAGTTTAGTGATCTACCAGAGCCCGGATGCTATGAAAAACCAATTTTTGTCTTACGCGACGATGAAAGCATGAAAGAATTGTTTAACGCAGCTATGAAAGCAGCCGCAACAGGAGCAGATTCATTTCAGATCGAGAAAGACGGACGGACTTTAAAATACACTATCCTTGAAACAAAACAAGTAGATCAAGCATTGGCAGCCCAGTATCAGATACCTCAAGATATCGACTGGACTGATGATGAACTCCATACTGTCACATTTTATTTTAGATCAAACAAGTGCTTTAGGGAAAAACATCACTGTACACCATGTCGAGCAAGGATTAAACCAAAGGCCGGGTATGAAAGTTTTACAGAGCCGACTACTATTGATGTCATTCATTGCGACGAGTGTGATAAATACTTTGTGACGAAGGAAATTTTCATTGCAAAGGGTGGTTGCTGGAAGTATTATGTTTCGGCTGAGTTTGATCCGTCTATGTCTTCCCGAGACAAAGAATTAGCAAGATGGGCACAGCTTTATAATAGTCAACAAGAAATTTTTGATGACTTTGCTCAACACACAAGCATAAATAATGATGGATACACAACTACGAAGCCGGCGACACAAAGACAAAGACTGCTCCGATATTTTATTGACTCTGGTAAATATACAGAAGGAGAGATTATTCAGTATTTTCATGAACAATATCTTGACACAGGATGGCATGGAGAAGAAGCAACTCAAAAGGTTAGAAGCGATTTGAATTATTTGTTGGATTACTGTACAGAACTTAAAACAATCAACGCAAAACTAGAACGTCCATAGCCGCGTCGTGTCTGTGTCCTTTGTGGGCGCTGCCAGCGGAAAACTAGGTAAACAGTGGCATTGCAAAAACTGCGGCAGCAATTTTTAACGCTGTAGCTTAATGCGGTGCGGAGGATGTATAATGATAGAAGATGAAAACACAGCATGGTTAATCAGCATGCTTGAAAGCGAAATGGCAGAATATCGGCATTACACTCCTCGCAAACAATGGAGCCGTTATCCTGTTCAGATGTATAATAGTAGTACAGATCGGTATTACGAAAGACGAGACGCCGCGAGAACTACAAATTATAAGGATGCAGTCTCAAAATATTACGAATTTGGATACAATCAATTCTATATAGGGCAGGCTATTGAACGAGTTTTACAAATCTTGGAAAATAGATACGATCTTGACTTCAGTTCTTTGGAAGAGAAATATTATTACGAGCACTCTGATGACGAAATCGAAGATTAACTTCGCAGGAGGAGGCGGGCGCAGCCGTGTCTTTAGTAATGGCCGTCATCTGCACAGATGGAATTGTTGTGTCTGGCGATTTTAGAAGATCGAAATCTATCACAAATCCACAAACAGGGGATAAGCAAGTGATAGAGTTTTACGACGATACTCACAAATTGATTAAAACAAAATCCAATCGTATAGTTGGTCACACTGGAAACTACTCTTTCAACAGCGGAGAATTAGTAGAAGACACGATATGCAGCACACTACAATTGACAGATACACTGAATTCTCCAATTGATAGTGAGTTTGCGTATCTTGTTAGTTTCATTAGACATAACAAAAATTCGCTCATTGAAGCTGGTGTTATAAATGGGCGTAAAATTGTATTAACATGGAGACAAGGCGAACCAATCAAACAGATAACTACAAAAGGCTGCGCAATTGGAGATATTGATGTATTCGAAAAATATAAAGAAGAATTCGAATGTGAAATACAGGATATAACAATTAAAGAAGCTGTTCCTTTATTGCAAAAATACAACAGGTTGATTGCGAGCGAAACCCCTACGATTAGTCCAGACTGTGAAGTGATGACTATTGAATAGCTATGCTTGCCACCCTGAACAAACACATTTTATATAGCTTGTCCCATTTTTGGACAAAATGAAATATTCGTCTTCATGCTGCTCTATACAGTTAATACTTTCTTCTTTTTCAAATTCAGCAACCCCTTTTTGATTGCTTGTACGATAATAGAATTTCTTGTATGCCACTGCATCTCCTCCTTCCAGCAGAATATAACAAAACCCGGCCTCCCAGTAGTAGGGAAGTCGGGCTTGTTTTATGCGCTATTTGACGCCGTCGTTATTTCAGTTTTTCCAGAATCTCGTCCGTGCTCATACCTTCAGCGAGCAGTTTCTTGAGGACATCCTCAGCTTCAGCTTTCTTAGCAGCTTCTGCGACCTTTGCGTCGGCATCAGCCTTTTTCTTTTCGAGCTTGGCGATCTCTTTGTTGAGTTTATTCAGCTCTACGTGTTTTGCTTTGCGCTGGGCATTCAGAGCACCGATGTTATCGCCAATAGCTGCGATTTCCTGAGCAAGAGATTCTGCTGCAGTATTCTTTTCAGCGATCTGTGCTGCGTAATCGACGCCGTCGAGAACTTTTGCTTTATTCTTGCTACCTTTAGGTCGTGCCATAATATAATACCTCCACTACATGCGTTTTGCTTACATGTTGTTTTTGATATTTTTATTATAGCCAGAAATACTAAGATAGTCAACAAAAATTTTTTTCCACTTTTGACGGCAGGGGAAAGACCACCTGTAATTTTTCCGCTGGAGCGTGTCGTGCCAGCAGTGATTTGGAGCACCCCATAGTGAACCTGCGACGCTATTATGCGTGTAGTTCCACTCCGACATTATGCTCTCTGAAGCGTCTCTGGCAGTGCCTATTATAATAATGTAGGCGCATGCAAAGCTTGCCTGCGGATTCCTTTCGGTTCCCGGACGAGAATTACCCAAACTCGTCGTGGCTAGGCCACCATGTTCGTCGGTTTTACTAAATACTCCCTCATGCTTCGCAATGATATAATAAAATACCTGCGGAGCATTTGTTCCGTGTCACCACCCGGAGTATTGCTGGGCACAATCATGAAACCCGTCATTTTGGGTTTACCCAGCTGAGTTGCAAATGCTGCGATGCCCAGTCCAGCAGGAAGGGCACCAGTAAGATTAATGATTTTATCAAGAAGTTTAACAATTGATGTGAGGAAAGATACGCCAGTCTTCACGAGATCAGAAGAGAGAACGTCTTGAGAAAGGACTTGGAAGCTTGCGTCGAGTTGTCCAAGGCGGCCTTGGATACTGTCGAGCCAGACGGAATTCTCTTCCCAAGCTGTTCCCGCACTGTTGGCAGCGGATTCCATAGCAGATTCAGCAACGTCAAAATTGTTTAGAATAGCACTAACTGCGTTAGCGTTTCTCTTCCCGCCAATCATTTCAGTGACATTTGCCTGCGTTATATCGGACAGACCACTCCATACTTGAGACAGCTCTTTCATGACTTGATATGTACTCTTGAAATTTTTGCTATCCAGCATGATGTCAACGCCAGTCAGAGATTTCAGTTCACTGCGGAGCTCAGACACAGAATTGGCCATACCGTCAACTTCAATGCCTGCATTCTCTGCGTCACTTTTAGCAGCACGAAGATACATTGAAAGAGATTTTAAAGTTGTACCGACCGTATCTGCATCTTGGATAACCGCGTTTGCAGCAGTGCCAAGCGCAATAGTTTCTTCCAGCGTATTATTAGCGGCAGACATAGCAGCAGAACTGCGAGTCAAGATTTCGCCAAGGTCTTTTGCAGTAACAGGCTGCGTGTTTGCCACAGCGTCAATTTTGTTAACGACATCTTCTGCTTGATCGGCTAACAACCCAAAGCCTTGCAGAGTAGAAATCAAATACGAAGACGAGGTGTTAACGTCATCGATATTATCGCCAACGTTACGAAGTAAGGTAGAGTAGGTTGCTAAATTCTCGGCGTCTTCATCAGAATAACCAAGTCGCTTCCAATCTGCAGTTGAATTAACATAGTCACTTATAGATACGCCTAACTTTTGAGCCTGTTCTGCGGCACGTCCCATATACTCTTCAAGGGACTTTCCTGTATACTCACTGACCTTTCTTAACTCAGTTACTGCCGTATCAATCTCAACCACGTTCTGGTACACAATCCGTAGCGCTTCCTGCATTTTGTGCAGAGCCGCCATGGTAATCATAGTGCTCAAATGCTGACCAAACAGCTTTTCAAACACATCGAGTAGATTTTTAGATTCTAGCCCAAGCTTCTTAGATTCAGCACGGAGCTCCGCATACCGCTTCTTTAGCTCACCTATTTTTTCTGGAGCATTACTTTGATTCAATGCTTCAAGCAACTCGTAGAGAGACCTTCCAACATCTGTTCCTTCAAGCTTTTTATGTTCGGCAATATAATCATGAATAGTTGCCTTCAAATTAGCGACTTCCATTGATGCCTTATTTATAGATCTTTCACGAGAAGCTTCTTTGTTAAAATCTTTTGCCTCTTGTGTCGCCTCTCTATATGCGATGTTTAATTGATTTAGTGCATCCTTTACAGAATTAATGCTATCTGGAGATATATCAAGGTTATTCTTTGTCCATTCTTTAGCAGCAGACACTGGATCTGAAGATTCGTTTACTGTATCAAGTAAAGTTTTGAGCTTTGAATCTTTTTCTTGCAGCTTACCATAAAAAGAATAATCAGTACCATAATTTTTCTGGACGTCCTTCATTGTAGCCCTGTTTTGAGATATGGCATCGCTAACAGATTTTAGGTTTGCTGCCTTCGTGCTTTCTCGTTTTGCGGCTTGCTTTTCTGCCTCTTCGACGGCTTTAACTTTTCTTTCGATTTCTTCCCAAATCTTTTTGACTTCTACAAGTTTTTCTTTATAAGCGTCAGTCTGAGGCTCAAGCTCATTTAACTGCTTGAGAAGATTATCGATACCATCAAATTTGACATTCTGGAGACTTCCATCGGCCTGCATCTGTCGAGCAATTTCAACGCCCTCGGCAATTTTGATGCCTTCGCGCTCAAGTTTCTTATAATTACTCTTCCAAATGGCGTATTGCACGTTGGCTTTGTAAGATTCACGCTTTAACTCATTATAATCAACTGCATAATTCTCGTATGTGTTTGGATTTTTAGCGCTAAGTGCAGCAGCTTTGGTGATAACTCCATTGATAGAGTTCTTTAATTTCTCATTAGAACTGCCAGAGGCTTCTTCTGCAAGCTGATAGAACTTCTTTTCAATACTGTCGACGGCTTTTGCAAGGTCTTTTTGCTTCTTTTCTGCGATGTCTATAACTGCCACAACAGATTTCCAGTTTTCTTCTGCGGCTTGAATTGCATTGCTGTACTCTTCTGTACCAACCTTTGCTTTAGCAATTTGCGATACAAGTTCTTGCTGCTTTTGAAGTGCAACTTGAATATCCGTCGCTGCTTTACCTTCCGCTGCGGCTTCTTCTACTGTTCCATAAGTTTTTTGAACTCCAGACAGTTGATTTACAAGGTTTTGATATTGATCGTTGCGTTTATTTTCTACGACACGATTAGATGAACGGTATTCCTTTTCAGCTAAATCTGCTATATTGCGAACGTCTGTAAACTGATATGGATTTACACCAGTGGAATCTTGGAAATCAAACATCAATTCAGAAAGACGAGTTTCTTCTTCTGCCAACTGCTTGTTTACTTCATCCAAATCCTCTTTATCTTTTGCATCAACAAATCTACCTCTTTGTTTTTGCAGAGATATGATTTTCTGATAACTTGAAACAATATCGTCGATAGCTTTACTTCCATCAGAATTATCCTTCTTCTCTTGTGCAATAATATCGCGGGCAAGAAGTTTATTTTCTGCTTCTTCTTGCTTTTTGGTTGCCTCAGCGGCTTTTTCTTTCGCTTCTGTTTCTTCTTGTAATGCTTTTGTCGCTTCTTGTTGAATCTTTATAGCTACCTGTTGTTTTGCAATATCAAATTTATTATCAGAACTTGCTTGTGCATAATAATACTTAAGTGCCTGTTTGCGAATACTAGTGACTTTTAATGGATTATATCCAACTTCGCTTGCAGAAAGCATTTTTTCATTAAGCTCTACTTCATCGGCAGAAATTTGATCTTCAATTTGGTGTAAGTCAAATGCCTGTTCTGGTTTTGTATATCTTCCACGTTTGCTTTCTAAACTAGTAAGTTCTCGATAGATAGATTCAATAGCTTTTAAATTATCTAACTCTGCTTGATCATATTTCTTCTGTGCAGCAACTACATCTCGATTAAAAGATCTATTTTCGGCATCAGCTTTTTTTTGAGCAGCATCAGCGATTTTTTGTTGAAGCTGTTCTTCTTGCTGCAACAATCTATTAGCTTCTTGTTGTGCTTTTACATCTATAATATTTGAATCTATTTTGGATTTTGTTGTGTCTTTCTTCTTAGATTCTTTTCCAGCTGCTTCTTTAACCGCATTGACGATCTCCGCATTCTTCAGAATCAAATTGCCCTTAATGTCAAATTTCTTTTTCGAAATCTCAACATCGTCAATTTTAACATCGGCTGCTTTGATTTTTACTGCTCCATTGAGGTTCAGAGGATTAGGTCTCTTGATATCTTTATCTTTGAGTTCGACCTTGCCGGGAATCTTCACAGATTCCTTCGGAGGAGTTACGTCTTCTACTTTAAGAGTTACCTTGCCGGGAATATCAACCGGTGCAGTCGGAGCAGCTACGTCTTTTGTGTTCAAAGTGACGGAATTAGCTGTTGTCCCATAGGCATCTGTCTTTTTGGCGATAAGATCTAAGTCTGTAATCTGATTCTCAAGAGATTTGCTGAGATTATCAACTTCCTAGTGCTACATACTGAACAGATGGGCCAATTGCTGCTATTTTTGTACCATAACCTTCAGCGTTTGTAGAAATTTTACTTAGACTTTGTTTTACAGATGACAAGGCGTTGGCATTTTTTTGAAGGTCATCAGAATTGCCAAATTGAACAGAAGTCGGATCAACCGTGACAGTGCCGGGGATTGTCACTGGATTTTTGACATCGATGATAACATCTGCATCTGTGATAGTGACCTTACCGGGAATCGGCACAACATCATTAGCATTACTTTGATTATCATTCTTAGGGATGTCAGGTTTATCAGATTCATTTAACGACTTATTCAATTCATCTTTGACATGTTTTGCCGCATCTTTTTTTAGATGGAGATCAATAGGAGCAGAAATATCCTTAAACGCCGCATCAACTTTAAGCTGAAGAACAGATGGGTCAATATCAAATTTGACGTCTTTTACATTATAGATCCCATCTTCAATCTGATTCTTTTTGCCGCTTCCTTGAGCCGCTTGCATTTTAATTTCTTGATCCTTGATAAACTCTGCGAGGTTTGTTGTTTCTGCAAATTTTGCAATTTTATCAGTATCAAATTTCTTAAAAAGAGCTTCATATTCTTTTAATTCTGTTGAAAGAGCATTGCGCGTTGAACGGGTAGCCGTAAGAACATTATTTTCTAAACCAACACCTTTTTCTCGCTCCCGATTGATATCCGCGTATTTCGAAGCTATACCACTTAGAACTTCATCAAAAGCAGCACCATATGTCTTTATTTCTGCATCGTTTAGATAACCGGAATTGTCATCCTTAATAGCTTTGTTAAGTGTTTTAGCGAGTTCGCCTGTGACTTCTATAGCAGTTTTTGTCTCAGCCGTGATGTCACCAACTCGTGTTTTCATTCTAGTTAAATGATCGTTGGACTCGTCAAATAATTTGTTTGTATTTTTGTTGTTAAACAGTGCATATAAATTATCGTAGTCTTCTCCTGTTTTTATCGATGTGGTTGAGAGTTTCTTTAAAAAAGAAATAAGAGGAGTAAGGGCATTTGTTGCGGACTCGGCATCAAAATCCTCATTGTCAAGAAGATCACTGAATTTGTCTTTACTTAAATTCTTTTTTAGAGCAGATAATTTTTCTACTGTTTCGGATGCGTTGTTTTGAAATTTTTCAAACTCACTATTAAATCCATCAAGAAACTTTTCTTCATCTGCATCATAAAAATTATCAAGACTTGCAAATTGGTCTCTAATGTTTTTAACCAATTTTTCAACCCGTCGGATTGTTGTTGTGCTCTCTGTATCTCCAATTTGAAAAAGATCTGTTTCTTTGAATGGTTTTACTTTACTCTTTACGTCTTTTAGTCCTGCGGTTAATTCTGCCTGAATTGATTTTAATTCGGATTGAACAGCATTTGAAATGCCACGACTTGGGAATAACCCCTCTACAACACTATTTAGTCCGGCTGTGTTTGTTGTAAGATTTTTTAAGTAATAAGACAACTTTTCGTTAACTGTTTTAAGTTCTTCTTTGAGTCGTTTACTGAGTTCATCACTAAAATCATTAACGTTAACACCAACAGTAACTTTCGGGATATCACCAATGCCGTTAATCTGCTGTTGAATATCTGTTTTAAGTTTTTCAGTATCGACAACAGGCGTTATACTTGCAGTTGCCTTAATGTTTTTTAATTTATCTTCGACCTTCTTTTTTATACCATCAACATTAGGATCAATATCAATCTGCGGTTTTTCACCGCTTTGTTTTATTTTTCGCTCAATGTCAGTCTTTAATTCCGAAGGTTTGATTTGTGGATCTACCTTAACTTTAATACTCAGTTCTGGTTCACGCGCCATATTATATTCCTCCTTTGGAGCCGAATCTAAAAAAAGCAGGCTTTAATAAGTCTGCTCATCTTTTTAATTATTTGTCGTGCTCGATTCGATTTTTTAGTAGCTTTACAATATCAGCGTATCGATAATCGATGTCGTCTTGTGTGTTTTCCATGAATGGACGTGGTTTTGTCCACTTGTATTTTCTATAATTCCACGGATTGTAAGCGCCCTCTTCGATTATGCGTGCTAAACTGTCTGGTTTGTTTTTGAAATTTTGAGCGTTTAAGCGCGGTCCATCAATAGGTGCCTCTTCATACACATACAGCGTGCGATCTCGAACTTTGTGTTTTAGATTTTTATCGTCTACTAAGCCACCAGATCCCTCGCGCCGTTCATATTCGACGGGGGAGTAGGTTGAATACACATCTTTCTGCACATGAGTTTTAAGCCGCTCTTTTACAGTGCTTGCAATTTCGTTTTTTAGTGCCAGATTTGCACGTCTCATGATTTCAGTCTGAAGAGCATCCACCGTGGTAGCTGTAAACTTTGCCATAGTTTTACTCCTTGTCTTCGGTGACCACTGTGGTGTGGATTCCATCAAGTGCGCCTTCTGGAGTTTTAACACTATAGCTGTTATCAGTCACAGGCTTCTTCATATTCTCTTCAGAAATAGTTTTAATCATTTCCTTCATATTAAACTGCTCACCAATACCATTTAGTACCTCGGCTGCCAGCCGCATTAGATCCTCAAATGGCTGATTCTTTGCAGTTGCCTCGAACAGTGCCATATACTGCTGACGCTCGATCTCGATTTTCTCACGGCAAGCCTTGTTCAGCGTGCCAAGAACATACTTGCGCGGAACCTCATTCATCATCTTTGTGGTCTCATCAGAAAATGCCAGCTCGCTCAGCGCATTCTGATCCATGCCGGTTGTGTCAATGTCCGTAAAGTAGACAACAGTAGCAATACGGAAAGCATAATCATACAGTGCGGGGTCATACTTGCCATTACGCTTTGACAGGTCTACAACACCATCAACAAACTGGATGCGCTCTTCTAGGTTCAGATTATTTTTCATAATTATTAGTCCTCCTGTGTAATTTTATTTCGTTCAAGTCTCATCAGTGCGGCAGTCGCAATACACATCGCGTCCGCTTCATCAGAAGAGACATTCTCACCATAGTGTTCAGCTACATAATCAATAGCCTGCTGTTTTAGTTCTGGGCGTTTTACTTGTCGCCCCTGTTTGAAATCGAGCATTTTACGCCATTCAGTCGGCTTTATGATTTCATATGGGATATTGAATAGTTCACACGCTCCAATAATCGCCCCCTGCAACTGTGCAAGCTGAATTACTGTCTTAGCTGATGCTTGCAGCGCTACGTCTTCAATCACAACAAGATCGGGGTTGTTGGTTTTGATGCGACTCTGTATCATTTGGCGCATAATGGTGCGACGCTCAACTGGGTTTTTGTTTTTACTTAAATCAATCAGCGAGTGATATACAGTGCCGTTGTCTAATGTACAAACGCCTGTCTTTATCAGCGCTTGGTCAAAAGCTAAGATTTTTATAATACACACTTCCTTTTTGTTTTAGGTTCCGTGAGTTCCCTTATATCAACGCGCGAATTCTGTGTACAGTTGTATTACTCGTGCGCTCATAAAAGGGGTAGAGCCCCGAAAGACTCTACCTCTGATGTATTTGCTTAGGAATTACTCCTGGCCATTTTCATAGATCATGTCATAAATGTTGCCATCAGCATCGGCCATAACGTCGAAGGTCATGGTCAGAGAGACGGGGTCACCAGTGTTCTGCCAAGACAGCTCGAAAGCAGCCTGGGGAGCGGCCTTGTACCAGATCGGATGTGCCTCGACAATCTCATCGTTCTCGGTCTTGTAGGGAACAGAGCCTTCGACGCGATATGCCTTGGGGAAGTGCTTGGAATCAAGGTGGATAACTTGAGGCTTAGCGGCCTTCTTGTAGTAGTACACAACGTACTCAACACCACTCTCGACAGTAACAGTGACTTCCTTATCAGCAACGGTAGCAGTCAGCTCGGTACCCAGATCGTCGTCAGCCTTAAAGACCTGAACGTAAGTACCTGCTGCAGAATCAGTCAGAGTCAGCTTGGCAGTATCAGTAGCAGTGATCTTCTCACGCTTCAGGAAATTAGCCTCAGTGCCCAGATCATTACCAGACAGCATCTGGAAGACCTTGACGGGATAAACCTGAGCCTCAATGGTCAGAGTGCCAGTACGAGAGCCGTCGAACTGCACGCGGTTAGGTGCGCCCTGGCCGCCAGTAGCGAACACACGATCACCCTCAAAAGAGGTAGAAGTGACGTTAGCCCAATCCACATTCAGGAACATCTTCTTAGTGGAATAGTCCATCAGCATCAAATCGGCAACTTCACGGTTGGCGAAATTTGCATTCTTATTAGCCATAGTTATTTTCCTCCTGTGTTTTATCAATTCGTTCTATCCATTGTGACGGATCGTATTTACCGCCCCAAACGGAATAGTTCATTTCTGCGATATTTAATTGTTTTGCCTTCATCAGTTGGGAAAACGTATCACGTATTTGCCCAATGGTGAGTTCACAAATATTCGAGTAGTTTAAACTTTGATGAAATGTACACAACAACGAGATCATATTAGGCAGCTCCAAATTTGGATCGCCTTTTTTTGTTTTTGTGAACTCTTTCTTCTTTTTCTGAAACCTCTCCCAAAACAGCCGATCTTTTTCGGTTCTAAACTTAGGATTTTCTTCGGGCATGTCATCATCTGCAATATCAAGTAGCTGCAAAATTACTTGAACAACTGTCTTGTAATTTGATTTATCAACAAAACCGCCAATCGACATATTGCCCTTCGACTCAACTTGTTTATCAATCAAAATTGCGTGATATTTTTCGTCCCACTCCAAATTACCGAAAATAAAAAGAGCCAAACCCGAAATCAATTCGGATCTGGCTTCTTCGTTGGCTGTTAGGATATCAAACATTGTCATTTCATTTTTTTGTTCATTTGTGAACTGATTCCACGGATTTTCTATCTTGGCATCTGTCGAGACGTCCGTGAAATATTTTTCTGGTGTATACAAAAATAAAGTCAATACTCGCTGATACTGGTTGTAGCCGAGTTTCAAAATATCTCCAAGAATAGGGGAGTGAATTCGACCTACCTCGCGCAGCATGACCCCATAAGGGCTGATATGGTCTATATAATTTAATCGAATCATCGCCTTGCCCTCCGAAAAGTTCCAACGCGATAAACAAGCATACGACCATAATAGGGCTGTGCTGGTTTATAAATACTACTGCCCACCCATTCGAGTGGACCAATTCCAAATTCAGCGTTACCGTTTAAAATCTTATCAACGTCACTTACGAGAACATCAATTCGAGTACCAGCTTGTCCTTTGCGGCGATAGGTCTGCATGAGATTTTTGCTGCAATATGCGAACACATAGATCGTCATGTCTGTAATTGTGTCGCCATTAGTTTCTTCCGGCACCACCTCAACGCACAAAAATGTCTTGGAATTCTCTTGGGTGTCTGGAACAAACTCATATTTAAACACACAGCCGCCCTTTCCTGACTCGTCCTTACCAAGCAGGGCAGTTTCAGGATCTTCAATATTGTCAACGTCCCCCAGAAGAACATCGAGAATATTATCATCGTTTATCAGCTTTGATACGACTTTATTTTTGAAAGAACCAATCTCTTCCAAATTCATATCAGATCACCTCCAAATCAATATCGGCGGTTAATTTGCCTGACTGAACTGTCAAAGATACGGTTGTCCCAATCAGCCTGGGATTATCAGCGCAAACTACTTTACATTTTGCGCTAGACACAGAATCTTCCGCGTTCTTAAAATGGATCTCGTCAGGAACATGATCGCCCTGTAAAGTCCAATTTGCCACTTCACATGTCTCACCATCGATTTTCGCTGTAAACAGCTTACCGAAACCGCCGGCTTGAACTGTCGGAGCTCCAGTAAAATCAATACTGAGAACATATTCTGGTTCAGCCTCTTGCGGTGGATAGACGACCTCTGGCGGAATTTCTTCTGTATCTTCAATAGGAACATAGTCACATATCATCTTCTCGGCATTGTCAGTCTCTGGATTATATAGATCCTGTTCGACATTAAAAGAGAGAAATCCGACCTGTTCATTATTGTAGTCAATGCGGCTTGTCATTTGATCGACCGAAGTAATACGATATGTTTTAGGCACATCGTTAATAATTTCTAGCATTAGCCGCTTACCAATATTAAGATTGGCAGAGTATTCATCGAAAGGCATCTGGATACGGAATTCGCGAGTAGAATAACTCATCTGCTTATTCTCTTCCAGATTGGAATAATACGGCTTTTCAACTGTAGCCCACAAAGAATGGATCTTGTGAGAATTATCGTCTTGCCATTTGATTTCCTTTCGACAAATCTGAATACGTCCACGTACTGTAATTTCGTCTTCTGGATCTCTTTCTGTAATCAACCAGTGGCTCTTGCTCCAATAGACGATGCTTCCAATAGAAAAGTCTTCGCCCGGCAGAGTATGAATGATTTTTTGATCCATAACAGTTGAAGAAATGATATTTAATTTGCGTGGCACGTCATCAATCGTAACATCTTTAAAAGATGGCTGTACAGGAGCCAACTTATTTTGGTCGTGAATTGATTTGTTAATTATTCTGTCACGCTGAGTCGGTCCATTAAGTTTAAGCATTTTTCTATATTCTGATCGAGTCATAAGCCACCGCCTTACTCAGTCAGTTCAGAAACCTTGTTTACTCTGAACGAGTAGCCATTCATTTCGGCTTTCAATTTTCGTTCCGAATACTGTAACAAGTCTTTCATCTGCTCCAATAGCTTAGCGGGGGAGAACATAGAGAAATCTTTTGTACTCATGGCATTTTTTAGTGCGTCAGAATTAAAGACGTAAGGCTCTAACCAGTGAACGATCATGCTCAGTGCGAGTATACTTTGCTCTTTACGAGACAAAGTGATGTTAAATTCCTCAAGCTCTTCGTCATAATCAGTCAGATCTTTAGCGCAGATATCTACAAAGTCGTCAATTGCTGCCTGAAGCAGGTCCTTTTCGACAGCTGCAAACATTTCGTCTGTGTAGCCTTCTTTGTCATAATCTTTGATTCGCCCACGACAGCGGGCATAGATACTTTCAAAAGTGGTTGCCATAGCCCGCCTCCTTTATTTAGATGGTATCTTCCAACTCAACATCCAGGGAGTCCTCCAGCGCTTTGATAGCACTGCGACTGTCCAGCTCACCAGAATCAATCTTCTTCTTAGCCTCAGATGCGATAGCGTCCTTAGTGCCGCCCGGCAAAGTGGGCACGATCTCCTTGATTTCGTCGGCGGACATATTAAATACATCCTCGAAGTCATCAGTAGACAAGCTGTTCTGATAATAACGACCAACACCCAGCTTCTTGATAACTGCGGGGTCATCAATCAGAATCCAATTTTCCTCAAAGAAACGGCGCTGATTGCCACGCATAGAAACGAGCTCGCGATACTCCATCTCCTGAATCTCACCCAGACCGCTCCACTCGACTACATAGCCGGGATTCAGTGAGGACTTATAGATCAGGTTGCCAGAGACACCGCTTCGGCACTCGACCATAGTTTCATTCGTAATCTCTGCGGTAGAAACAACGGGCTGCTCAACAGTGGTCTTTGCAGTAGTTGCCTTGGTAGCCGCAGCTTTTGTAGTTGCACGTCTTGCCATTATTTCCTCCTATATAATAAGAAACGGCAGGGAAACCCCTACCGCCTATGTAACATTTTAATTTGATGATCAGGACATCTTGTACATGCCAAAGTCACGATCAAAGATAACGGCAATGCCGGTGCGCTTCATCATCAGGAATTCCTGAGTCATATCAGCGTTGTCCATGGGGTTGCCCATTAGCATGGTGACATCGCCCTCGGTAACGCGCTTAATGGGCTTGGTATCGCCAGCAAACACGTAGATGACATCGTCGCTCAGCAAGAAGTCGTCGGTGCCGTCCTTGTGACGCTGCTTTACAGCCACCAAAGGAGTGCCGGCCAGATGACCAATATAGCCCATTGCGTAAACATCTTCCTTGGCGGAATCAGACATAGTAGCGGTCTTGATCTTGCGCAGAGCCTTCTTAGTACCGATGATAACAGCAGACTCGCCAGTAGAAGTCTCAACGTGCTCGATCAGATCCAGCAGCTTCTCTTCATCATAAGTACCAGTCACAGTATAGGGAGCCTGCAGCTTGGAGAACATGCCGGTGAAAGCAGCATATGTAGCATCCAGCTCCTGCTTGGTGAAGGACTTGCCGACCAGATCAACAAACTTGTTGAAATCGATACGGCCAGCCAGCACGCGGTTCAGCTCCTCATAGATCTTCACGGCACGCAGCTGGGTGTTGACAGTGATGTCCTGACCACCCTCGATGCGCTGACGACGAATGCCCTGAGTACCTTCAGCGATATCAGCAACAGCAAACAGGCACTCCTTCTCGATATGGAACTTATTGGTGTCGCCCAGAGACATATTACGATCCTCGACCATGTTCATGAAGAACTCGTCACCCTTCAGACCTTCCTCGTGGATAACATTCACCAGTTCCTCGACAATTGCGAAGACCTGAGCACACTTGCCGTCACGAACAGCCTTAATATCCAGCTTAGTAGAGCCGCCGTTTGCCTCAATCAGAGCCTTGCGCAGAGCCTCCTGAGTATCATTAACAGAGTAATCACCGGCGACGTGACCCTTGTAGCCATCAACAGCCAGCTTGATCAGATTAGAATCAATAGCCATGGTATAAACCTCCTATAATAAAAATGGCCGCCCGCTATTACACGGACGGCGCTATGTTAATTTCTTGAACTTTGGGATCACTTCAGGGTGATCATGTAGTAGGTATAGCGGCCATCGCCAAAACCAACAGTCTCAACGAAGTCAATGCAGCCAAAGGTCTTGTCATCAGCAGCCTCCTGAATCTGGATCTTGGTGTCATCAGCAGCAAAACCGACATACTTGCCCTTTGCAGGAGTGCCGTTAAACGCCTCAGCAGTAGCAGAGAAGCCACCCTTGGAAACATTCAGAGCGTAAACGCGCACAGGCTTGCCGGCCTCGTTGACCCACTCGGGCAGATAGTGTGCCACGGTCTGATCATAGAACAGCTCAACGCCAGCGGTCAGATACAGGTCAGCAACGGTTGAGGTTGCGGTAGGAGCGGTGGCCTTGTAGACCTCACGACCCAGCTTCTCGCCCAGAACAACCAGCTGACCGTTATCAATCTCAGCAGCATCGGACTCCTTGTAGAAAATAGCACTCTCCAGCTGAGCACCATCCAGGGTGCCACCCAGCTTGTCAATGCGCACAACAGCATGCTTAGTATTTGCCATAATTATGTACCTCCTAAAATTTTGAATTATTTACTTGCCGAGATAGTGTTCCATTAGGCCACCATACGCGGCGTCTGAACCGTTCTGGGTGCCACCCACGCCAAAGCGGACAGTTCCTTTGTTGTTAGTAGTGGGAACATAAGAGAACTCAGCGGACTGACGACCAACCAGTGCATAGCACTTAGTCTCCAGCTCGGCATAAGTAATCTCTGTGTTCTCCTTCAGTGCGGTATATTCCGCATTTGCGCCCAGCTTTTCATCCATAATAGAGAACAGCTCGTCACGCTTAGCCTTTTCTGCTGCGGCGACTGCCTCAGCTTCGGCCTGCTGATATGCTTCCAGCTTAGGTTTGATTTCACTAACTTCATTAGCTGCTTTAGTAAAGCTGTCAGACAGCTCAGCGATTTTGTCAGTCAGAGTAGTAAAGGCGGCAATAGTGCCAGGCATCACTTCACCCTCATCCCAATCCTCATATGTAACCTTCATGCGCTTGATATTCTCATAATCCAGAACAACATTGTCGCCATTCATAGAGTAGGGAATACCCATCAGCTGCCATGTCTTGGAGCAACGAACCACCACTGTCTCAGGCATCAGATCTTCAAAATAGAAATCTGGAATCATATACTCAGAATCCCAACTAGAAGGATGAGTGTGCTCGGCAAGCTTAGTACCGATCTCGTCCATCAGCTGAACTGTAGTTAGAGTAAACTCATTGTTTTCAGTAGTGGTGGGCTCATCTTCAGATGCCGGTGCTGTATTTTCAGTCGGAACAGATTCACCCTCGCCCTCATTTTCTGCAGCATTTTTAGCCGCAGGAGTCTCACCTTCGCCATCTGCCGAAGTAGTATTCTCGGCAGTCTGGACGTCAGGCTCCTGTACTGTATTTTCTGCCGGAGGAGTCACGGTTTCAGGATTTTCGACCACGGTCGTATTCTTCTCGTTTTCATTCATTGGTGTTTTATCTCCTTTCTCCTCATCGGATGGATTTTCATTTTGTGCAGCATAATTCTGCGTGAGAGCCTGATACTCATAGAGACGCTCTCGAATTTGAGATGTGATATCGTCAACAGAAAAATTGGCGGTTACACAGCTTCCAGTCATTGCTGGTTGAATTTTCGGATCGGTGGTTGACAGAATGCAGCAACCATCAAACTTAAAAGACGAAACGGGAGTAATTCCATCATCGCGTTTCGCCTCGTAAATCATATCGGTCAGCTCAACGCTGTGGTTTTTTGTTACATCGCGAGTGAAAATATCTACTGGGTCGCCAAACTTTGTCCAAATCAAACCATCAACACGCAAATATTCACGTTCTGTGCCGGTTCCGTCATCTTTAATAACCCAACGTGGATTGCAAGATTCAGGAATCACACCATAAGCCTGCCCCGCATACAGATATTTGACATCAGTATCGGTGATTCGCAGCTCGTGCTCATGACCTTTGAAGTCTTTATCTTCATCGTCCAATTCGTTCACTACATAACCAAGAATCGGCATATTGGCGATAGTCGGGACAGCTTTGTTGATAACATCTTTCGTGAAGCTGGTCTTATTAAGATTTGCTCCTGTGTGCATCACATCAATATAGACATCAATGAAGCGAAAATCAGAAGTTTCATATTCATTCTTCTTTGAAAAAGAGATTGGGTATTGTTGATTCATTCTGTTTTCACCTCCTCGTCCGCAAAATAAAAGCCCTGACGAATTGCAATCTGCAACTCAGCCAGAGCATTTTCAAATACATTATCATTGATAAATACATAGTTGTTCGGTGGATCTTTTCGTAGCAGGAGAGCGCCGTGTTCTATCAAAAACTTCGACATCCCGGCGGCGTGAGAGCCATGCACGACTATTTCGCATAGATATTGTGCCATGTTACTCCTCCTGTCTATCTGCTGTTACTTCGCCAGCGTCACTTAATTGTTTGCCCTTACTTGCATTAGATGGGCGTCCGCCCTCGTTTACAGCGCCAGACTGTGTATTAGAACTTGTAAGCGGAACTTCAACAGTATTCAAGCCGAGCACATCATTCTCAAGATAAGCCATATTTTCATAATCTGTGCCAGCAAACCCGGCGGTTGCAAGAATAGCGCTACGTGTTGGGATACCATATTGGGCGTCCTTTAGATATCGCTCATGCATTTCTGCACGGTTGTAATATGTAACCGGCAGGAAATTGATACGGAATTTATAAGAACTTGATACGCTCTTGAGTTTACGATTGATCCAGCGTTCCAACTGACGAATCACCGCAAATACAATCATTTGGTCATTCACAGTACACAGATTTAGCGTTGAAGCAGCCGGGTCGTCACCGCCGCCAAACAAGATTTTGTTTACACCAGCCTGTGCAAATAGTGTTGCTTCGGCCTTTGCAACCTCATTCGTATCACTATTTACACCGCTTTTGTCAAAATTCCAGTCAGTTAATTTCATGGGTGTCAAAATCGCACCAATATTCGGCGGCAACACATTGCTCATCATATCGTAGAATTCTTTAGCAGTTTCATAGTCAATCAAGAACGAACCATCTTCGTCGTTGATAGGAATTTCCATCGCAATAGCCTTGTAGTTATTGGCTTCGCTGGCGTTCTTGCTGATGGCACGATAATCTTCAATATCCGCCAGAGCACTAAATAGACTCACAAACGGCGGAATGGGGATATAGTCTTGTTCATTTACCTTAATACAAATTGACTTAGAACTGTCCAATTCTTGCCATTTATATAACTGAGTATTGGTTTTATAGGTGTTATACATGGTCTGGAACTCGGGCGGATAATTCAGTAGCTTGTCTGGGTTTGCATCAAAATATGAAAAGTTAAATGCAAAGTTGTATACGCCATCTTCAATGCTGCTGATTTTACAATAGTCTGCATCTAAGTTTTGGAAAGCAAAACTATCATTCGTCTCCCATGCGTATCCATAATAAACGTCGTCACGAAATGCAATCGTCAGAATTTTAGTTGCTTCGTGTGGAATGTTCATCAGTTCAACAGCTGTGGAGCTTGCGTAGTATGCTTTCTTAAACTTATTCAGATTGATGCTTTTAGATCGATCAAGGCCGTAGGGAACAAGCTCGTAAGAGAATGTAGACATATTCGCAAAATATTGAATCAGCCGACGATAGTAGTTTGAAATATTGAACAGATATTTGCTCATATTCCGCAGTTGCTTTTCGTAATTAGCTGGATTACCAAGATACTTTACAATTTGATCCTTCGTATACTTGGTATATGTCGGATTGGTATCTGATGTTGATTCAAGGTTGCGAATGCCAATCTTTGATAGGTTAGCATAAACGCCACTTACTAAATCAGAATATGTAACATAGGAGGTCTTTCCACTTTTGGAATTCGTAACCATGACCTTTTTATTCATTATATTTTCAGCCATTACAGCCCTCCCTTCTTCAATACTGGCGCACGGAAGTTAAAATCGAGCAGCTTCGGTTTATTGTGCCGTTTCTCCATGCTGCGTTCAACTTGTTGTGCGATATAATAATTGTAGGACAGGGAAGAGTAACGGTCTTTGCGACATCCGGATTTCTCCTTGACCCTGATTACGTTGTTTACTGTTTCGTAGCCCAAATTTACAAGCTCATTGACTGCAAGCCCGGTGTTGATATACGGCATTTGTAGAGCAGCTCGTTCGCTGGGCGACATTTTATCGTATCCTTTATACAACTTGCGCAGCTGATCTTCACAGCTATACTCACTTTGTAAAAGGTGGATTCGCCCCTGTTGGAAACCACTACGCAAGCCAATGGCTACATCGCTATTAAACTGAGAACTACCCATAATGGCCCAAATGACCTTCCTTGCGGCCTTATCAGAACAACGATCAGCGATTTCTGAATTGTTGCAGCAGCTGATTGCTGGATAAGTTTCGCCAGTTTCAGGGTCATAAATATCGCGCATGAGTAGATCAATCAACGGGATACCAACGGAACGAGCATCAATCCCAAGGTAATCGCAATTGAAATAATCAAAATAGCGACGCAATTTTAATGCTTGATCTTGCACGCTCATACCTTCAACATTCTCAGAGTAAACGAAATTACTGGTATAACGACCTGATTTATTTGGTATCATACAATTAAGGAAGATACTTGTTGCGTCATTGTCATTTTTTTTTGAACTCATCAGTGCGATATCGGCGGTCAGAATGCGAACTTCTCCATTTTTCTTTTTCGGAATCTCTGCCGCAGCGGAGGAGAGTACGATATTTGGAGCATAAAATGCCTTTTCAATGACACGAGTTTTGTTGATGTCATCGAATTGGAATAATCCACCCTCGGTAGCGCCCAGCCACTTACATTCGTTTTCCATAGCGAACGTCAAATCGGAAAAACTGGATTCAGACATCTCGTCTTCGATAGCCTCTTTGAGAAGTAGCCCACTTTTGATTGACATCTGATAAGGAAAAGAAACACAATAGTATTTTTTATTTTGATCAATCATGTTGACAAAATAATCCTTGCACTTCTCATAACTCCAGTGGTTTTGGAACCATGCAGAACTAAGATAAAATTCTTTGTTTCGTTCAGCCATGTGCTCATATTCCGGTTTATTAAGATAGCCAGGATGACGAACAATATTTAGGAACTTTTTCAGAATCAGATCGATAACATCTTTAGAAAGTAAGCGATACTCATCACAGACAAGAACAGTGGCACGAGAACCGCGCGAACTATCATTTGCAGTGACAACTTTGATATAGCTACCATTCTTAAACAAGATTTCTGCCTTCTGATTATTGATTTCCCATTTTTTTATTTCTGATCGCAGCAATGGACTGTTTGGATATATTTCCTTCATGATTTTCTCATCAAGGATATTTATAGACTGCGTTCGAACTTTACACGCGATACATACTTTGCTTTCGGGCCAAAGAATACAGGTAATCACACAAAATACAGCAGTTAAAAAAGACTTTCCAATGCCACGGGCAGCGATGAATGTAAAACCTGTGCATCGGACCATCAAAAATAAAAGCAACTGCTGAAATGGTTTTAAGTTTAAATTCAAACAGTCTTTTGCGAATCGCTGCGGATTGGCCCTATAGAACGAACACCGAACGGCAACAGTATTCATTATCTTTTCTGATTTCGAATTGGCGACTTCTTTATCTGTCAATTTCCCCTTACTCAAGACGAACCACCGCCTTCGCCAGGACCGAAAATCGTCTCTCGTAAACTGCCGTCAGCCGAGTCATCTTCAGTAGTCGATGGTTTATAAGCTGTGTATCTTTCCATTTCTTTATCAAACTCTTCTTTAGATAAGGATTTAGGCAGATTAAACATCTTTCAAGTAGAGTACCCTAATACCCACACCCTAAAATTACTTTGCCGATACCGTCTACATCTTGCCATTCGGGTGCTGGTTTCTGGGATTGGTTCTTCTTCTTCCCATTTTTGAATCAGTGTTCCAAATGTGTTTGTTTCGGCAAGAGTATTGTCGTTTGTTTGATTCGGCTTCACATTGGCAGAAGTCATTAGATTCTGCAAGTTGTCATTTGCTTCCTTGATTTTTTTTGTATCGCCAGTCGCATCTGCTTTTTCACAGATAAGTTCTCCCTTTGCAATGCGCTTAAACAAAGTCTCTTGTGGCACAGTTTTACATTCTTGACGTGTGATCCAATTTTGATAGTGATCCTCAAGAAATAAATAATCCTGCTCATCCAGACCAGCACCCCAGAAATTTCTCATTTTTTGTGTCACTTTTGTATTTGAAACACGACCAGCAGCAAGTGCTTCTTTTTTCTTCCGATCGATTACATCGTCATAAGATTTTCCTGCATGCTGTTTCATGTTGAGTCGTCCCATATAGGTGTTGATTTTTGGAGTATATGTTTGAGCATGATCAGAAGCCTCAAGTATTTTATCGTCTACATAAGTATCAAACATCATAGCTAAACGATCGATCGCTTCATCCTCGTTGTTGTATTTCTTGGAGTAAAACTCAAACATGCGCTCACGGCATTCGTTGCACCACGGCAAATATCCATCGTTGCCCATAAACCACTGACTCTGCGTCTTTGAAAAATTTCCCTTGCGCACATCATAGATCTTTCCGCAGCACATACATTTACCACCACTCCATGAGGCAGGAACCTTAATGCGTGGTGGTTTCTTTTCAACGGCAGTTCTGGCCATAGTCCTTCACCACCGTTCCGTCATCTGACATATTGTCGAAGCGATACTTGATATCATCCCACAGCTTTAAGATTTCATTGAGCTTTTTTGTTTTGTGGAACTTTGTATATACAGACCCCGTAGTTGGATGCTCACCAATCTCTTCATAGAAAATTCCCATTGCACGAATAAAGAATGCACAACGGCGGGAATAGCAGTAGAAGTAATCGCCTCCTAAATCTTTATGAAATTTTTCTTCCATCTTTGAATTCTGGAACCTCCTTTACAATTTAATTTTATGGGTGCAGGTAGTGGGGACGATCCACTCTGTCTTTGGTTATGAGCCAAGTCAGCACACCGGCGCTGTCACCTGCGACATATAAAAACGCCCTGAGCGGTCAAGCCCAGAGCGTCTAAAAATCACTATGAATTACAATGTTAAATTACTATCTTTGCTGGTTTTTCAAGCTTCACATCATACAGACAGGTCAAACCATCATCAGCAATAACAGCTACGGCTTGCTGTGGAATGTCATTCTTACGAATACCAACAGCATAACTATCAGTGCCGCATACGCAGCCGCTTTCAATAACTTTTGTACCGTGCACGGTTGTCATTCCGTTTGTGTGGCGATGTCCGAGGAATACCAGATCAATCGGCTGTTTCACCATCATGGTCAAGTGTTCGACGACGTTAGCAGGGGAGTCTTTATCTCCATGTGCATACATCACCAGACTATTACGAGCCTTAAATCCACCAAACGTAGGATCAAGTTTCTCTGTTTTTACTTCAATGCCAGCCAGGTTCTGTAGCCGTGCCTTCATATAGAACGGAATCAGCGCTTCGAGTTCGTCTCCTGCAACTTGTTCTTCCTTGTTGGGGAAAACCCGTGAATGATTGCCACTGACCGAATACACATCAATATGTTGGCATACTTCGTATAGTTCTGCTACAAAGTTGCTCACCAACTCTGCGGCCGTCATAACCTGTTCGATACTATTTTCATTGTTCTGAACACGAGTGTTAATATGAATATGACCATTGATAAGATCACCAAGCAACAGCACGTGAATCTTTTCAGCGGCGTGCCGCTCGACGATATTAAACACCTGAGCGACATAGCTTTCTAGCCGCGCCTTTAAGATTTCATTGTCAAACTTGTTCCATGCAGAATCAATACCGGCACCAGTATGTAAATCCGACAAACATACTATCACATCATGTCCGCTGCCTTCATACTGAACAACATTCAAGAAGTCGTTCTTATCGTAGGGTGCAACAGCACTTGTAATCAGTTCTTTGATAGATTCAGCACGCGCAATATCACGATAAACCTTGTTTGTTGCCGCTCGCTCGTCTCGCATCTTGACCTGTTCTATCTTCAATCGCTGCAGCTCGTCTGCCACAGTGTCTCTACACATATGTTCAAGTGCATAATCGTAGCCGGCCTTCCATGACTTATATTTCTTTCGATAGGCGCACTCCCCAAAATTGGAGTTTGTAGCTTCATTCAAAACAACGGCAGCTTGATCCCACGTCAACTTCCGCTCGGAGCACGCATTGCCAATACGAATCATATACTCGTCAAAAGATTCATCGTCCGCCTTTTTAAATTCATTCTTTTTAATTTCGTCCATTCGGCACCTCAAATATCAAAATTTGAATTGGTCCGACTTGTGCGGTTTAGTTCTTGTAACGCTTCTTCGGCCTCAACATTGCCTGGCAACTGAGTAAGAACAGATTTGATTTCTTCAGCGTACCAGTGATGAACAGTGCGCGTAATATGAACATTTGGAATCACCTTGCGAAGATATTCTGCCTCGCGCTTATTAATTTCTACCATAAATGATATTCTCCTTTTTTAATTTAAATTTGAGAGGGAAACCCTCTTTCATATATTAAGAAAATAAAGTCAATTTCGGTCTTTTGTTCTGTTTGCGTTCTTTTTCGCAATGCGTAGCTTTTCTTTTTTTGCTCCGCACTCTTTGCAATATAGACTGGCATTCGGTCTCTTTGCGATATACTTTTCACCACAAACAGTACAATAGCATTCTTTGGGATCAAACAATTCCCGTGCCACTTTACTGAGATTCAGTCGATTATTTTCAAGCGTCACATTGAAGGTGTACGCAATTACGTCATCTTTATCAAGTGCAAAATTCGGATATGTATATAAGCAGCCAATATCGTCTGTTCCGGTTCGATAGAGTAGATGATGCACGTCAGATAGTTCGTACATGCCGCGTACCGTATTGTATCCATCTTCCCAGTTGGGGCCACCGTGATACATGATTTCCGTCTGTTCGTCAAAACATTTTCCAAACCGCTTCATCTTAAAATCAGTGTCTAATGCCACTGTGTCGCTGCCATATAGTCGGCAGAAGAAGATAATTCCGAGCAAGACTCTAAGCTGTGCCCAGTTGATATGATAGCGGCGGCGAGCGTCGGTGATATAATCTAAATCTTTCTGATATAAAACAACTTGATGTACGTCAAGTATTGGCGCATTATTTTTGTGCCCTCTGCCGAATGCTTGAATCAGATGGCTACGATCATAACTGACAGATTCGGGGTTTCGCATACGTTCATAATAGATGGTCGCACACTCAATAGTGGAGAGGCTTGTCCTCTTCAATAGATTTCGCAGCATCAGGTTTGACTCGTGATAGTATTTCCAATTGTCAAGAAGCATATTTTCGTTGCAATAAAATGTCGTATAAGCCATTTAACCTCCTATTACAAAACATCCATAGATAAATTTTCTGGTACCAATATAGTAGAGAACCGAAATATGCATCAATAAAAGAATAAGGGTTTGATTTCCAATAAAGGATCTGCTCAGCTATATTCATTGTAACACCTACTTATTCAATTGGCGTAATTTCGCCATTAACGTAACGACAAAGCTGTCCATGTTCGTTATAGTATGGAGACATATATCCACTATGCAGCCAATAATATATAATTCTTGTGTTCTCATCGTAAACAAGTTTCGTGTTGTAAATACTGTATAAAGAGCTTCCATTATAAACAATCTTATCGCCTACATCGTTTTTGCGAGGAATAGATGCCCAAATCCCAATACCCAAACATAAACATATTACAGCTATTAAAGCGATAATCGTTGTCTTAAAACACTGATAACTCATTCTGTTTTATCCTCCCAGCCCACAGATTCATGAGCGAATTTTTGGATACGTTGAGCTTCATCCCAACTAAACATCATCTCGCCGCAATTCGCACATTTCATGGCGGTAACATTTGAGGCTTCAAGTTCCTGCCCCCGGCAGTGAAATTTATATGTCAATCCACTTGTCAATGTCATAGTCCCGCCACACTTAGGGCATTCCATCTGCTGTGGAGCTTCTTCTTGCTGAACTTTCTTCTTTTTGAATAGATTAAACATCGATTTTCTCCTTTATTTCTGATGGATAAAAATTTAAATCACCCGAAATATTTCTACACTTCTGAATTACATCGTCAAGATTTTTGTCTATAGCATAAGCTGTTTTACAATCAGGACAATATAGTCCATCAATACTTGGAATTTTAATTTCTTGATATGGCGGATATTTGTTTTTACATTTTATATCTTTTCCAACAACAGGATATACTTTTGTAGAACAACAAAATAAACAATGAAGTGTATTCATTTGCTCAGGTTTATCCATTGTAACCAGATCTTTCAAATTATCCATATTATTTCACTCTCGCCTCGTAAATTCTCGGTTCAGCCAAACTATATCGTTGACCAAGGTGTTAATACTTGCCATTCGGGTCGTGAACTGGTAACTGCACGGGAACTGGTTTGATTATTTTCAACTACGCCAGCGCCAGCCATGTGCCACAAGTAATTTCTTGAACTTGTTGGGGTATTTTTCATAACACAGCACGACTAGAATATTAGCCAACTCACGAACGTCGGGGCAGATCAGCTTGCACTTGTTACGATACACGTTGTAGATTGCTTGCCAGTTGGTTTCATAGGTCTTTGCTTCTTCTTTCGTCATGATGCCTTCAAGCTCTTTACGATAGAGTTTCCAGTTTTTGGCTTTCTTTTCTAGTTCTAACTGATTCTTGCGATATTTATTAAAGTCCAGAAAGACGGCTTCGATCTCATCAAATACATCCTGATCATAGCCGATTTCCGAATCGTACATTATATGCCAATCAAAACTGCCAGCGGGCTCTTTATGCCAACGGACTCCACGCTCCCAACGCTCAAGATCCATACAAAGAAGATTCATATTACTATGTGCGTTACTAAGATTATGTTGCCGTGCATAATAGGGTCCAGCATATTTTCATAAATCTAGGCAATGGACGACCATATGATGCTATATTTCTAGGAACCGAAAATTTCACTCCTGTTTTAGAAAAATCGATTTCTTTACCCATACAGATACTCAAAATATCTATATAGTTTTCGTACTCTTTTTTTGTTTTTTCTGTTGTTGCAACCTTATTGTGAAATGCACATCCGTAATTAGCATACTCGCCAATTTGGCTTTTTAATCCACGCAAAACACAATCAAGCCGATTTTGTAAATTATCTAATTGAGCAAGTGCAGTGATTTTATCTTGAGTATCGCAGACAATTCTTGCGTTTCTGTCAATACCTTTTAGCATAATATCAGAATCAATTACCAGCACGAGATCCCCATCGAAATCCGCGCCATTTAATCTCTGTGGAGTAATTGACTTTACGTTTATCATTGCTACATTTTCAAGATGACTACAATACTTTTGAGTGAGTTCGTTATTAACACCTTTTAGCACTGCATGTTCTGCAGACGCCAAATGAGGGTTTCGATCCACTACACGCCATCCAGATGCCGCACCCCTTCTGTCAAAAGTATAAAATTCATCAGATTCAAGACATCCAACAATCGGAAGACCAGCAGCTCCTTCCATGAATGCAA
>CYGL01000031.1_pt1 | contig 63882 bp, 101 predicted proteins | sample 485531 | NCBI WGS metagenome assembly CYGL01 (sample SAMEA3497897, study PRJEB9818) | human gut metagenome | reverse complement strand
TGCTCGAATGGAGGTGATAGACCGAAAGACAGGGCGAAGAGGCGATGTGAGCGTAAAGGATGCGAGTCGTGTTGGTGACTTTGGTGCTCATCTGTTTACGGGAAGAACGATAACAAGAGGAAAGGGGAAACCCATAGCTCGGCACTTGGATTCACCATCTTGCCGTCACTTCCCTCATATCCATTCATAGCACGGTCGAGTTCACGCTGCTTCTGAGGAGTAATCATACCAAGATTACGCATCGACCGTCCAAGCCTGGGCTTCCTGCTGAGGCGTAAGCTGTTTCTTGCTTGCCAATCTTCCGTATGGAGTGGCATATCCATAACCCGCCACCTACGCCCGCCACTTCTTCCAGACGCCTCCAGCCGTACGGGCCGCTTTTGCCATTGACAAAGCCAGTCCGCTTGCTCTGAGGCCTTCCATAGCCTTGTTGTGTCGTTTGGTCTCATCCGCCCTCTCACCTGCCAACTTCAAGTTTCCTTGCTGTACGCCAAGTATTCCATCGCGATATGCCTTCAAGTCCTTAGCGTTCTGGTCTGCTCTCTTGTCAGCACTTTTCTTAAGCTCAACCATCTGCCCTTTATAAGCTTTATCTGCATCTGCTGCATCCATCTTTATCTGCAAGTTGGCATTCTTATACGCAGCGTCAGCCTCAGCAGCAGCTTTTCTCGCACGTTCTGCCTTTCTCTTGTCAAGGTCTGCTTGCATCTCAGCAGTCGGATTATTAAACTTCTGTAGCGCAGCTCCCTTGGAAGTATTATAGATGTTCCCCATGTGTCGTATTGCGTCAGCTAAAGTGGCTATGCCGCATATTGTTTCTCGTCATGCGCTCGTCATAATCATCGTCACTCTCGCCTTCACGCCCTTCCTGGTCGCTTCTTACGACAATCCGCCAAGCCACTTAAAGAAACCACCATCCCTTTGACTATCGTCCTTCTCAAACACAGGAGCCGAAGTTGCGTCAACACCCAAAGGCTTAGAGTTAAGAGCATAAGAGGATGGCATACTTCCCTCCATATTACTTGGGTTTGATGTCTGCCACGATTGCTGAACATTACTGCCCTCATTCACTGGCTTACCGTAAGGTGTCCATCCCACATTCACCGGCATATTCTCAAACGTCGTAGGCCGTTTACCGCTAAACACATTAGCTGGTTGCTGAGGCTGTGCCAAAACACCAGGAGCCACAACACCAGGCTGTGTTACAACACCCTCCCTCTTCTCCTTATCGTCCAATACTGTGTTCATAATCCTCTACTTTTTTCTTCAACAAGTCAAACGCCTGACCAAGGGTATTGACAAACTTCTCTGCCTTTTCCCTACGCTTGTACTGAAATACTATCTCCTTGTTCAGTACCGCAATCACCTCGCACTTCTCTGACATGCGCTTAGCGTTCTTCTTCTTTATCCTCTCTATCACCTTGTCCTTATACGCCAAAGCATTCTCGGCCGACTTCAAGCAACGCTCAAACATATCACGCTCGGCACACAAGCCGTCAAAATGCGCAGCAAGGCTCTTATAATCCTCTTGAAGTTTCTCCAACTCCAAGTGATAACGCTCTGCAAGCTCCTTATTCATCTTCAACGACTTCTCCAATATCTCTATCTTCTTTGCTTGCTCGTCAACAACAGAATCCTTCAACAACCCCGCTGCCTCCATCACACGATCAACGTCTATACCTTTCTTCGCGTTTATATCAATCTTTTTCTTTCCCATAGTATAATCTTTTTTATTTTTTCCTACATGCGTTACAACGCTCCCTAAACTCCCGTCACATTCTTCAACTTGTCCGAGTATTGGCTATACAAAACCTCGTTCTCGTTAATCTTAGGAACAACCGAGCCTCCCATAGCTGCCTTGGCTTGTGGGCTTGATACATCAACCTTGCCCGGCTTTGATGCCTTCCCCGGACCATCCAACGCCGATGCTGCACTCATCATCGCATTACTCATATTCTGAGCGGCTGCAGCCGTAGTCTCTGCCTGCTGATTGTATATATCCTCTCTCTGCTTAGAAAGACTCTGCTCGTTCCTCATGTGCTGATCCGAAACACTCGCCTTTCTCGCCGTGTCATTGGCGCCAATATTCGCAATAGTATTACCCATCGTCCTATTTGCTGCCTCCTTTGCCATAGCTGTACTCGCCGCTGTTCCACCACCAACTGCTGCAGCTCCATCCGCCTTGCGAATGTAATTGTCCTGAACCTCCTGAGCCCTACGCATCAAGTTCTGACCAGCCTTTGTGTCCAGGTAGTCCGTATTATACTCCTTGTCATACCAAGCCTTCTCCGCATTCGTGCGATATTTCTGCTCGGCCAATGCTCTCTTGGCTGCCTTACGCGACTTAAGACCTCCAAACAACGAACTACCTATACTCAAACCTAAACTGGCTGCACTAAGCAAACCTATCATCGGATTATTCGCGCCCGACAACTCACTAAAGCCTAATGGCACCCTAAAGAATCTGCTAATGTTTGTCATATCTATATCTTTTTTTAATTCAAAAATACTACACTCCCAATCCCGTCAACACTGCTCCAAACACAGCTCCAACGGCATCACCTTGTCCGCTCCAAACTTGTCAACTATCTTCGCTATTTTATTTTCCATATCTACTGTATTTTTTAATAACCATAACTAACATCCTTTCTCTCCAGTACCTTTTTCTTGAGGAATATAACATTGACCCCCTTTTCCGGTAGTACCTTTTCCAGGAAATATACTAACGACCTCCTTTCTGTGGAGTACCTTTTCTGGGGAAAATGATGATGACCTCCTTTGAGAACAGTACCTTTTTATACCTATGCTTTTATCTACTATAATTCGCAGCCAGTACCTAAGCCCCCACCCCCTTTGGGTCGTTCATCATCCACCTATGCCTCATCGCTTCCTTATCCTCGCCATCATGCTCCAACCACTCCAACACGTCAGCACTCTAACCTATCCTCCCATATCACCCACCCATGCCACATATCACTCATGGCACTATCGCCACCCCTCCACATCATAAAGAGCAATCATCTTTCCCTCGTATTACCTACCATGCGTCTACCAAAGCCACTTTGTAACCTCCCAACTCCCTATCTATCAGTCATTTACCCCTTTGGATTATGACCCCGCAAGGGTCATGTTTCAATCGCTTCGATATTTTGGACGCATCTTAGACATGGCTATAGGGTGCACATAGAACAAGGGAAGAAGCCCAATACCCCAAAAGAAGCCTAAAAGGTCCTTAGTTTGCGTCAAATTTATGGAGAATAACAACATCTTTTTCCGTTTTTCGTCATGTCACAATTTTTTACTTTCCCTCACAAACCCCTTTATCGAGGCTTTTACCTAAAAAACCGACTTTTTAAACAGTACAAGCGGTCTAACCCCCGTAATTTTTGAGACCGAGAGTTGATTTAGTTCCGAGACAGAACAATTAAAAGGCATATAAATGTACGCACGAAAAACCGCTTTTGTAACATAAAAGTCAAAAGAAGACAAAACAAAGAGTTGCAAAGTCCAGTAAAAACGGCTTGCAAGTCGGAAAATCACGAAAAAACCACAAAAACACGCCTTATACGCTCAATAATGCGCACAAAGCACCCTCACACGCATAAACACAAAAAAGCCACTCCAGTGAGGATAGAGTGACTTATATATAGGAGAAAGGTGTATATCTGTATTGGAGAAAGGGAGAACAATGGGGAGATAAGGGAGGCTGCGCCTCCCAAGGGCTGACGCCCTACCCTCCACTGAGGCTAACGCCCATTGCTATTTGTCAATATTTCTTTCGAGTCTATACACGTATTTCTGGAATGAAATATAACTGTCGTATTCTTTCCCTAATGGTCCGATTATTTGAAGTACCCAATAAAAAGCAGTCAAAAATACAGCACAATACAGTATTGTACATATCCATGATATAAAATTGTTTCCATTCATTAGTTTACTTATGTATTTAGGGATAAATGTGAAATAACACATCATAAACACAATAGTTAAAGCCACTATAACAATATACAACAAAGCACGTAAGCAGTAATGAAATGTGTATATCATTCCATTGTCTTGTACGCTTTCACAAAAGACAAGGAACAGATACGCAAAGACCCCTATTGCGCATACGATACCTAATATTTTCCACTTCATTTCGATATACTTTTTATCTCCTCCACAATTGTGTTGAACTCCTCAAGAGTGTCAGCCGTGTAGTGAATACCATTGAAGCGCACGAAGGCTGCAAAGTCGCTGCTTGTCTCCTGAGGTGTATTAACCTCATCAGGAGAAGCAAATAACTGCCACATCGGTACATCAAGCGCAATCGCAATCTTTTCGAGCGAAGCAGTTGTTAGAGACTCTGCCTTTAGCATTTGTCCAACCGCTTGTTTGCTGACACCCATTTTTTCACCTAATGACACGTTAGTAAAGCCTTTGCTTGTCATTATCTCTTTTATTCTTGTGCTCATGTAAATTGTCTACTTTATGTTAACTACTGCAAATATACTCACAATATTAAATAAGTAAAGAAGTTTATTTACTAAGAAACGTTAAAGAAAAGAATATTCTTTACTAAAAACTTGTTTTAGTCAAGTATTTACTTTACCTTTGCAATCGTAATCAAGAGATTACTTCAACATTAGTATTAACAATTAAAACATACGATTATGGAAAGGTACGATTATTTATCAGCAGTGACAGCAGATGTAAAGGACTACATCAAGGACAACGTGAACTTCGCAAGCTATGAGAATGCCGACGAACTCAAAGATAAACTACAGGATGAACTCTGGACGGTTGACGGAGTGACAGGCAACGGCAGCGGTAGCTATACATTTAACGCTTGGGAAGCTGAAGAGAACATTTGCCACAACTCCGAACTAATCGCAGAAGTAGAAGAAGAATTTGGAAAACTGAAAAGAGACGACCCAGAGGGTATTGACGTTGCTATTCGCTGTTATCTCTTACCGCAAGCAATAGACGCAGCTGTAGACGAGCTTTGGAAAGATACGGAAGACTAATTGAAGATAAGGAGGGGCAACGCCCCTCCAAGGCTTCGCCAAACATCAATAATCATTAACACTATACGATTATGAAGAAGGTAATCTATAAAAAACGTCCCGCTCCTTGGAATTGGGGAGCGTTCGATGAAATAGGTATAATATGCGCAGCTCCTACAAAAAAGGAATGTCAACAAAAATTATCTTCAATGCGAAAAAACGGACGCTATAATATTAATAAAAATAAACAGCTATGAAGAAGTATACAACAAGACAACTCAAAGAGCTTGTCAAGACAGGTGCTGCAATTGACGTAACGGACGCTATCAGTAGTACCGCCATCCCAGAGTGGTACGAAAAAATAGGCTACTCAAAAGGCATTAACGGTCTCAATGGTCTACTAATGAAGGGCAAGAGTGGTAAGCTATACGCCATTACATCAAGGTCTACAGCAATAAGCCTCTTCACTTGTTGAAGAAATTCATCCGTGAGCGATAAGGCGCACATCACGTTCGAGACGTGACACGGAGCTAATAATATAATAATTTAAAACTATAGAATTATGGAATATTTAAAGACACAGGAGTACAACACACGTATTGACGTGTATTTCGACGGAGAGAAGTACGTTTTTGTCAACGCTTTTCACGGTCTTGTAGCTATAGCAAGACGGCAAGGGCTTGTTGATTTCACGCAAGACGGATATATGGCTCACGTCAAATTCGTAGTAGAAAAGGCTTCCACAATCACGAAGAATGCAATCACCCGTCTTATTCACAAGCAGGAAAGCAAATTTGTTTCCGCAGTTGTTGATATTGAATGGATTGAGACCACACAAGAAAACCTCCCTTACTTTGTCAGCGTAAATCTTGAAAAACGAGGTTAGCTAACTACTTGTAAAGCCGTGACCGATTGAAAGGCAAGCGGAGCGAGACCGCACACGGCACTAACTTTTAAAACATACAGATATGATAACATTAGCACAAGAGATTTGTTGTTTAGATTGCAAATATGCGCACTTCTATTTCAGCAACATTAATTCTTGCTTTGACAAGATAGTTTGTCAAGCTAACGGCAACCCAAACGGATGGAGCGGTTGTAGTAGATATTCAACAAAACATTAACCCCTAAAACATTACAGATATGAAACAGAGTGCATATTTAGGCTTTAGTTATGATAATTGTAGCACAACAAGGAAGCTCAAAAGCAAGACCCTTAAGGGTATGTTCGCTGAAGCCAAGAGAATAGTAGACAAGTACAACAAGGTCGGTTGTCTGAAGATAACCTTACATTATGGTGTATACCTCGCACCTGTACCAAGATATGCGGGAGACTGCAAATTTATGGAGTTTACTTTGTACGACCGCAAGGAAGAAGAGAGAATACGACACTAAAAACATTACAGATATGATAGAACTTATAATTGTAGTTATGATTGCCTCCTATGTAGCGGGTATATATGTAGGTAGACATTGGAGAGAGTTTACACAGGAATAAATCGGAAGATAAGGGAGGCACAGCCTCCCAACGCTTCGCCTAACTTAAATCTCATGGCACAGAAGACAAGAGTAGTTAATCTTACACCAATAGACGCTATACTGTTGCGCAATGTATTTAATTGCTATATCGACAACAAGCGCAAGCAGCTACAGCGTAAGAACCTCGCACCTATAACACGGAGGTTTATCGATGATGATATAGAATGTATAACAGAACTTATGACAAAAATCTTTAACAAATGAACAAGTTATTAGTAGCAGCATTGTTAGCAAGCACAGCACTTGCAGCAGTATCAACAAAGAAAGCAGTAGACGCAGAGTACGATAGAGCACAGATTAAAGAAGATGTACGCCTACTTATGAACGATATTGAAGAGTACGGAGACATCGACACATACACAGGTTCAGACCACTTCGAACGGCTCTACAATTGGTCTCACAATCTTAAAAACAAAGAACAATGATTGAAGAAGTGAAAATCAATGGCACACCCTTTTTTGTGGGATTGGCAGATGTGTACGGTGGAAAGATGTGGTTCATCTGCAAATGGTATCTTGACAACGAACCATCCACTCGTAAATTCTGGACTAAGAAGGAACTCGAAAACCACTTGCGTAAAATCGAGAATAAAATCATCAGACGTGAATTACTTGCCATGTTACACAAGATACACGGTAGAGCAGTATGTTACGCACGTTAACAATTATCCGTTGGGGAAAGAAACCATCTCGGAGCGACACCGACAACGGAACGAACTTAAAACATATAAATTATGAAGACAAGCATTATCCCCTGTCCTATCAACGAGAAGGACTTATGTAGCGACACCCTATTTGACGGTCTATTTGATAATAGTCAGTACGTAGAGAAAGGAAACAGATATGTCGGTTTTATCTGCGACCAAGTCGCCAAGGTTGAGTATAACAACAACTTCGTTCACATGTCATTCGAAAACTCTCTACACGATAGAGAGGCAAAGCAAATCGAAGAGTGGGCACGTGAGATAGAAGACAGCTACAACGAAAATCTGATAGACGAAGATGTTCGGTTAAATGTACGCTTTAAAGTCTTTGCGAAGTCTTGCGATACATACTTCGAATATATCATCAACGAGAAGTAACCCCACAGGCTGAATGTGGTTCAAGCCACTCCACTTCGATGCAAGGTCGGAGCAGCCACCAATATTAATAACAATTTAAATCATACTATTATGGCAAAGTACAAAGTATTGGTTATTGAAACCTTAAGCAAAGAGGTTGTTATCGAGGCTAATAGCGCAAAAGAGGCAAAGGCTATCGCTAACGATATACGCAGCAAAGGAGAGCTAATCCTTACGGCTGATGATTTTGATAACTTCTCAATCCATTGTTGGGAAACTTGTAAAATTAACGAAAAATAGAAGCACTATGACATTACAGGAATATCTTGAAACCAAGTTGGGTGAAATGGCAAGCCAAGACCCAAACTTCCGTGAGCGTTACGAGGATAAGAAGAAGTCTATGAAAGATTGCCTCCTTTATGTTACACAACAGGCACGCAAACAAGCAATACGTGGTTGTGCAGCCATATCCGACGAAGACGTGCTACAGATGGCAGTCCACTATTATCAGGAGAAAGACGTCAATCCAACTAATGACACCCCAAAGGCTAAGGTAGTGGCAGCAGCACCCAAGCAAGAAAAACCGCAGCCAGTACTTATTCCCAAGCCACAACCCAAGAGAAAGGCTAAGAAAGTAGACAACTCATTACAACTTGATTTATTTGGAGGAATGTAATATATGAAACCACGCAACAAGATAGAACAAGAGGTCGTTAACCTCTCCCACAAGTTAGGCGAGATAGGCAAACGTGACAACGCTCGCCTAATCCGCAACACATACGGCTCTTGCAAGTACGAGGATATGTATAACCGTTGCTATGCCGTCATCAACCAGTCTTACAAAGGTTGGCAAGTGCTCAGATATTTCCGTATCGACCGTCACGGCAAGCGTGATATTTCCTATAGCACATGGGAGGTTTTCCAACTATGGAACAAGGTAGGCGAAAAGCAGATACTCATAGCACGTCAAAGAGCGTTCCATTATTACGTAGACGCTTTTCTCCTTTCCTCTCCATTGGAGATACGGCAAAATCCCAAATACTGCGCATCGTGGCTGCACTTCACCGATGTAGGCTTTTCCTATATGTACGACAAGTCCATCGACGGCACATACAAATATTGCGACAGCCTTATTCTTGCAACTGAGCGCAAGCAATGGTATCGTTTCCTGTCCGTAGACAAGTTTGCCGAGACAATCCTTAAGCAGCGTCACGAACTTGCCGAGTACATGCTTACTAACAACATACTTGACAAGGAATACATGAAAGCCGTGCGCATTATGTTCCGCCACAATTATGTGCCAATGAACGAAGGGCACACGGCATACAATCTCTACTTCGACATGCTACAAAACATGAAGTATATAGGTTGCGACCTCTCCAACCCTCATTTCGTGTGTCCCGACAATCTCATGCACACGCACGACTGGGCATTGCACGCTCGTCAGGCTCTTGAAGCCAAGCGCAAGACCAAAGCCGAGCACGAAGAGGAGATACAGCGCATCAAGCGTGCTATGGATAAGAACGAGAAGTACATCAAGGCTCGTAGCTGCTTCTTCGACATGACCATCAGCGACAGCCTAATCTCGTGTCATGTCCTACAATCGGTAGACGAGTTCTACGAGGAAGGCACAGCGATGCACCATTGCGTATACGCAAACAAGTATTACGAAAAGCAGAACTCGCTTATCCTTTCCGCTCGTATCAACGACAAGCGTATTGAGACCGTCGAGGTAGACCTTAAGCAGATGAAGGTAGTTCAGTGCTACGGTGCTTGCGACAAGTTCACGCTCTATCACGACCGCATTGTCAATCTCGTCAACAACAACATGAATATGATTAAACAATGTATGAACAATAAACAATTAGCAGTTTAGATTATGAACGAAATCAGAAAGATTGCAGTCGGAAGTTCGTGGAGGATATTTCCCTTGAAGCCAACGCCTAACCGTAAATTTTTATTAACTTTGCAAAACAGAAAGGAGGTATCCATTATGAACGCTAAAGAATGGTGCATAGTAATAGTATTTATCTTAGCTTTGATACTTGCCTGTTAGGGCATAACCAATGGCGAGTCATGACAATCTTGTGGCTCGCCTTTTCTTTCAACACCAAACACACTTAATCATATGAAATCAATAATAGTAATATACGACGACCTCTTCGAACTCGACCGCACCGAAGTAGCCTATCAAGGCGAGACGCAACTGAAGTCAATCGTCAAGTCGCTCATGGCTGACTATCCCGAAAGCGAGAAAGCCGAGGTCTACAACAAGATAACGCAATCTCTTGTCTATGCCTACAGCCGTGACCGCAAGGGCAACATTACCGAGATTGAGCGGTACGTTCCCAAGCGACCGAGCCGACCAAGAGCCACCATTACACCCGACCCCAAGTTCCCAAAACGTATGACCTTTTGGATGAACGATGCAGTCTACGAGCGTCTTGACAACGTGAGAGGTCACAGAGCTTCCTTCGTGCGCAAGGCAGTAGAGGAGAAACTTGAGCGAGATGGCGACCCGCTGCCTATTGACCCATGCCCCAAAGTAGAAGGACACCCCGACCGTCGCTATCATCGTTTGTTCAAGTCGCTACCTCCAACATTACGCACATACGACGCACGTACCACCTACCGCTCGCCACTCACCATTGTCAAGACTCCCGATAATCTTTGGCGAGTGTCCTATGGCGAATACTCCACCCTACAAGGCGCACCTTCTACCGAGAACAAAGACTTGCTTTCGGCTCTCGAATGGCTTGATATTTGGCTCAAAAAATACGGCAACAAGTGGATCGTCGGCAAAGTGATAAAGGATGAGGAGAAATAATCTCCTTATCCTTTTTTTAATATATATCAAGAAAAACGTGCATTTGTTTACAAAATCTTTCTAAAAGCTTTCATTTTGTTATTATTTTCGCTATATTTACGTTTTTCTAAAACAATAAGGTTATGAAAGAGTTACCAAAACAAACAACAGCAGAGGTGAGCGTAATACTCAACCGCTCAATTTTCTTCTTCTATTCTAAGGCTCTTCGATACGTGCCTGTTTCCCTCATGCTCTGTCATTGGTATGGAGTATACAGTTTTCACGACAATCCACGCGAGATACTCATAGACATTCGTGAGAACGAGGAATGTATAGCCTATCTCTACTTCATGGTCTACATCTTCCCCGTTGTCTTCATGCTCCCTGCAAGTCACTTTTTTAAGCTATGTTGGATATGGCGCATACCGTTCACCTACATCATTGGCACGAATGCCATACGGCTCTATTACGGCTCATGGCTCATAACTAACGAAATGTACGATGCCGACTTCATCCTTATCCTCATGACCTTGGCTCTGTATGTCTGTGCCATCGTACAGGTGACATGCCGCATCTTCCGACGCAACAGAACGTCTAACACTAAAACCAAATAACTATGAATGTACGCAACTTACTTGCTGACGCTTTCGATAGCGCAGCTTCACGCATCCGCAACAACTCTTGCGGAATGACAGACCAGGAGATGGAGTCTGCTCTTCACAAAATGCTCTATCTGCTCGACTCCGACCACCATTTCAACGAAGACAACGCACGTGCTGCCATCGCACGTATGTACTACTTCTGTGACGACACGCACAAATGCTATGCTCCGTTCTTTGCATACGAGGAGATAAAGGCAGCTTACGACAAGATGCAGCCGACCTTGCCAGACGATTACAACTTCTGGGACTTTTGTGTTACCGTCAACCTCATGTACTCGAACCACATCGAAACACTCCGCTCATGGTTTCGTGACCGCAGCCGACTGTTGCAGAAGTCATGCGAGTTAGCACGAAGCTTCCTCCTTGACGAGGACACCGACCACCCAACAGACAAGATTTGGTGGTATGTAAATTCTTAATCGAAAGGCGGATGAATAGGTTTTCCCTGTCCATCCGCCTTTTTGTTATTCCTCCTGTTTGCTTTGCTCGTACTGCTTGCACTTGTTGCGCAGCCATGACTCCAAGTTCTGTGTCTCCTCCATGAGCCGCTTCTTGCTTTCAAAGCTCAAAAGACTTGGTACTGTTGCGTGTACGCTACCAGTATATTTATTACGTACAAATATGTGAGTAAATACTTTACAATCGTGTTTGTTGGGCAATGGGATAATGCCGAACAGCTTTCTTTGTGAACAAAGATATATATATCCCATTAGGAAGACCTCCGCTACCTCCTCGTAGTAAATCTTCATTTCTTTTTCTGCTTCCAATATCATGTTGTCAACAGAAACCTTGGTGCCGTAGATAATTCTTTTCTTCATAGTGTGTTTGTTTAATGCTACAACTTAATCCCACGGTGTTTTGATTGTTCTACGCTTTGCGTATCTCTTCGCCCACCACAAGAACAAATGTGCAGCGATATTGATAACTACAAAAAGGATAATAGGAATGAGCACTACCAACCACGACCAGTTAATCACTCCGCAGATCTTCAACACGATAAAGGCAATCTGCAATGCTGCCATGAAAAAATCTAAAATGTTAATCTTCATATTATTTAAATTTTATAAATTTGTGGTGGTATAAAACCACCTTTATTTTTATTCAAAAATTCATCGAAGGGCTTCTTCTTTTTCCCTCTTGAAACTGTCAGAAAAACCATATCGAAGGACGGTTTGCTATATTCTCTATAAACATATTTATATCGATTATTGTAACGGTCACTAATTTTCGTCAGTTTTATGTTATTCTTCTTGCAAGAAGGATATTCAACAAGAACTTCCTTCTTAGCCTTTTTCTTTGCTATACGTATTTTCATGTCGCCTCCATTCTTTAATTTTAAACCTTGAGCAGCGGAAGTAAGTCCTATAAGGGGACAAACTTCCCCTTGCTCCTTTCCTCTTCCATGCGCCTTTGGTCGTAAGCATGGTCAGCTCACGACTCGCTTTCCGGTCTAACAGATTGCCGTTATAGACTCTCCATCTTACTGGATATAGAAAAATCTGCCTTCCCATTACTGTCCCCTTCCTTACCGCTTTGTTCGGCTTTTAATCGTTTCAACATCTTGCGTAGTCTGTTTATCTCCCTTAACTTTGCCTCAACAGCACTCGACAGTTTCTGTGTATATTGAGGCAGTCGTCGCAAAGCTGCATTCAAGCGTTGGTCTAACTTCCAAGTTGCTGAAGGAGCGCCGCCCATCTGAGAACCATAGTAGTTCCAATGGCTTGTCCAATACGGATGATACTTAAATCTACTGTGAGTGTCGCACATTCTACAATAGAAACCATAAGTAGCACTCGCCTTAATTATCTTCTTTGCCAATCTTGCTTTCATAGGCTATTCTTTTTTGATGTTCAACTTCTCCTGCCATTCCTTATCGTGGATAGAGCCAACAATCTCTACATCGCGTTTATAGTCGTTAACAACGACTCCATATAACGGCCATGTGCTTGTGAATAGAGGGATGGCATACACCACATCGAAGCAGTAACCGCGAACACCATCAACAACATGACCGATAACTTTGCCATTATGGGCGAGGATATCACCGTCATATATTTCCTTGCCGTTCTTGTCTTCCAGTCCTGTGTTACTGCCTACAGTCTCTGGATCAACCTCATACCCACCAACCACTAGTACGAGGCTCTAAGCCTGTTGTTGTCACTTTTTGGTTGTGAACCAAGTCACCATATCGCCAAGCGTCCGTAAACGACGTCTTTGTCCACGAAATTTAAATTGTTCTCATAAATTATTCCTCCTTAAGTTTTACAGGTTCATCATTCCAGTTAAGCTCTCGTCCGATAAGCTTCTTTATGCTGCCATTAGGAAGTTGGAAACCATAGGCTCCATATCTATCTTGCGGCAACCAATAGTTGTGCTCGACACAATCCCCAGCCCACATATCAGGCTTACAGTTGAATATCCATTCACCAATAAAATCTACCGCTACCCATGCCATGATTATTCCTCCTTTATGCCGAAGGGTGTACCATCGATAAATTTATACATCTTAAACATATATTCATAATCAAGCCAATTTTCTTTTGTACCAAAATTTATCCTGTCATCCATAATACCTATAATATTGAAATATCCATGAGATGCTTTTATCCACCCAAAAGGCTGATGTTTCTGTATTTCCTGCCAACACTCTACTGCATCCTTAAATGGGCGGTACTTGGGCTCTGACTTGATGCGGTATTCATTTGATTCAATATCGAATGTTGGCGTGGAGGTTCCGCTCCAATGTTCTTCGCCTAATTCTCTGTACTCTATTTTTCTGCCTTCTACGAACGCCTGTATAATAGGCAGAAGGTCTTTTGCTTCACTACGATTCATTGTTACTACTATTTGATTGTTAATTATTCCATGGATATATTTATAAAATTTTTCAACCTCCTGCAAATACAGACCTCCACAATCCTTTTCTAAGATCAATCATTTTTTGTTTTGTCTAAAGTTTGTCGAGTTCTATCATTTCGACGGTTTGTCACATCTTCGAGTTTCTGTACTATTCGAGCTTGTATTAGCAACCATGCTCCTCTTTCGAAATCTGTTATGTTGGCTTTTCTTCAGTCTTACTTCAGGGCGATGTCGACAAGCTCCGCACAGTTCTCGCATTCTTTTTACGTGTTGTCTCAAGGTGTATTGTCTCCAATGATAGCCAATATAATCGCCATATATTACAGCTTCTTTTAATATTTCTTCGTTCATTTTTCTTCCTCCAATTCTTTAAGAAAAATATATACATCTGTAAATGTAAAGTTTGTCAGTTTTTTATATCTATTTACTATATTTTCTACAAGATACCATTTGTTATTAATGATAACTTCTTCACCTATACGAGGAATATTATTGTAAGAGCATTTTTCATATTGCAATATGGAGTTTTCCTCATCCTCTTTTTTATAAAAAAATACATTCATAACAATCCCTCCATGTCAATTATATTCTCCATCATTTTTTATCCTCCAAAAAATCAATGTTAAGTTTATATTTCTCTTTTACTTTCTTGAATTTATCCAAGAGGAAAGGGTTTTGCAAGATTGCATCCTTTACTTCTTGTACAGTACCATATTCAACTAATACGATAGTCTTACTACCTGGGCGTTCATCATCTGGAGAATAAGGGACACCGTAACATGTGTAAGGTACTCCGTCTGACAAGTAACGTAGAAAGGTTCCAGTATTCCCGTCTAAAATCTCATCAGATATGATTCTGTCTATCTCTTTAGAATCCTTATACTCTTCTTTTGAAAAGAGTGAAAGTTGATTCCCAAAGGATAATGCCCAACACAGCCATCAGTACCGAAATATATTATGCGGTTTGGCTGCTTATTATGTTCTACTGGTTCAAATGTTGACATAGTTACAAATTTTCTATTTTTTCTATAAGTTGTTTACGTGAAAGTCCACTATAGTAATATTCACCATGTACTGTTAGGACAGAACTATTTTCACCGCACCAATCATGGATTTCCTTGATGTCTGATACTGGAATACTAACAGTATCGCGTGTACCAGAAATTACTTCTATAAACTTCATTGTTCTTCTTCCTTTCTTGGTTTTAAATTTTCACAACGGCATGTTGCTTCTCCGAAATTGATATTGGCAGGGAAAAAGTGATAATAACTACAATATCCACCAAATAGGTCCGCATAAGGACAGCACGGACAATCCCCTTGTATTACATTCTTCATCTTTGTTTATTTATCTCTCCCAGCTGTCACCAGGGAGAGGTGTTTTTTATTCTTTAAATCCGTAAAACTTTAACTCGTTATACAGAGCTTGTATGTCTCGTTTAACAAGTTCTAATATGTCTTCTTTTTGTCTTATCTTCTCTCTTATAATAAATTCAACATCTCCTTCCCCTATAAAAAAGTATTTTCTTTTCATTGAGGAAAGGTTTAAACTAATCGACATTATGAGTAAAACAGTTAATAGCAAGAATATAATTTCCGTCCTCTGGATGTATCATTATGTACTTCCATCTACACAATTCTCCGTCTACTATTTCTGTTATTTCACAATTTGCTGTGAGTTGTAATATGTCTTTGAATCGTTCCATAAATTTATTTATTTTATTCTTACTCAGTTACCAATTCCCAGTCTTCTGCAAACACATCGCTTGACGATGGCACCCATGAGTCAGCACGTCCATCGGGGTTTATGATAAGCATCTGATTGGTGTAGTCGATATGTGGTTCTTTGCGAGCCATAATGATGTCCTTGGCAGACTGAGGAAGCGACTGCATGTTAGGAATGATGTCACCAGTGATATGAGAAGGAACCTGCTTCACAATAAACAATCCCTTACCATTCCATCCCTTGCGTCTTACAGCAAGACCAGCCTTCAGTAAGTTAATAGCACCACCGAAGTTAACAGAACCTACTTCACGATAGGCTTCCTCAAACACACTCTTAGGAGACCAAGACTTATATCCGTCTTTGTACTCTACTAAGTAGCCATCTTCCTCAACGGTTGCTGGCTTCAGTTCTCTACCAAGCACTTTCTGTGCTTCTGTCATAGTCATAGGCTCTGCCATAATGACCTTCATACCAATAAACTTTTTCATATTATTTATATTTAATCCCATAAGGGATGGTTAATAAGTTCGAACTCGTAGACGAAGACATAGGGGTTGCGCTTCCATGTGCCTTTTCCTGCGATCTTGTCAATGAGCAGGGAGTATGGTTTTTTGGCTGTCCCATAGGTGGCAGATTCATCTGTGATGCTGTAAAAATGCGCCTTGTTTATTCTGCTCTCAAAATCCACGATACCCTCAGCCAAACAATCCTCTTCGCTGATGTCTTGCAGACGCTCGATACGAATGTTGGTGATGCGGATGCGGTTCGGCATGAGGTCTGCCTTAACGAACATTTTGTTTTTGCAACCTTTCTCGAATTTAATACACTCTAATGGCATCCCATGAATGCCACAAAGTCGATAGAACTCATCATTGTCTGCAAGGTCTATGTATCTTTGCGCAATAGCTACATTTTCTCCAACCTTGTATAGTGAATGTTCCAAGGCGTAATCAAGCATTTCTTTCAGTTCTTCACCCTCTGCTTTATAAAGTCGGTCTTTACAATATTCCTTCCAATCAGCAATAGATTCTTTTGTCCAACCTTCGTACGTATTCAAACGCTCGAAAAGCATTGTAGGATTCAGAATACGCCTTGTCTGCGTCTTGCGACCTTCAAGTACGGCTTGGGTGAGTCCGTACTTGTTATTGAACATGATTTTCTTCATCTTTTTTAAATCTTTAAGTTTGCGTCCAAGCCCAGTGCCCAAAGTATATGCTGTAGCTCGTGGACGTTATTTGCAACATTAAGTTTTACATAAAGTCCATCAGTAGTGCGTTTTAAGAAAACTCTTATACCATTTTCATATCCAAACTCTACAGACAAATACATGTATTTACTAATCATCATAAAGTACCATCCTTCTGTTCTCTTCTTCCACCCGTTCTTTTCGAGGATTTCGGGGGTAAGGGGGATGGGGTCGATATTGCGACACAATACTCCATACGGCCATCTGTCGTTTGAAATGGGTTTAAGACCAATACTGCCTTCATTTTCTTTGTATAGGGGTGTGGAACGTACTTCTGATACTTTTCCTATAGTACCTTGTTCTAATGAGCAGTTCTCGTTAACGATTACAAGGTCGCCTATTCTTAGGTCTTCTGCTTTAATCATTTCTTACCTCCTTTCGGCAATATGTCTTCGATGTAGCACCATTTGATTATTTCATAAACATCTGCATATTTCTTCCAAGGAATAACATTGCAATACACATCTACAACATAAGTACCCTCTATTATATTACAAATGCGTTTAACGATAATTGGTTTTCTGTATTCGGGTTCTTCTTTGGCATCATGCCAAATAGTCTCCTTGAACCATTCGATACCACGTATGAAACCTGCTGACATACATATATTTGCCTTTGGACTGAGCACATCAGCAAAAACTACGTCAGTTGCTGCTTTTATTTTCTCTTCGTTTATCATATTATTTTTCTCTGATTTTCTGATATTGTTTAACGAATGTCTTTTCCGTGACCCACTCGCTGTATCGTGTGCGATAGTAAGTCTTTGGTTTGCCTGATACCAAGCCGTTCTTGTCGCGAGGGGTGTTGACGCTCTTGTATATCGTCGGAACAATGTCGGTAGACTGGTATGCCGTAATGTATTCGTCCTCGAAGGCTATGTGGGCAGTCTCACGGAACTTGACACTTTCGAGGGAGAAGGGGCAGCTCATTTGCTGCCTCCTTCCGTGTATGGGTCGGTTGTGCCGAGGAGGTGTTCGTTACCTTCGTAGGGGATGCAGTAACGATAATACACACCCATACAAGCATAAGGATAACCTTGATCATACTCCCTGTAATGTGAGAAATAGTTAGCGTACCATTCAAGTCCTTCAGCGTCCCTCACCAACACCTTGTCGAACGGCTTGAACGGACACGTGGACTTTACAGGATCTACTTGCATGGTGTCGGGATTGTACTTGCCACCAAAGAACTTTTCCATGTCGGAGATAAACTTGTCACGTTGTTCGTCACTTGCCTTGACAAAGTCATCTATAGAAAGGACCCTTTTGTCTCTTTTTGCAAATCCCCCTTTTTTTAATTGAAAGACAGAAGCTTTGAAAGAGGTGTAAGAATCGTCTGTCCATTCTTCGACAAGAACTCCACAACCATTGGATAAATGTATAGCCACGTCCCCTCGCTTGAAGAACTTTGTCCAGTCGCGCATTTCTGAGGAGGGGAAGAGGAGACATTCTGCTGTTGGAAACCTAATAGCGTAACGTCCGTCTTTTGTAAAATTCACAAAACTTCCTAAGTTAGTCTTTATACAGATTGGATAATTATCATTAGTATCATCAATTAGAGAGAATTCAACCTCACCATAAATCAGAGAGTACAGCTTCATCCCCTTCGGGCAGTCTTTCAATATCTCTGCTATGTTAATCTTGTTTTCCATTGTTGTAATTTTTATTGTAACACATTTCCAAAAATTCTATTTTCCCGTTGGTATTTCTTCGTCAGTTCCATGCGTGACCGAATCTAATTGTCTGCAAATCTGCTTGTACATCAGCTTGCACCATTCGTCGGCAGGAGTGCCGTTTAGGCTGTCAGCATACTCCTTGATGGTAGTCAGAGCTACATATGCGCCAACGTAAGCACTATTCATGTCGCTCTCTCGTGATTCTTCTTCTGTCACTCCACCCAAAAGGAGGATAAGCCATGTCTTGATTTTCTTCTTCATAGTTGTATGTTTCGTAGGATGAAAGGTTGTGAGGATTGAGTCCTTAGAAGATGGACTTTGACTAACTTGTGTACAGCACGTGGCTGCGCCTTGTTAAAATCATTAACTATACGACGTTCAAGTTCTGTGTGCCATACAGGTTTATCTGTGCCAGGAAGAGTGATTTCGGCACGGACTCGCTGACCGTTGTCAAAAGTGAGAATAGCTGTGCGCTGCTCACGAGGTACAAAGTGGATTGTGTTTCATTTCGCACTCCTTTCTGATATAGATTGTATCGTTTTGTTATTATTTACTTTGATGTTTATAGGAGTATCTTCTTTGAAGTATTCCCATAATGTGTGCTCTTCTTTCATTACTCTGTTGTTTTTATCGTTTCTTTACATTCTCATACAGCTCCACGATTTCCTCGTCTGTCAGCTCACCTTCCTTGTCCAGTCCATACAGAAAGAATTTCTCCTTTGATATGGACGTCACACCTGCCTGTGCTGCAAACACCGATATACCTCTTAGTGTGCCCGTCTTGCGGAATATGTCCACTATCTTTCGCACGTAGGCGATGAAGTTTTGTGTCTGCTTGTCGTAGACAATTCTGCAATCTTTCGTCGGCTCATCTTTGTCTGACGGTTCTTCTGTTCTGCTGTCAAACAGTTCCTCTATAGCGCCGATATTCAACCCTGCCTTGCGCAATTGGTTGCCGTACGCCTTTAAGCTGCCGCACAGTTGCTTCACTACCTCCACCGTATAGCGTGCGCCCTTCAGTTTCTCATACTCTTGGTTGAGATTGTCGTACTGTTTTTTCAGGTGCTTGTATTCGCCCTCAATGGCGCTTTGCTTGTTCTTCGCCTCCATACGCTCAAGCATATTGCGATAGAGCACGTCCTTCTGCTCTACGAGCATGTTCAGACGCTCGTTCTCCTTTTTTAGCTCATCGCGCTCAGCAACAACCTTGTCGTAGTTGCGCAGTATTATACGTGCTTGGTCTATAGGCGAGAGGTCTTTGTTGAATGTTGCCATAATTGTAATAGTTTTATTGCTTATTGTTATTCGATTCTACGATGCAACTCAGCTGTTCTACCTGCTGCTGCAACTTAAACATCTCCCTGCTCGCATGGTCTCTCTCCATTCTTGCCTCTGCTACAAGTACCGAACCTACAACCACACTCGCTATCAGCACCACCGCCACGCAAACCCATGGCAGCCTATGAGCAAAGCTATTGATGTCTCTACTTACGCCCTTAGCAAAGGCCCAGCCGTATTTTAAGGCATACACGCCTGCTTCTCTTGTCGTGGCATTATCCACAAAGTCTATTCTTGTTGTCTTCATATTTCTTTATGTTTTAGTTATTTTCTTAATGATTTCCCCCTGAACACGATTTTCTTAGTTATCGCCCTCAGTCTGTCTACGGTTCGCTCCCCATATTTCTCCACCATCTTCTCTTGCGACAGATTGGTCGTAAACATCAGCAGCTTGCCTTTCTTTTCCGCCTCGTCTACAATGTCTGGGAACCTGAGGTTTCTGTTGCCATAATTTACATCCACCGATTCCTTGCCCACATCATCTATATATATAATGTGTTTCTTTACGATGTCGTCGAATTTACTGTTCAAGTCTTTCGCGTCATATAGAGAGATTGTTTTGCGAGGGAAGTGATAAAAGTTAAACAGCACCGGGAGAATCTTTGCGCCTATCAGCGTCTTGCCTCTTCCACACTCGCCACAAAGCCACAGACCACGTCCCTTGTTGTCCGTCAGCCATTCCGCCACTTCCTCGTATTCCGGCTGCCATACAGCGCCCTCACCGCAATAGTATTTCAGTCCGTTACACAGCAACAACTTTGCGTTGTCAATGTGTATGCTTACCTTCTTCGGCGACCCAAAGAAGCCTGTACCTTGCAGCGCCAGCTCGTATTCCTCCCACACGGTTTTTATGTCTTTTCCTACCATGTTTCTTCGTTTTTAAATTCGTCCTCCTCCTTATGATACACCATTCCGATGTCCTGCGAAGTCTTACGCGACAACTTCCTCTCGTCATCGTTCTTCTTCCATGTAGCCAACCTTCGAGCTATCTCGAACGTCTTCTGCTTCTCCCAGTGCATCTTCGTGCCACCCTCGTTTACCTGCGCCCAATGGTTATAAAACTCTTCTATCAAGCTTTCTCCATATTTCTCAACGAAAGGCTTTAACGCCTCGTGAAATTCTACCTTACGTTCTTCGAGCGTCTTTCGGGGCAAGTCGTCCTTGTTAAGCTTCTGTTTACTTGTTGTTAACTTACTGTTAACCGCACGATTTCCCTCCATGTTTGTAACACGCTTATAATAAGCTATTTGAGGTATGTATATGTACGTTCTTTTTTGTTCACTCGCTGTTAACCTGTTGTTTACTTGTTGTTTACTTCGTAATTCTATAGCACCCAAACTCGCAAGTCGTATCACGTACTTATACAACATTGTTCGCGAGCGATTTAAAGCTTTAGCCATGTCCGCATAAGAAGCATCTACATATCCCTCATCGTTTGCCTTATATATAAGGTAGAAGAGCGTTAGGGTTGTAGGTATATCTCCTATCTTCCTAAAGCAAGCCCCAATGTCAGCCATATTTAGAAGCTTTTGTTAGACATCTTTTTCTTATGTTCGTTTACGGACGGTAGTGGTCCTTTACATGGTAAAAATCCTTCTTTTATTAGAAGACTTTTATAAAGTTTTACGGCTAAAGGCGATAACCTGACCTCTGTTGCAACCTCTTCGTCTGATATTAAAGTTAAACCATCTTCATCCGTACTTTTTGCGAAGCACAGCCATATTTTGATAGCCGTCCAGTCGAACTCCAGTAATCTATTTGGTATTTCCATAATCTTATATTATTTAAGCTTCATAAGATTATACCCGGTCACCGCATTAAACCACCGACCTTGCCAATCTCTTGCGTCAATGCTTATGTCGCATCCCACAGCGTCACCATTGCCAAGTTGGTTCACCACGTCTACTTGCGCACCTCTAAACGTCACCACTATATTCTTCGGATATTGCAAGCTCGTCACATGCTCTATCACAACGTCACGTTCTCTCCACTCTCTGCCAGACTGGCTTAAGCCGCTCTTCTCAGGCAGAATCTTTATTATCGGTCCTTCAATATGTATCATCTTAATTCAAAATTTATTAATTCCTCATCGCCAAAGGCGACAATTCCTAATTCCTAATTCCTAACTCGTAATTCCCTACACCCATCCTGCGCCACCGCTCGCCAGCTCTGCCTTTGCGCTTCTCAGTCCTCTCTCGTCGTCCTTGTCCGGTATTATCACCTCGCTCATCGACGCATAATCCAGAAAGTTCCTTATCACGCTCGACATTTCAGCTGTAGTCAGGTAACACAGCGGTTTTGGTTTTTTACTTCCGTCTGCCAGGAATATATGCGGACACACGTCCTGCTGTATCGTCCGCAGCACACTATAGAAGGTCTCGCCCTGCTTATATCCATAGTAACTGATGATGAAGTTCAGATAAGCCATCTGCTTGTTCGTAGCCACCTCCCTGTGCTTCACTATGTCTATCGCATACCCGCAGTCGCGAGCCTTGTCTATCTCTCTCATAGCAGCCATATACTGCCTTGGGTCATTAAGCCGCTCAAAAGTCGCCATACCCCCTTACCCCCTTTCAAATGATTTCATTCTTAATGTGCCAAAATAGTACCATTAAAATGTTGCCATTTTTCAAGCAACAGCCTTTGAAGTTCTCTTTTGACTTCGTTTAAGCATTTCAACTTCCACTTTGTGCAGCGTCCTTTTACAACAAATTCGCTATAAGGGATTAACAATAATCCGCTTGTCGTATGTCGCATATGACGATCAATGTGCTTCGCTGCCTTCTTTATCTTCCTCGGTACTCTCATTGCTAAAATTTCTTTTAGTCCACTCCATTATTTCCTCGAAACTTTGTTCTCCGCTCTGAAGTTCCTTGATAAATTTTCGTAGCATATCTATTGCGTCGAAACGCGTTCGTGCCACCCAAACCTTGTCCTGTTCTTGGTTTGCGTAGTTAACAATTATTGTCAGCAACTCAAGCACACGTTTATCACCACTATAACGCACAAGTTCGTTATAGTCCTTTACGGATATTGTTACCATTGGTTCCATAATTCCTATTTTTAAAGTTCATCAAATTCTTTTTGCAAACGCTTCTCTGTCTCCACTAATAAATCAAGGAGTTTATTTTTAAACTCCCTGTCGAGTTCTAAAAGTAAATCAATGCTCTTCAATGCCCCTTCTTTTGGTCCCCCACTAATAAATAGATAATTAGTGTTTTTACAAGCATCTATACACCTACTCTTAATGATAGCTTTTTGATATACTTCTTCTTTCATATTGTTGTTTGTTAAAACTTCTTCAAGACAGACAAGCACAGCAAACTGGAGTTTTGTCAGGGCTTTCACCTGTAGTTTCACTTCCTCGTCATTGCGGACGTTCCTTATCTTAAAATGTTGTCTTACTAACAAATTAAGATTGGTATTCCTGAGCTGAATTGTCTTTGCGGTAATTGTTATTTTACGGCTACAGCAAATGCCAACCAGTCTAAAACGGCTCAACTTCATACTGTACTTGCTGTCAGGGAGAGTGCTTATTACTTGGTCATCATGATCTGCGGCACATTTCCGTAAACCGGGAGCTTGCCATCCCACTTCTCAATCCACATCTTTTTGAGGATTGCAGGAGTGAGACTTGCAGACTTGAGCTCGTTGGCCTCGCGCTCGGCACGTGCCTGCACGAGCATCTTCTCGGCTTCTGCCTTCTTGACGGCAACCTCGTTGAGTGCTCGCTGCGCCTCCTGAATGGCCTTGTTCTTCTGGTTGACTGCCTGCACGATAGAGTTTGGGTATTTGAGACCAGAGGTGAGTTGTTCGAGATGGAAGTGCTCATTGGCAAGTGCTTCGCTTAGTTGTGCCTCTATAGCACGTTCAACAGTATCGCGATTGCTGACAATCTGGTCGGTGGTGTACTTGTTAAGCTGTATACGGAAGGCATCCTTGACGTAGTTGTACAGCGTACCATTGACAATACTGCCGAGTTCTTTGCGGTACTTTTTGAATACCTTGGGGGCGTTGCCGTCAATCATCTTGAGAGAGACTGTAGGGTCTACTGTGAACGCAGAACCGTCCTTTGCATTAACGGTGAAAGCGGGGTAGTCGATGGTCTGGACGAACGTGGGGTACTCGTAGACCTCCTCGGTGAAGGGGTTGTACCACACACGGCCAGTGACGAGACTAACGTCGTCAACACCCTTGTCTGTACCATAAAGGTTAACGAGGATACCCTCGGAGCCTGCGTCGATGCGCTCGCTGCAAGAGGTTAGAGACACGGCTGCTGCGAGCAGCGAAAACATACAGATTGATTTAATTTTACTCATTGTTTTTATTATTTTTAAAAGTGAGACAATTCGTTGCTAAGGACAAGAGCGTCCAAAATAAAAGGATTGCTACGCTAATCAGATTTGTTGCTGTGTCAGCTTTACTTACACCTCTCAGCGCAATGCTGACAACAATGAGTGTTGTAACAACCCACACCACAAAAGCGGTTACTTTCCATTTAGATATTTTCATTTTGTTCTATTTTCTTACATTAATACAATTTCCAGTTCCTTCTTCGCCACCCATGTCGGCACTCCAGTCTGTCCTGCCACCGTCAGCTCAGCGTGTTTCTTGTCCAGATGTCTCTCGCTTGCGTGTATCAGCGTTATCGTTCTCGCTGTCTTGTCCGCCTCACACATCTTCAAGTACTCCACACAATGTTTCAAGCTCATGTGACTCAGCCTTATTCTGTCCGCTTGTGATGCTACCGTACGTCCTCCTCTCACAGCCTCATCAAGTATATCATCCTGGTAGTTAGCCTCAATGAGATAATGCGACACTCCCTTCACTACTTGATGCAGATTCCAACAGTCCGTAGCAAAAAAGAGCGTCTTCATTTCCGGATGATGCACAAGATAAGCGAAGCATTCCACGTCATGCTCAACTTTCAGAGGCGTTACTCTAAAGTCTCCCACTTGATATGTCTTGCCATGCTCCACCGCCGTAACACCAAACTTATTGTTCTCCTTTACAGCAGCTGTCGAGTATACGTCTATCCCGGCACTTGTAAACTCGCGCACATACTTACAATGGTCTCCATGTTCATGACTTACTATCATGCCACGTGCACGACTTCTTTTAAGCCTTCCTACGTCTTGATATTCTCTCAAATGACAGCCAGCCTCAATCAGAAGCTGGTCGCCATTCTCTGCTTCGAGCAGATAGCCATTGCCCTTACTCGAACTGCCTACGATGCGTAGTTCCATTACTTAAACGGATTATCGTCCTCTGCAGCCGTGGCAGCTTCAGCGCTTGCAGCGCCATCATTCACCACTTCTCCCGTCTGTGCGTCCACGTTGATCACCTCCTTTGCTTCCGCAAATTCATTGTCTCTCGTAAACTCCGAGGGTATCGCCTCATCCATAGACTCAATTTTCTGACTACTCTTGTCGTCAACGGACAATTCTCCCCATTTCGAAAGCAGTCTACGCAGTACGGTCTTTAACGCCATGCTTTCAAAATTCTGAAACCATCCAACTCCATCATTGAAAATCAATGCGGACTGTTTCAGGGCAATCTCTTTTAAACCATTTGCATCTATATTACTGTATTTTACTGTTGGGGCGAATGCCTTTGCATAGGCGCATATTTCGTCTATTGTCATGTAAAGAATTTTGGCAAATCCATCCTTCTTTCTCATATAAGCGAAATAGCCAATAGGCGTGTTACTTTTTTTGTTTTCAGTATACAACTGCAGTTCTCCAGTTATTTTATTAAAGCTGCCGTATTCACCTTCATATACGACGTCCATGTTAAGGGTTTCATATTTGCCTGTACGTAAAGCAAGGTTGACATAGCCCTTCACGCCAATTACAAGTGAAGGCTTTAACTTACCCTTACTTTTGAAGGGTAGAATATAACACTGCCCTAATTGTTTGTTTAGCGGGAGTCGCAACGATGCAGCCTTGATTGCTTCTGCCATAAGTTCATTCGGATCACATTGCAACAGGGTTTCATCACTTGTTACAAGCTCCATGATTGAGGTCGCAAACGCACCTGCATTCTCTTTCAATGCGTTTTGCATTAGCTGCTGATAGTAATTGTTTTCTGCAACCTTCTTGAATGCAGCTACCGCCACATTCTTGTTTGATTTTTGTGGCTGTTTAGCCACCGCTGTTGTTGTCTGTGTCATTTTTCTATATATTTTATCAGTTCTTCTTTACTTTTAAACACGTGCTCCTCCTTTACGGGAGGAAACACGCAAAACCTATATTGCACGAATGGCTTTGATGTACCAAGCACTTGCACGTCCACTCCTGTTATCTTGCAGCATTGTGCTCGGTAATCATCCAGAAACCACACCGCGTCACCGATATTGTGCTTAGTCTTTATATCCATAGCGCTCTATCGTTAGCTCCTTGTCTTTTGTCACCATCAGTCTTATCTGCTGTCCTCCGTCATACAACGGATCCAGCACTGCCTCGGCATTGTCTATCATGCAAGGCACGTTCACTTGATAGTATTCCTTCAAAGCTCTCGCGATATCCAGTCCAGCATTCATCTTGGCAGCTGTGTTCGAGTCAGAATAGGGCACACCGTCCACCGAGCACTCACACCAAGGCTTGTCTGTTCCGTCCAACTGTCGTCTGAACATCGACCACTTCACCAGTCTAAAGTGTTTGTTTACGATGTTCTCCATTGCCTCGCAGGCCATCTTCTGGTAGTCGCTCACGGCTTCTATCTTGTCGTCAAGCTCGTCAAGCTGCTCTTGCCATACCTTTCGGTCGTTCTTCACAGCCTTTATCTGCTCGTTCACCTTATCCCATTGTGTCCTTACCGAGAGCCGCGCGTGTAGCGCATCCAACTCCGCCTCCTGGTCTTTTATCTTCTTTTCCAGGTCGGCCTTAAGCTTCTTGTCCTCTTCGCTCATGCCCTCGTCAGTCGGCTTCTCCTGCTCGGCCTCTATCTTCTCTATACGGTCGCACACCTGCTTGTATTCGGGCTTCTCCGCAAGCAGTGTCTCTACACTCACCTTCTCATTCCCCTTCTTTTCATGTTCCTCCAGTGCCTTTTGGGCTTCCTTCAGTACTGCCTCGGCCTTGTCGAGCTGTGTCTGTGTAGTTTTCTGCTCCAGCTTGAAGCTTTCAATCTCCTTTTCACACGCCTTTACATCTTCTTTTATTTTTGTAGCGTCATTTCTCAGTTTCTTAAGGTCCTCAGCTTGGTTGTTGAGGAAAGCCTTTTCCGATTCCTCTTTTATCTTCTGCACCTGGTCCTCAGGCAAAGGCTGCTTGCAGGTAGGGCAGAAGGCATCATCCTCGTTCCATTCCCACGTTCTTGCCTTTACAATCTTCCACTTTGCTGCTCCGTCTGCCATCTCTGCGTTAAGTTCGCTGATACGGGTGTTGCATCTATTTATAGACTCGTCATACGACTTTACTTTTTTCTTCAAGTCCTCTACAGTTTGTTCAGCTTCCGTCACAGCCTTATCACATGCTGTCTTTGCCTCAGCGTTAGCCTTTATTATCTCGCCCAACATGCGCTGTGCCGACTCTTCCATCATGCGCTTGCGCTTGTGGTCAAGGTTCAGAATGTTTATATTCTGCTGTTTGCGTACCAAGTCTGCACCACCGCCGTTTATGGTGTTCAGGCTATTGCGCATCTTGTCTATTTCCAGCCCTTTATCGTTAATCTGCTTCTCTATCGCGTCCCAGTCTTCCGCTTTTGGCACCACCTTGTTCAACGATTCAAGCCTTACGGGCACATCGTCAAGCTTGTCCTGTATTTCCTTGCGATTGTATTTCAGATGCTTCAGCTCCTTGTCGATGTCTTCCTTCTCAAGCAGTTCTTTCACAGCGTCAAAGCGTGCGTCGCCACCCGTCACATCCTCCACACTCGGAACGCCGTACATGTCGTTCAGCATCTTGCGCTGCTCGCTCCATTCCATTCCTACAAAAGCATAAGGCGATGAACAGAGTCTGAACACCTTTTCCGGACAAATCCCGTCAACAACTTTCTTAAAGTCTCCAGCTGTCACTACCTCTCCGTCTACCTTGTACGTGTAGTTGTTAGTCACGCTACCATCTTTCTTGCGTGTCTCGGTAAGTATTCGGGTTAGCAAATGGTTCCCTGTCCACAAGGGTATGCCTTCAAGAAAGTCCGAGTCGTCACGCGTGCACAACCTAATCTCAACCGAGTGTTCCACATCTTCAATCTCGTTGCCGTGCTCGTCCTTGGTCTTTATACCAAACTTGGTGTCACCAGCTTGGTTCGTTCCAAACAGTACCCAACTAATAGCGTCTGCTATCGTCGATTTACCTATGCCGTTACAGCCTTTCACCACATTGATGCGGCTGCTAAACTCGTAATCGGCTTTTTCCGCACCCTTGAAGTACCTCAGGTGCAACTCGTAAATACATATCTCTTTCATATTATCACAATTTAGAATCCTTCAAATATATTGTCACACCGTTCAGAGTCTTGAAGTAGTTTATGTCGCCATCTTTCAATAGTTCCTTCAATACCTCCCTTAAATCCTCCTGTACGGCTGTCTTCAATTCTGCAAAGCTCACACCCATCGGTCTCTTTGTATCGTCGGGCATCATCTTCTGCAGCTTCTGTAAAACATATTCCTTGTTCATGTTATATTTTGTTTTATAGTTTCGTAGTAAAATATTGTTCTATTCTCACGAACCGAACAATAAGAATCATTTATATGACAAATAATCATGAGAATGGGATTATCGTGGGGGCAGAGGGAATCGAACCCTCACATCGGAACCACCTCTTTATAACTCTACGCTACCCAAGCCGTAGTCACGCCCCCTTAAAACTGTCCTATGCTCACGCACCAGACAGGCAAAAAGTCTTGTAATACACGTTATAGCCACTGCTATCATCTAACATTAATAACATTTTACATACCAATATGAGCTTATCAATTCATTCCTTTCAGTCGTTCGGTCTCCTTGCTGTAGTACTCAATAAGTTTCTCCAGTTCCCAATTCGACCATTTCTTCATTTCGTGCTTCCTCGATTCCAGCAATATCACTCTCTGCTCGCCAATCTTTCTTATCAACCCCTGGCGATAGTCAAGTATATTACCGTCCTTGTAGCGGTTGCAGTGCCGACATTGCGCCGAACAATTGTCTTCCGAGAACCTTAGAGCCATGTTCGTTCGTGATATGTAGTGTCCGCAGTCGGCTTGCTCAAACGGCAATACTCTTCCGCAGCTAATACATCTGAAGTACTTAAAGCCAAATTCCTTCGAGTCTCGCAAACGTATATACATCGAGAATACTCTATCAAGCTTATCCTTAAGCGATTTTGTGCTTCTCCATTTTCCCGTCCTTGCAGTTTTCCCCCAAGTGTCGGACTTGTTTTTATCTTTCTTTTTCTTCCAAAACATATCCTTAGTATATCTCCTCCTTTCTACCCATGTCGGCAGAACGTTGTTTAATCTTCAAGTTTAGGCAGTGTATCCGCCTCATGCGCCACTCAAACAGCCTCAGCGAGCCCCTGTCTCTCTCGAGCAGCTTGTATATCTCGTCAACCCTATCTTGATAGGTGCGTGTCGTAAAAAGTTGCAGCATAGCATTGGTTTTTAAAGATTTAAAAAAACTGTCTATCCTCCCGAACCAACAGCCCGAATAGTCTAACGACACAGACTCCTCCGTGCCACATCTAAACAAACTGCTTTAATATCTGATTGTCAGCTTTCTCTATTCTTCAAACATCGGCAATCTCACCTTCCTTCCCCCTAAGGAGTCCAAGGCCATCTTGCGTATGTTCTGTGCCACGCTCGAGTGTGAACGGTAAGCAAGCGCATTGTACACAGCTGTTCTTTTATATCCAAACCGATTCATCAGTACGGAAATTTGTTCCTTTGGAACAATTATTTTCGTTTTATTTATCAACTTTGCCATATTATCTGTATATTTGCACAATAAATAAGTTTATGTAACGGTTGTAAACCGTTTTACCGATGCAAATGTACAACTATATGGGCAACTGCCCAAATATTTGGGCATAAAACTACATTTTATTTATATATTTTTACATACGATTACATTAATAAACATTTTACAGCTATGACAACCATTACCGAACGCCTCGAAGCCCTACGCCGACATTACAACCTCTCGGCTCGTGGTCTTGCCGATCGTCTTGACCAGCGTCCGTCTACCGTCGTAAACTATTGCAACGGCTCACAGCCACCTAAGTTGGAGTTTATCGAACACGTGTTACAACTCTTCCCCGACATTTCTGCGGAATGGCTAATACGAGGCAAAGAGCCAATGCTCGTCACCGAGCATCCCGACCTTGCCGTGCTTAAGAAGAAGTACGAGACAGAAATACTTGTCAAGGAAGGCATCATTAAAGAGCTGCGCTCCATTATTCTGGAGAAAAACCAGAACAAGCAGTCTCCCGACCGTCAACAACTTGTAGGGTAGTCCCGTTATACCCTTGGCTTAAAAAAGACGATTAAAGCCAACAAAAAAAGGTAGCTGTCCTCACGGATGGCTACCTTAGCAATAAGGTAATACAACTAAAAAACAACTCTTATATTAATTTCTTCGCGACTTCTCTATACCATATCGACTTTTAAAAGTTTTGTCTAAAATAAAGAGAAAGAAACAAAGAGAAAATACAATAATTTATCATCAATATTCTTCATTAAACTTCTAAAAGAGTTTCAGAAGGCTGATGCTTTTTGAGCAAGACTCTCCCCTTATAGAGGACTTGAAAATCCGTCTATAAGTGAGAGTCTGTATAACGATGAGTCCCGTCAGGATCAACCCCCGTCACCACCACTTGCCAGCTAACGACAGTTAGTTGTATGAAGCTTTCGGTGCTTGCTACCGTCCTTCCCGCGTCTTCTTCAATCATCTCTTGCGCTTCTGCCCTGGGTCCCACTTGCAGTGTTTGTTTTAAAGTCGAAATGTTGCGTGGTGTATTTAGCCGTCTCTTCCACTCCGACCTTTTGAATGGGGACAAAAAAAAGTCCCCATTCAAAAGCTCGTGTAACGCTCCGAACTTTGAACGAGGACTCCACATATGTTGATTGAAGTATCCTAAATGCGCCTTAATGTTAGTGCGTTACTCTAAAAAAGCGATACAAAGATACGTTTTCTTGTTCATCCGACCAAATTCACTTTTACATTCGTTAAACACCATAAAAAATTCATAATTCCGTAAACTATTTTATAAAATAGTTTGCTTGTTACCCAGAATTTACCTAACTTTGCACCATAAAAACCAAAGAAAGCTGACAATCAGATAGTTACAATATATTATAAGTGAACCCTGCGAGGTCACTTTTTGACAATATTGCTTTTTATTTGATTGTATCGCTAACAGCTTCTTTGCCAAGCTGTTAGCGATATTATGCTTTGTGTAAGCTGCTGCTAATAAACGAGTTACACCGTAAACGCGTACGTAAACAAGTTTATTTCACAACGTTCGGGTACACCAGTGTTTATCAGCTTTCTCGCGAATTTGGACGCTTTTTCGATTTGCAAGTTCTACCCTCGTTCTACCGCCATCAAGAAGTGTATTACCAAATACGTGATTGTTTTCCCGAAACATTATAAACATTTTAAAACAATTTGTGTACTATGGCAATTTTGAAATTTAACATTGTTTATGACAGAAAGCACGTTACAAAGAATGGAAAGCAAGGTTCTGTTGAAATTCGCTTTTGTTTGAATCGCAAACAGAAGTATTTTTCTACTGGCATTAAAGTCTTTGCCAACGAATGGGACAATCAGGCATGCAAGGTTATTCGCCATCCTGACAAAAATGAATTTAACCAACGTCTCACGGCTATCCGAATCAAGGCTAACAAGATTGTGAACAAGGCCTATGACGATGAAGACAACTTCGACTTTAACCTACTTACTCGTATGTTCCGGGGTGAGCCTGCCAAGAAAATTGATTTCCCTACCTATTGTGAGCAGCGCACAGTAGCACGTCGTGTATCTGAAAGCACAAAGACCCGTTATCGTGTCTTTACTCGCTTCTTGCACTCATGGGGTAAGATAATCTCTTTCTCGGACCTTACTGTTGCTAAGGTTCGTGCAATGGATGAATACTTGCATACTCGAGAGATTGCACCTGCTACTATCTACAACTACCACAAGTATCTGAAACTTTTTATCAACGATGCAGTAATAGATAATCTTGTTCAAGAAAATCCGTATCGTACGTCTTAGCTTCAAAATACCTCGTGGCGACAAGCAGTATGTCGATTGTCTCACTGTTGAGCAGTTCGAGGAAATCCGTTCCACTTACCGTCCTCCACTCCTCACCTCGCTAAGGTTCGCGACCTCTTCCTGTTCCAGTGTTACACCGGACTCGCCTATTCCGACCTTATGGCGTTTGACTTCAACGAATGCGACCTCGTAGACGGAAAGTATCTCTACCACGACCGTCGTGTCAAGAATAGTGTAGACTTTGTTCTCCAACTCCTTCCCCAGGCAGTGGAGATACTTGAAAAGTACAACTACAAACTTCCTCAGATAAGCAACCAGAAGTACAACGACTATCTTAAGGTTATAGGCTTAATGATAGGTGTCAATAATCTTCATAGTCACATGGGAAGAGCCACAGCTGCCACCATGTTCCTCTCCAAGGGTATGCCTATCAACATTGTCTCCAAAGTCCTCGGGCATACTAATCTCCGTCAGACCCAACGCTATGCACGCACTCTTAGCCGAGATGTTCGTGCTGCCTTCGACGCTCTTGAGAACAAAATCTAATATAATTAGGTAGCGGCTTAATTGTCGCTACCTATTTTTTATTTTTGCAAAAGACGAAATACCGAAAATCCTATGCCTTTTAACATTAAATTTGCGAATAAAAGAATTATCATGATAGATACAAGGAGTGTTTTATACGCAATTACCGGGGCTTTCTTAGCCCTTCTCAGCCCAATTCGGGACTTCATGCTTGCCATGCTAATACTGTTTGTCGTTAATTTTTTCTTCGGATTGCTTGCAGACATAAAGTGTGGCGCGGATTGGTCTTGGCGCAAGGCAGGCATGTGTTTGGTCTATTGCTTCATCTTTTTTGCCACGGCTGCATCTATGTTTATCATCGGTCACTTCATGCACTCAGAAGAGCAAGCCCTTGCTTGTGTCAAATACGTTTGCTTTATAGCCATTGGTGTTTTTGGTACTAACATTTTACGCAATGCGCGAAGCCTTTGCACACCTGGTTCCTCGTGGCACAAGCTTGTTTCCGTGTTGTATTACATTCTTACCATTAAGTTTGTTGAGAATTTTAAATTTTTCAAGAATTCCGAACCTGAACTTGAAAAGGAGGAGACAAAATGAACATAACCAAACAGCAGCTCTTACAGATTGTCCCTGATGCCGGAAGTCGCATCAATAAGTATATCAACTACATCAACGGCTATGCCGACACATTCCATATCGACACTCCTCTTCGTATGTGCCACTACCTCGCCCAGATTCTTCATGAGTCAGCAGAGCTTAAGTATACGGTAGAGCAAGGTCCTACTCATTACTTCGACAAGTACGATACAGGACGACTTGCTAAGATACTCGGCAATACACCCAAAAAGGATGGCGATGGCTATAAATATCGTGGTCGTGGTCTTATCCAGATTACAGGCCGTGCAAATTATTCCGCCTACAACAGCTCCAGTTACTGCAAAGGCGACGTTCTCCGTAATCCAGACCTCCTGGCAGAACCTCTTGGCGCAGTCAAGTCGTCCATGTGGTTTTGGCTTACCCATAATCTCAACAAGTATGCCGACAAGGACGACATTCTTAAGATTACAAAGATTATCAACGGTGGCACCAATGGCCTTGACAAGCGCAAGATGTATCTCGAAAGGGCTAAGAAGGTTTTATTAAAACAGTAAGGATATGGTTACAAATGATTATGATCCACGTGACAGAATACGCAAGACAATAGGCGATTTGTATTGGCTTATTGTAATAATAATTATGTACATAGTCCTTGTTTTGTGCTGCTCCAGCTGCTCTACCTCTAAGCCTGTAGTCCTCGAACGCACCTATCACGACACGGTACATATCAACAACCTTCGCCTTGATAGCGTCTACATGCACGATTCTATATATTTCGAGTCCATTGTCAAAGGCGATACCATATACCGCACCAAGGAAATCACACGCTGGCGCGACCGTGTTTCTATAAAGCACGATACAATCTACACTGTAAGAGAGAATAAGGCTGATATATCTAGTTCCTGTCGAACGTAAACTATCTTTATGGAAGCAGTTCACCGTACCTCTAATTTCGATAGTCCTTATGATAACAAGTACAGTAAGCTTAATATGGCTTATACATCGTAGAAAATAACCTATGGGAGTCCTCTTAAAATCCATCCGCAAGATTCTCGTCGAACTTATCGACCGTATCGATAGTGGCGAATGTGCCACTACTCGACGAGCAAGAACGCATGTTCCTCGACCTCTGCACGATGATTGCCGACAAGGACCGTCGTGTCTCCAAATACGAGGCTTGGTCGTTATCTCAATATGTCACGCGCCAAGTTCGACCGTTATGTTGCTGATGGGCGTATCCCGCGCGGACGAAAGACAGCCGGGTTTAAGGAACTTTCATGGAGTCTGTCTGAACTCGATTGTTGTAAGATTACATAATATTATTGTTTTTATATAAGTTTTTTTTCATATATCTTTGAGCCGTTCTGTTGTGAAACAGGGCGGTTTTTTGTTTCCGTGAGCATCGTTCTCCTCATTTGAGCATTGTTAGGCTACTCTCTATATAACAAGTAAATTTGCATCAAGTCCCGACATTGGGGCGAAATTTAAATCTTACTATTATGTCTGAAACAAAAACTTACGTCTTCGGCAATGACGGACAGTGTGGTGGTGGCAGCATGATGAGCATGTTAGCTCCTCTTCTTCAACAGCGAGGTCTCGACCCTAACCTTCTGTTGGCAATGAATCGTGGTGGAGGCTTCGGTAACGGCGAAGGCTCTTGGTTCATTTGGCTATTGTTTATCCTTTGCTTCTGTGGCTGGGGTGGTAACGGATTCGGTTTCGGTGGCAACGGTCGTGGAAACATTGCCAACGAAATCAACAACGACTACGGACGCTCTCTGCTCATGGACGCTATCGGTGGCAACCGCAACGCTCTGTCTAATCTCGCTACTCAGCTCAACTGCACCGAAGGACAGATTCAGTCGGCTATTTCGGCTCTCACCTCACAGGTCCAGTCTGTAGGCAACCAGGTGGGTATGTCTGGTATGCAGACTATCAACGCTCTACAGCAGGGCAATATGCAGATTGCTCAGCAGCTTGCTAACTGTTGCTGCGAGAATCGTCTTGCTACCTGCCAGCAGACCAACACTCTTCAGGCTGCTATCAACAACGTGGCAACCGGACAGGAGCGTGGCTTCGCTAACGTGGCTTACGAGACCCAACGTCAGACTTGCGACTTGCACAACGCCATCAAAGATAGCACACAGATTCTCCTCGACGGTCAGAAGCAAGCCGAAATGCGCGAAATGCAGAGCAAGCTTGATGCTCTTCGTGAGGAGAACAGCGCCTACAAGTCCTCTGCAATGACTTCACAGATTGTCGGTCAGGCTCTCGCTCCCGTCAACGCGGTTCTTGCAGGCTTGCAGAAGGAGGTCAGTGCTATCAAGTGTGCCCAGCCTGACACCGTGACAGTACCTTATCAGCCGTTTGTTACTGTCCCTAACTGTGTTGCAGCTCAGTACGGCCTTTACGCCAACGCCAATGCCAACGGCTTTTGGGGTTAATGAGAAAGGAGGGTTCTATATGACACCTATTTGGAATTATCCCTTCTCATGGGTCAACCGTCGTGGTTCCGCTGCCGTAGCTTCCACTGCCGTAGCGGTCTCTACTACAGCTGTCACGTTCTCCTTCCGCAACCATGCTTTTGCATCGGTCAACTACCGCGGAACGGTCTTCGTTAAGCTGGCTCAGGCAGTCCCTGCAGCAACCACTGGCACGCTCCCTATTCTCTTCGAGACTAATGGAGCCACCCAAGCCGTCACTAAGTACAACGGCGCTCCTCTTACCGTCGCCGACCTTCCCGGTACTGGCATCTACCAGTTCTGGTTCGAGCGCGACACTAACACCCTTCAGCTCATGTCTTGATGGGTATTGTCTAACCATTCTAAAAGAAAGGATATCTTATGTTCAGCGGTTTGCGTACTAATAGTATTTTTTATGTGCTTGACAAGAGCAACGAGCCTAAATTGCAGATTGGACAGGTTGTGTCTGTTTCCAATCCTCAGCCTAAGTTCCCCACTTATCAGCCCGGGCAGTTCTCTCCTCAGCCGATGGAGTCTGTTGTTGATGTGCGTGTTAAGCTTACCGATGGCGAAATGGATTTCAAGCAACTTCCTTCCAACGGTCAGATTGCCAATTCTGGCTCGCTTGTTGTATCTGAGTCGCGCGAGGCTATGTCTGCCGAGGTTGAAGCCATGCTCCGCCAGTCTCGTCAGATTCTCGAAAGTGTTGACTATCATCGTTCTGTCGTATCTTCTTGCGAGTCCATGCTTGCCCAGCTCAACCCTCAAATAGCCGAGAAGAAAGCACAGGAGCAGAAAATCTCACAACTCGAAACTAAGATGTCTGGCATCGAAGGTACTCTCTCCAATATCCAGGGCATGCTTGCACAGGCTCTCAAACCTAAGGCATAAGGCATCCTTTCTCTTAGAAACTTAAAAAACATTACGACTATGAATTTTGTTGTTGAAATTACCGAGGATAAGTTCTCCGAACTCACCGAGAACGCCGAGAAAATGCTTCGCTATGGAGGCAAGGTCATGTCCTGTCTCGATTCTATCAAGCGTGAGCGATATGGCGAGCGCAGCCCTATGCCCGACTATCGCAGCTCCGACTATCGCAACCGCGACCAATATCACCCCCGTCCCGATTATCGCGAACGTGAAGACTTCGCGGACAACCGCAGACAACGTGATCGTCGCGACTACGATAACGATTACTAATGTTTAACCCGAGGAGAGTCGGCACAGCAGCTGTTACTCTCCTCATTATTTCATATCTTCAAATGAAACCTCGTCAATCTCTTTCTCAGTACGACTATCGTCCGCCCGAAATGCTCGCCTATTTGCGACATTACGGCTATCATTTCTCGCGCCGTATGCACGACTTCGCTGTCTCTCGTATGCGTCGCGACAACAAGCCTATCACTCCTTGGACTAAGGAGAAGGTCGAGCAGGTTATCCACAAGTACGGCATAACTCTCGAAAACGCCATTGCCTACGACCATGTATATGTTCTCAACATGGCTCTTGCCGATTTCTACGGCTCTTCCATCACCGACGAGCGTGCCCTTGCTCTCTTTGTCAAGGATTATGTCGATGATGAAGACCAGCCCGACGGTTTTATCTTCAATCGTTTCTATGCCGATTGTGCCCTCTCTGGTACGCCTATCCCATGGGAAGATATTTTAGACCCCTCATAGCCTATGCGCTCGCAGCAAATTTACCTTCATTCCTACGATTGGACGGTGCAGATATTTTATAATGTCCCTCCTTCAAGGGTCGATACTATCCGCAGACATCTTCAAGCTCTCGCCTGTCACTCGCGTCCTCTTGAAGATGCCTGTATTCTTGTCTATCGGTCTACCCCCGATACTGCTTTTACCTATACCAACGTTTCCCTTCACCGCACCCTCGTCGTTCTCTGTCCCTCTTCTTCTCCCTCTCAATTTCTCAACACCCTCACCCACGAACTTCTTCACGTCACTACCCACATATCCGATTACTACAACATTCCTCTCAACACCGAATCTCCCTGTTATCTCCTTGGCTCTCTTGCCCAGGCTTCTTATTCTATAGCGCAATATTATTTGTAAACGGGTTTACGTCTTTTGATGATATTCCTTGGCTGTCTTACAGATATTTAGTACTTTTGTAGCACGCAATAATAACTAATTTTAACAACAATGAAAGTACTCTTTCTTTCCCTAATGTTCCTCGCTTGCGCTACAGGCGATGGTGTCTACATTTGCACCGGGCCACAATCCAAGCGCTACCACAAATCCGCATCATGCAAAGGCTTGCGCAATTGCAGCCGAGAGATAAAACAAGTAACTCTCGAACAAGCTAAGAGGTTACACAAAACTCCATGTCACATTTGCTATAAACATGATCGTCAACAATGAGAATATTTAAAGATTTGATTCCACTTCTTGTTTTGTTATGTGCAAGTTGCCTTATGTTATCATGTGGAGAATCCAAAGAAGAGCTCCGTCAACAAATAGCAGAGCGAGAGGCTGTTATAACACGACAACAACAGGAAATTTCAGACTTGGAAGATAAGCTTCAACAAATAAACGAATACGCATCTAACGCACAATCTTCAATAGATAATATGCGCGATTATGTTGACAGCTATGATTTAGATGATGCAGAAAGTGAAATAGATAATATATACAATGAATCAGAATATTAAAGTTTCAAAATTATCACTATTAGCAATAGCAATAATTGCAAGTGTTTCATCGTGTTCAAAAACCCGGCTCTCGGATTATATCTATTGTGAGCGCAATCCTATAACACATCAGAATATAATTCATACTAATTCTTCTTGTTCAAAAATTCGTTATGGATATAAGATTAAAATGACCTCGTACTACAAATATACAGAAGGTTATGATGTTTTTTGTCCTGAATGCTGCTATGAGCCTGATGTTATTAGAATAACTAAAGGCGAAAACTTACAAAAATAAGTACAATATATTTTAATTTATACTAATTCTTAATACGCAAACTTGGTCATTAAACTAAGTTTGCGTATTTTTGTATCACAAAACCTCTTAAACCGTTTTCCTTGAATGACAAAAAATAATTACGATATTACCCGTTTGCAGCGCGAGGCTCTTAGAAAAGCCTACTGTGATGTATGCAAGCACTCCCGTCCGTGGAGTCAGCAAGACGCATACGTCAAGACTGCCAAGCATCCGGCTCCTCGTTATTATATCACGGCTAAAGAGGCTTACGAGAAACTTCGACGCATGGCCGTTGGCGACAACTCTATTGTCGATGCTTTGGGCGACTCCAAACGTCGGCTCTACTATTCGCTTTTCGAGCGAATGAAGGAACTCTCGCAGCGAAAGGAGTATGTCAACAAGTCCCTGTGGTTTCTGTGCCCTATACTTGTCTCGCTTCCGGCTCCCGAGTTCTTCTTGTCGCCACGCACGGTTAAAGATATATTTGTTAAGTACAGACTCTATGGAAAGGATTTCCGACATCGTGAAGTGTATGGCAGTGGACGTAAAAGCAAAGCTACTGTTAACGATACTTAGTCTCTTCGGTTCGCTTCCTTATAGAGGTATGGGGGTTCTGGCTAACGATAGCCTGATCCCCCACCTCACTTACAGCTTCCAACACGCCAACATATGGCACATGCTTGCCAATTTGTTCGTTCTGTGGAACATCAAGCAAAAGATGAATGTCGTGTCGGGCTTTTTGATTGCCGTAGCTGCGAGCTTCTTGCCTATGTTTACAGACAGGTCTACTGTCGGTATGTCGGGCTTGCTCTTCGCCATGTTCGGCATTATGTGGGGCAAACGAGGCGACTTCAAAGGATGTCTTAAGGCTGGTATGCCCGTTATCCTTATAATGATGTTGATACCAGGCATTAATGGCCTGCTTCACCTTTATTGTTATTTGTTTGGTTACATTTGGTTTAAGTTGTTTTCATATACTAAGAAGGTTTTATTAGGTTAGTTAAGAAAGTGGTTTAATACTTTTATTATTCAAAATTACAAGTAGAAGAAGGCTATCCGTGATGGATAGCCTTTCTTTTTTTTATCTCATCTTGTCCGTAAATAGTGGCTGAAAATCCACAACCGTTCCGGCAAACGCATCCGTAGCAAGCATATTGCTTAGCTTATAACTTAAGGTGTAGTATTTCCATGGCTTGCCGTGCAACGAATGTAGCTCACACCTAGTTCCTACAATCGTTTGAGCCATATATACGTAGCGCTATCTTGCCGTTCGCCGTATCAAAGAGGTGCAATATCTGATGTATTGTCTTTAGCTGCAACGACGAACCTAACTTCAGAGGACGTGTCGTAAATGTTCCGCTATATAGTGTTGTGTCGTCATTGATGTCGGGCTTCGATGTTAGTGATAGTACAGTTGCGTCATTGAGCTGTATGATGTTGTCGGGATAGTTATTCACAACAGCAATCACCTTTCCTGGCAACGATGCCTTACCGAAGGTTCCGTCATGTATCGAATATACATATTCATATTGCTCCTTGGGGTTGATGATATGCAGAAGCGAGTCACGGTAGTCGTACGCTATTAACGAATCGCTAAGGTACCCAAGGAAGTCTCCATTGCCTACTTCAAGAAATTGCGACGGGTTGCGTCCTCGTAATTTGTCCGACACACAAGCCACCTTTCCTCCCGACACAGCCATAAGACCCTTGGCCGAAGCAAAGAATACAACACTGCCCGTTGGCGTTATCGATGCAGCATTGTTGCACACCTCGCGCGATATGGGGTAACTCGCTGCATACAATCCTTCCGAACTTACCGACATGCCATAAATACCTTCCGTCGTGAATACGAGCAAAGGATACTGGCCAAACTGTCCTTGTGATATTGGCTCTGTGTTGGCTGCTATTCCGAGTATGTTGCCCGTGCCTACCGTGTTGTCTCCTGACGCCTGAAAGACGAAGGGATTGTTTACTATTGAGGTGAATATCTGTGACGATAGAAACTCGTAGGCTGTCGGGTCTGGCGAAGGACGTGTCACGTTCTCATTGGTAATCGTAGCATACAGAGGCAGAGTGCGGAATGCATAGGCTCCATTTAGACGCTCATGACGCTGTAGCGGTATGCGGAAACTTGCCGCACTGTTTACGTCGTATACTATTACCTCGGTAGCATTGATATCGGGATAGTAGAACCATGAGTTGGCTACCTCTTTTAGTGCTTCTGTTATGCCTGATACTACCCATGTGTCCATTGTATCGCTTACGATGTGCACAAAATACTGCAACCTGCAATCTCGCTGCACTATGTCCGAGTTGGCAATGAACGACGAAAAACCTTTGAATGGATACCTCTTTACGCCAAAGAGGTTTAGTCGCTTGTTGTACGTATACATACTCTCGGGTTTCATTCGCGTCCATCCGTAATAATCGTCAACTGCCAGTTGTTCCTGTTGCAGAAGGGTGCTCACTACTCCATGCTTTATTGGTGCATCCTTCCATACGGTATTGTCTACCTCACTTGTCTTTACGGAGAAGAGTTTGAAGAACTGTGTCTTTGACAGCAGCTCGTCTATTATCTCGTCCTCGGTCTTGTATTTCTCTGGCAATACCATGTCTCTTGCCGGGAAGGTGTTGCGGTTGAATACTATCTTCTTCCTTGCATTACCTCTGAATACAGATTCGTCATATCTCATTCCTAAGAAATCTACTACTTCTGTATTGTTCGATTCTTCGGGGTATCTAATGCACCACTTATCATCTACATTAAAGGGTAGTACCTCATCCGAGGCAAACACTACTATATCCTTCACTATGTCGCTCCACTCGTCAATGCCTTCCACACCTGCCTGATATTGCAGTTTTACGTACGAAGGATAATACAGCAGTTTGAGCGCCGAGCCTGTATTGTCCACAACCTTATGGTCTTTCCATCCTACGGGCACAATGTAGTTGTTGCGTGTTATTGTTGGAAATACTGCCACTGGTGCTGATATACGTGTATAGGTACCGTCAAAAAGACGTAGTGCATAACGTACAAAGAAAGGGAATGCAAATGCGTTTTTCTCCTTGACAAGGTTTAGTATCAAGGATACATGGCCAGATATGGCTGTCTGCAAGTCGTCCACACGATCGTCTTTTGGTTGGAATGTTTCGTATCTGCTGCCCGCTTCTAATGGGTTGTCGCTACCAATATAATTGAGTGATCCGTCGTCGTTGTAGTAAGCACCTACAGTCGGATGGTCTACCAGGTAGTCTATGTCACACAACTGGCTTTTCTTGGTCACAAGCTGCTCTATGATTGGTGCTGAGGTACGGAAGTTTACCGTTGGCTTGGGCAACTCATTGCCAAGATATTTGTACGCTCCTCCTTTATATAATAGGTATGTAAAGCCCGTATCTGTGGCTATAATAAGTGTATTGCCTACTGACGATATATTGTTAAGGCTTTTACCTATTGGTATTCCCGTCTGTTCTGTTTCGAATATTGACGATTTTTCGAAGTCTACTTCTGCAAACGTGATATTGCCCAACACCTTATCGTATAGAATGGCATTGCAGTAGTCTGGACCTTTGTGTATATAGACTACTTGGTTCGTAACTATACCTGAAAGAGGGGAAGGTGATTGTATAGGGTGCATTTCGCCTGACTTATACACCATTCCTACCAACTCTACAAGTTCCGTATCATCTGTCAACATTCCCGATGGCGATGTTGTTATTCCTTTTGAGTATGATAGCGATTTCTGCATATCTGTTTTATTTTATATTGATGCCTCTGTCTTCACTCCGTCCGAATGTCCTCTTAGTCCTTCGTCTGTTCTCCACTTAGGCAGTTCCATTTCGTGTGTCGAGATATATAGGGCTATGGCTGTTGACATCAGTACGTCGTCATGGTTGCCCGAACCCTCGATGTTTCCAAGCGAACCGTCCTCTTTCCTCTCGTAGATACGTAGCTCATGATACATTTCTGTGTCTGGCTCATGCCAGAGCCTATCATCCACAAAAGCCTCAAGGTTATCTATCAGCCAGCCTTTCGTTATCTTATTGGTCTGGAATCCATACTTGGCAAGCACATTGCCCGTCGTGTCCTCAGGCGACGAACGTCTCTGGTACAGGTTGGGATAGTAGTCCGCTATCTCATTGATAATTGAACCGAAGTGGTCGCCCTCCGTGTTGTTGTTCTTCTCGCGGTCGGCAGTGTTGACTCTCCTATCACAAGCAGCGCATCATCATAATAATGTGCCAGGGCTGCTGCCTTCCATGCCAACACGTCATGTCTGCAATGCCCTCTGTATCTTGCTACCACACGTGGCTTATCCTTCATCGATGGCATCATGCCCATTCTGTCAAGCACGGTCATTACGGTATAGTCCGAAGTGGACGACTTGCCTCCAATATCCACGCTCACCACATATCTGTCTGCTACACGCAATATCTTGTTGTTTGGCAAGCTCCATATCTTCAACTCGCCTTCTCCGTCTTCTCTTATCGTTATCTTTGCATTCTTTATAGCCTCCGTCGATTTCTCGCCTGTGGTTACAATGTCTGCTATGTACTTAGGCTTCTTTACCTCGCCCTGCCTTAGGTCGTCTATTGAGTAAGGGTTGAACACAAGATTACCCGAGTTTCTAAATGCCTCTTCTTCGTCGATAGGTGCCTCGGTTGCACAGAAAGCGTGCGTCTTGAACTTGTTCCTGAAGTTTCTGTACCAGTTGATAGCCTGGAAACATGCGCCTTTCTCCCACATTCGCCAAAAGAATTTGCCTGTCTCTCTATATCCCTTGGGGCAGGTCGAGCGGTCTTTGTTCTTCAACAGCCACATAGCCAAACTCCCTCTCGTCCTCCACTGGCTCCATGTCGTTCTCAATGATGAAGCAAGGTATGAAGATGAATGCGTATGCGTCATTGTTCGATGGGTCCATTGCCAGTTGGCAACGGTCATAGAAGAAACCCGAAGCTCCTCGTCCTGTTGACTCAAACACCTCTACGTTGTCTTCTATATTATGTATACCTCCCGAAATTGAAGAGATTACGCCTTCTGGGTCATGTTCTGGTGTCTTCTTCCAATATGCCACCTCCGAATAGTGGGCACAATGGAAGTTGTTACCACGCACAGCATCGAAGTTATCGAATGAGGCTACCGTCAGCGTCGAACGTCTCAACGCTTTGTTGCCATCCGTCACAATAAAGTCATCGGGTGAGTTCTCGTATGGCGATAGCATCAACTGTGTTCCTGGGTGTCCAATCGTCCATCCCGGCTGTCTTTCAACGGCCTTTCGGTACATCGCCTTAATCTTCTTCGATGTTCCCTTTACCTGCGACAGCACAATGGCGTTCCAACCGTCACGCCGAAAGTCTTGAATCCACTTAATATACAGCTGCGTCAATGTTGAGCCACCCCATTGTCGCGCCTTTAGTATTACCACACGTATTGCCTTCTTCTTGTGTCTCAGCTCCTCAAATAGGTTGATAAGTCTTCTCTGCGGATAGTTCAGTCTGAACGGTATCATGTTTCCCGTTCTCTTGTCCTCAATCTTATCCGTCACAAACAGAGCAAACTCTGGGTCTTCTCTGAATCTCACCTTGAATATCTCAAAGGTCAGCAGCTGTCTTAACTTCTGTGTTTCTTCCGATTCCTCGTCATACCCCTTATGTAGTACTTGTATCAGCACCTCCTTTATCGAACCGAAATGTTCCAAGTTCTTATACAGTAGTGTTCGCATGCACTCCTTCGGCACATACATCTTCGGAATTATGAAGTCTGGTATTTCAAGGCATATTCTGTTCTTAAAATCATAACAACCCACGCCTGTCCACGGGTCATACTCACCGAAAATTTCATCATATCGTTTCTTATTTTCGGCAAGCAATTTATCTATGTCAAGGTCGGTTATAGTCGTCATATCTTATAATCCTTCGTATTCTTTCAATTCCTCATAGTCCGCATCCTCTATCTTCGGCACAGGCTCTGTCCCTATAGCCAACGGATCATCTGTCTTTGTCGTCGATAACGCCACCAATTCCTGGAAGTCCTTGTTAATACCCACCGACACGTTCACCTGCGACTGCTTCGGCACAACATGTTTCTGCATGTCATGATACAGCAGCAACCAAGCTTTCGGGTCATGCTCCGCAAGCTCCTCAAACAGCTCCTCAAACTTTTCCTGATTCCTCGATAGCAAATCACGGATAAATTCCTTCTGTGCCTTTTTCCCTTTCGGCAACAGCTTCTTCCTGTTCTCCGACAAAAGAGGTATGTCGTCCAATGTCTTCACCATATATTTTCCTTTCCTTCGGCGTTACAACACCTCACATCAAAACGGATTCAAGTGTTTCCTAATCGTTCCCGGCAACACCCTACTGCTCAGTTCTTTTATCACCTTCTCTCCGTCCTCCAAGTTTTGTTTCCTGTCTATCGTTCTCTGGTCTCTCGATGTTAACGTGTTGGAGAGATATTCAAACAACGCCCCATCTACCAAATACTTATGAATGGCTTGCACCAACGCATCATACACCGTCGCATCCCAATAATCCGGCATCACCAGTATTATCTCTTTCTCCTGCCATTCTTTCAGTCCGTTCATTCTCGCTACTCCTTCTGGTTTAGCCACATAAGCCGACAGTATTCTTTCCACCGACGCTATATATTGGTCAAACCATCTGTAGAACATTGGTCTGTGCGAGTCCGCTTCCGATGTTGTCACCTCAGTCTCTTCCTGTGTCTTCCTCGTAGCCTTGTCTATCAATGATGTCACAGAGTCTACATCAAACAACAGTTGGTCTGCCTGTATGTAGATATGCTTTATGCTATGCCCGTATGCTTTCCGTGGTGGTTGTGGCTCAAAGGGGTTTGCTACTGGTATCCACCCTCTCTGTCTTGGAGCTACAAACGGATGCAATTCCGAAAAATCCTTTTTCATGTCCTTTTTGTTTTTAGTAGTACTCCTTCGACACTATCACCGTAAACTCCACATACACATTGTCTGTATGTCGTGAGAATAGTCTTATCCTCGCTACTCCCGTGTTACGTGGCACAAGCTCAAATGTCATTGGTGCTCTGTAGCGCATTATCTCCACTATGCTTGGGTCTTCCGAGCGTGCTTCTATGTCGTCTACTGCTCCTGCGTCAATACTGTACGACACCGTGGCATTCTCGTCCACACGTATTATTATCTCGCCCTCCGCGTCTGTTCCGTCTACCTTTGCCGTTAGTGTTGTAGGATATTGTATTGTCGGTACTGCTGGTGCCGACAATACAAAGCAGCGTCTTATCGCAATCTCGTCCGCTGCTACTGCCGACTGATACGGTGCTGCCTGGTTTAGGTTGCCTATCTTTACCCACCATTCGTAGCACATAGTATCCTCCACAAACTTTGCTACAAGTCTTGCCAACGTGTCTGTCAACGATCCGTTGTATCTTCGCGACACGTTTAGCGTGAACTCCACTATGTCGTTTGTCTTGTCGCTGTAGTATATGGCATTATCGCCTATCGTCTGGGCTGTAGGCACATAGTAGTCCACAAAGATTATCTTTGCTTTTTCGAGTGCTGTTGTCAGGTCATGGTCCAATGCGCGCTCGTGCACCTCTTCGTCTCCTGCTATCTCGAAGTATGGTGTTTTCTGCCCCGGCTGTGCTGCCTCGTCTATCTTGCCTTTAAGATAGGTCGCTGCCTTTACAGCCTCGATTATCACGGATTTTATTATCTGAAATTTTATTATCATGGTGACTTACTGTTTTTGTTTATACCTATAGTTCAACCGAGCCTACACAGTCCGCAAGCGTCTTGTCCGCACTGCCTGGCGGTGTCTTCGTAAATATCAGTCGTGTGGCTGCAAGTTAGCTGTGCCTGCACGTCCGTAGCATATTTCCCCGCAAGCTCTGGCAATACCATTGCCAATACCGATTGCGTTACATATGCTATCAACAACGACTTTACACTGTCTTGTGCTGCTCCTGATAGTGCATCGTTGCTTCGTGTAGTGTTCACAACGAAGGCTATATATTCTGCTTTCTGTCCTCCTGCCTTCTTCCCAACTTCATACCCCGACAACACTGGCGATAGGTTTGATGTCACAAGCTGCGCTCCGTCTATTATGCATTGTCGCATTACCGTGTCTTCCACACTTGATAGTGTTGACACCGAGAACAGCGTGTCGCCCTTCTGTGTGCTATGGTGTTTTCCTATGATGGACAGTTGCCGTTTTACGGCTTCTTTCACATCTTCAAGATATATGGCTATATCCATATTTTACATTTTTATATTATTGCATCAAGTATCCTTGCGCTTGTTCTACTGCCTGTTGGTTTGCCTCGGGCACTACTCCGTTCTGTGGTGCTTGCTGCCCCATTGCCTCTTGCTGCGCCTTTAGCTCTTCCATATTACTCTGCACGTCCTGCAGCAGCTTGTCCGCAAACGGCTCGTTCAGGTTCTGTAGATACTGAATGATGTTGATGGCTCCCTTGTCAAACAACATGTCAAGCTTGTCGTTTACGTTGTTCTGATAGGTGGCTGTAGCAGCAGCGTTCTTGATAGAAATCTTGAACATTATGTCTCTTGCGCCCAGTCTGTCATACTCTATCGGGTATGTGCTATCGCTATTGAAGATGGGTCGTCCGTCTTCATAGTATTGCTTTATCGTCATGCACTTCTTCTGTGCAATGTTCTCCGTAAACGATTCCATGTCTTTCAGTATCGAGTATAGCGAGGTCGAGGCATTCTGCGACTCTTGCGCATATCTCGAGGCCGATGTTCCCGCCGTTGGTGTCTTGCCTTGCAACGCTCCTGACACATTCGATACTTCGCGCATCAGGTTCAGCTCCATCTGCAATAGTTCGTTGGTTCCAAGGTTCACAGCGTTTGATGTTATCACGTCTGGTCGCGAGTTTGGCAATGTCGCTTTTGGTGTGTAGAATATCATTCCGTCATACTCCGTTGCTTGCTCGGCAAACTCGTCTGGTGTCATTCCGTCCAACACCTGTGTAGGGATAAGCCATACACCCTTGGCCGACGAGCGTATTGCCATGTCGTTCATTATTATCAAGCGGTTGATGTACCTCTGCTGGTCTATCACGTTTGCCATGAACGGATGTATTTCTCCGTTTATGTACGGATAGAGCTTTATCGTGAATGGATGCGATTTAAAGTCGTATGGTGTCTCGCCGCTGCATAGCACGGTTCCGTCGGGTGCCATAAACGTGTAGTACCAATACTTGTCTGCCACTTTCTTTGCCGTGATATAGGCTCTGTCTTCTGGCGGTACTCCCATCAAGTCATACTGCTTCTTTCTCTCCACGTTCTTTGCGTTCAACTGGGCGATAAGAGCCTTGTCGTCACATTCTATGCGGAAGTATGCGTCACTCTCGTTTGTCGCTATCGGGTCGTAGCATTGGTATCTGTATTTCGTTTCCGTCGTCCACGCTTCTATTACTCTCACGTATCGTCCGCGCTTCGACGGTATGTCAAATGATATGTTCGACAGGTCGTTTGTGTCGTTGTGCATAGTTCCATCCGTCTGACTGTCGTCTGGGTCTATGTCGAATATTCTGTTCAGGTCGTCTATGCTCAGTCCGTACTCTTCCTTTGCAAATTTCTTGTACAGGTCGTTTATTGACTCATCATGCAGCACGCCTATCAGCGACAGGTCAAGGTGTCTTGGGTCTGATCCTCCCTCCCAAAATACATAGTTTGGCTCTATGTAGTCTGTCCACGAGTCTTCTATCTCCTGTGTTCTGTCTTCGTATGTCTCTCTACACACCATTACTCCTCCTACAAGGTAGTCTTCAAGCGCGTGCTTCAACAATATCTCCATCTGCGTGTTCTGCCAGTTGCATTGCATCGTGGCCGACATCATATCCGAGAGTGACTGTGAAGAGCGTGTTCTTGCAAAGCACACTGGCTCTGTACCTTGCTTTGCGTACATTCCCACAAGTGTGTTCAATATCGACACCATCACATTGTTCGACAACGGCACTGAGCCTTTCCTTTTCAGGTATTCTCTTTCCGTCATGTCATAGTAGTATCCGTTCTTGTACACTCTCACTGTGTCGCCCCATTGGTCGCCGTAGCAGTATCTCTTGGCTCTGTCTCTAACCATGCGCACTTTCTCCAGGTTGTTCCATGCCTGCCAACATCGCTGCAGCAGCTCATAGTCCGTCTTCTTGCCCGACTGTCTCTCCTTACGTCTCCGTACGGTGTCAAACGTCTTGCCCGAAGTCGGCATTACACGTGATAAGGTGGGTATCTTTTTCTGCATATTTCTATCTTACGTCATTGTCTATCATCGCAAAAATACTCTAAATGACAGCGCAAAATGCCGTGTTTCGTCTGTCCAAAAGTTGCAGGTACGAAACACGGAAAAACGGACGCAAAAAATTGGGATATTCGCAAGCGTAAACTAAAATATTAAGGAAATGGAAGAAACAAAGTATTTCGAGAACCCTGAAAGCCTTGAGCTTGTTTATAAGGGCACGAACGGACAAGCGCTAACAACAAGCTTGATGGTGGCAAAGAAGTTTGGCAAGGAACATAAAAATGTTCTTTCTGCCATTCGAGATTTACTTAATACGACGGCTAAAAATTCAGCTTTCGTTGATAATCAGCAACTTACAAAGATGTTTGCTCTTGTGGAGGTAGAACAGCCAATGCCTGTTGGAGGTGGCGTGAAGAAAGTACCCATGTTCGTTATGAACCGCGACGGCTTCACATTACTTGCAATGGGATTCACTGGAGAAAAAGCACTTGCCTTCAAACTCGAATACATCAAGGCCTTCAATGCTATGGAACAGCAGATAAGCCAGATGGCGACACCTTCTTATCAAATCTCCGACCCTATAAAGCGAGCCGAAAAGTGGATTGAGGAACAAAAGGAACGTCAGAAGTTGGTGGAGAAGATTGAGGAGCAGAAGCCAAAGGTGGAGTACTTCGACCGTCTTGTAGACCGTAAGCTCAACACCAACTTCCGCGACACCGCAAAAGAGATTGGCTTGAAGCAGAATGATTTTATCAGCAAACTCCTCGACGCACAATATATCTACCGCGATGTTAAAGGCAAAATAAAACCATACGCCAAGTATACAGGCGAGTTGTTCATTATAAAAGAGTGCGCTGGAGGCGATAAGTGGGCAGGTATGCAGACGCTTATTACTCCGAAAGGACGCGAGACCTTCAGCCTGTTGTTTGGTAAAGAATAATACACCTTATTATATATAAAAATATGGCAGAAGAAAATAATGAAATCAAGACCGAAGCTCAGCCGCAAGCAGCGGCTACAGCTCCACCCGTGGACGACCGACCCAACCGCAAGGCTTTCTCCGAGCGTTTTGCCAAACGCCACAAGGATATCGACTTTGAGGACAAGGAGGCTCGCTACGCTGCTATGAACGACGATGCCGACGCTCTCTCTCGCTACGAGGAGGATGGCAAGGCTCTCAGCGAAATGTTCGACAACAACCGTTGGGTTGCAGCTATGGCTATGGACCTTACAAAGAATCCCGACCTTAACCCTATCACATGGATAGCTTCTCATGGCATCGACATCGGCGCTGCTATGCAGGACGAGAAGATAGGCAAGGAGGTGGCTCAGCGGATTGCTGACTTCCAACAGAAGAAGGCTGACGAGGAAAACCACGAGAAGGAACTCGTCTCCAATCTACAGAAGTCGGCCGATGCTATGGACGAACTTGGTCTTGACGACGACGCTAAAGCCGACCTTTGGGAGAGTTTCTTCAAGGTTATCGGCGACGCCGAGGATGGTATAGTCTCCACCGAGACGTGGCAGCTCTTCAAAAACGCGCAAAACTACGACGCTGATGTGGCTTCGGCTCGCGAGGAGGGTGCTATGCAAGGCCGTAACGAAAAGATTCAGAACAAGGTCAAGCGTTCCGAAAAGACCGAAATTCCGCCTTCTCTCAGTACTAACGGTGGCGCATCGCCCACCAAAAAGAAGTCCAGTGGCTTCTGGGATGGCCTGGTTTAAAATTAAAACACATTTTATTATTTATTAATCTCTAAAATTTCAATTAAATGAAACACTATCGGTTTATTAATTTTATTAAAAGCGGACATTTCCTTACTTGGCTCTTACTTATGCTACTCTCCGTTGTAACTGGCGGCTCGTCGCTCATGGCTGTTGGCGACAATGTTGCGCCTCAGATTGGCGACGAGGGTCCTGACCCGGCTTCCGCTGCTGAGGCTGCTGCCAACGAACCCGTTGAGCCTGGCAAGAGCGACCTCAACAGCCCCGGTGGCAAAAAGGATGGTCAGGATTTAACGGGCTCTCAGGCTTCATCCACCCAGCTCAAAGAGGGTGGCATGATTGACGATGAATGGGATACTAACATTGTCAAATTCTACCCCTACAAGACTCCGCTTCTCAGTATCGCCCGACAGGTTGCCACTAAGGTTCCTATCAAGAACTGGACTCACAAACACATGCGCATCGGTGGCGAGACTCTCGATGGTAAGACTACTGCCGAAATCACTGGTGGCGACACCATCGAGCTTAACTCTACCAACTTCTCTGGTTCTCTCCGTCCGTTCTACAAGTGCTCTACTGTCTACGTTCCCGACGTTGAGGGCTACAAGGAAGGTTCTAATACCGTGCGCGAGGGTATGCTTCAGCTTTACGTTATCGAATCCAACGGCAAGAAGGTCACTCTCCAGGCTACCAACGGCAAGGCTAAGAACAATGGCACTCCTGCCGACGACCTTGACAGTATGACCTGCCCCGACATTCCTTCTGGTTCAACATTCCTCGTTGGCGCAACAGCTGCAAGCGAGTCGCAGCTCATGGTTCCGCCCGAGAACGCACAGCCTCGCGAGAAGGAGGTTTGTGTGCAGAAGAAGCTGCTCAACATTCTCTTTACTACCGACTTCGAGAAGGTGCAGACCAAGGTACCTATCTCCGTCAACGACCTCAAGGCTGACGCTATCATGAAGTACAACCTCCGCGCCGAGCGTTCTTACTGGCTTGGTACTAAGCGACGCTTCAAGGTGCTCACCGAGGATGGTGCTGTAGAGGACGTTTACATTGCAGAGGGTATTCTGCCTCAGATTACAAATAAGTATGCTATTGGCGACGTTCAGGAGTGGGCCGACTGGATTGCTCTCTCAAAGCTCCAGTTTACAGAATTTGCAGAAAATAACCATGCTTACGTCTTCGCTGGTAAGAACTTCATCGAGCGCATGGAGAAGATGAAGATTGACAAGGATGGCAAGAACGACATCATCAATCACGACGAGTTCGACCTTAGCTTCAAGCGTATCAAGGACACCTTCGGTAAATTTGATGTTGTTTGGGATCAGACTCTCGACCTTATGCACATGGCGGACTTTGCCGTTATCATCGACCTTAAGGCGAGTCGTCGCTACGTTCGTGTTGCCAACAAGGAGCGCACCAACGACATGTCTAAGGGTGCAGGTGCTATCCGCGACGCTAAGCGTTGGATTCACGAGGAGGCCGATTGTATCGCTCTCCGTGGCTACAACTCTATACTTGTTGGTCCTGAAGGAAAAGTATTTCTAAGCTTGGGCGGGTCCACTCTTACCACTATCATCTCTGCCTACCCAAACCTCCCCGCAACTCCGTCTAACGGCATGAAGGTTCGCCCTTACCGAGGACTACGTCTCTGGCGATGTTCAGTACGACAAGGGTACCGTCTACTACTACAACGGCACCAAGTGGGAACTCTACAAGGGTCAGGACGTAGCAGCCTAAAGATTATTTTATTTCCGTAAAGCCCTCGCTGAGCAACGGCTTTGCTCGCTAATGTCTCAGCGAGGCTTATCTTTAAAATTCCAAAACGCAATGATTAAGATATATAGATTAAAAGAGGCACTAAACAATAGTCATCATACTCTCGTTGGTGCAGGTGGTAACAAGGTTCACTACGAGTTCACAGGTGGTAATATCATTACAGGCACTTGTCCCGAATTATCTCTTAAGGGCAAGTACTATCAAGACCTTCTTGAGAGCAGTGAGCTTTTCAAGTCTGGTACTGTGGTGTTGATCCGCGAAATCAAAACCTCCGACGACAAAGACCCCGTCCCAACTCCCGAGCCAACGCCCAAAGAAGCAGGTGGATAGTGTCGATTCCGTCACAACCCCCGACGAGCTTCTTGTCTACGTCAACACTAACTACTCCAAGAATTTCACCAGTCCTGCCAAGGCTCTCGCTTTTGCAGCTAAGGAAGGCATCGTCTTCCCCAAACTATCCCTTGGCGAGTAGTTTCTTAAAACATTAGTTATGACTATCTCCGAAATCATCAACAAAGTAAAATGGTGTATCGACCACGAGACTCATGAGGATGCCAAGCTTGCCGACAATGGAGAGGATTCCTACATGGATAATATCATACGTGCCAAAATCAACGACGCACGCCGATGGCTTGCCGTAGCCACCTCCCAATCCGTCACCCTCTCCTCCTCTCCAAGCTCCTCATCCTCCTCCAGTGTTACAACACTCACTATCACCCCCTATGATGGCTTTTCCGACATCGCCACCATCACCATCCCATTGTCTCTTTCCACCGTCACCTTATCTCGCGTACGTCTCTCGTCATGGCACAAGGCTGCCATACCTATTCTCGACACCTCCGACGACGCCATGCTTATGTTCGACGACACTGCAAAGGGTACTGTCAACCGACCTCTCGCCACTGTCATGCAAGGCTCTCCTACGAGAATCCTCGTTCAGCCTTACACCTCTACCGACACTGCCGAGATTGTCTATATCGGTATAGCTTCCGACATCGACACCTCTTCTGATGATTCCACCGTAGATATTCCAACCATCCACGAGTCTGCCTTCATCTACTACATTGCCTACCTCTTGCTTACCGCCTACCAAGACCCTCGTGCGCAAGCAATGTTCGCTATCGCAGTCCAGCTGACAGGCTCCAAACAGTCCGTATAGCTATGTACACTCTCACTGCATCATACTCTCCCGAAGAACTTGCCTGGATCACTCCCGAAGTTCAGTTTAAGCGTGACATCTACCTCATCGTCACCCTCAAACGCCCCGGCAAACTCATAATCAGGCAACGTGTTTTCGATGGTTCCAATCCGCGCGTGCCTATCCGACGTCACAAAGATATGAGCTCCTTCAAGCTCCGCCTTACCATCCTCCCCGAAACCGTCGGACTACAAATTTTCACATCAACCGAACCAAAAGAAATTAAATATGCCTACATTTAGAGAAGACCCTAAAATCGGTTCTAAGGTCCCATTAATCAAAACTGCCGACCTTAACGACAAGTCGGTCACAGAGAAGAAGCTCGCCGACGGAAGTATTACTAAGGATAAGATTGCTACTGGTGCTGTAACAAAAGACAAACTCTCCCTCGAAGTGTTGGAGGAGAATATGGTGGAGAGAATAACAGAAAAAGAAATCGAAGAAATAGTAGGAGAGAAAGGAGACATAAAATGAATAAGTTTGTAGATGCTAAAGGACTTAAAAAATATACTGACAATATGAAACTTCTTCTTAAGAAGAAAGTTTCTAAGAAAAGACCTTATGGACAGATAGTTATTGGTAAGGCAATAAATCCAAAATCGTATGATTGGGGAACAATATATGCTTTTCGTGGACATCCATGTATAAAAATATGGAGTGATAATAAAGTTGAGACATTTAATATAATTATTCGTACTGCTGAAAATACAGATGTAAGTAATATATATCAATCATCAGGAACAACACTTACTAACACAAAAGCTAAATACCTTCATCTTATACATTTAATAGGATATCCAAATATTCCATGTGGTTTTAGAATGTTTTCTCCATATACAAAGGGAGATACTACTATACATTTACAAGAAATTGAAATTCCAATGGATAGCCTTACAGGTACTTCAAAAACATACAGTTGGAATAATGGAAAACGTGTGACAAGTAAGAAGGGAACTTTTGAGATGGCTTGTGAAACATTGAGAGACAAGTTTGATCATAATCAAATCTATAGAAATGTTGGTATAGTAAAAGCTTATCAGTTATTTAGTGGAGATTTTGGAGTACCATATTGGAAGCATAGTGTATTTCGAGGTAAACCTTATAGAAAAAAATTCCCTAATAAAAAGAAAAAATATACAAGATTTACGAGAAAAACTTCTGGATTAGGTGGTGGTCTATGGCTTGTACGTTTCTATGATAGAAGAAGTAAGACATATATGAATGATGTAAAAGTATATGTAAGGAAAACTAAAGAAGGAAAGCTTATTTTCAAAAAGACATAAAAAATGGGTAGCGTTAGACAACGAGGATACTACACCACAAGGCATGTACTTCATCAACCATCTAACTTACCACCCATTACAAAGATACTATATAATATTCAGTTTTGCAAGAGTTTGAGTAATAAAATAAAGATAAAAGATAAAGTTTAACAGAAATTAGTAATAAATTAACAAACAAATCGTTATGACAAAGTATTTAGACAAGGTAGGCCTTACAGAGTATACTAAGCTGATGAAGGCTCATGTAACAAAGAGTACATTGAAACTTGGTGAATCATCAGGTACGGCTTATGACGGAGCAAAGGGTAAGGCAAATGCAGACTTTATAGCAAGTGTGAAGTTTGGTAATTTGACATTGGTGTCACCAACAATTAAGGGTAAGTGGAGTGTTACAAACTCAGCTGGCACAGCAGTTACATCAATGGACAGTACAAACAACAGCTTGGCTTTGGAGAATGGTTTTAAGGCTTCATGGACAGGTACATTCAGTTATCCAGCTGTAGGTAGCGGACAGAAAGCACCAACATCAGTAAGCGGAAACTGGAGTAAGCTTCCAAGTGCAGGTGTAGAGTCAGAAGTATATACAACACCTAATGCACTAACAACTAACACCACAATAGTTGCTACTATATCAGCTCCTAAGACAGGATTGATGGTTGTTGGTTCAGATGTAAAGCCAGCAAGTGGCAATGACTCTAAGTCAGCAACTGCTATTGTTAGCTTCTATCATCGCCGTTACTTTGGTTTGGCTTCAGTATCAAATATAACAGCAGATGTTATAAAGGGTTTGAGTAAGACAGACCTTAATAATTCACGTACAGCAAAGCTTGAAGGCATTTCGGCAACAGATGCTCAGTACTATGTAATAGCTTATCCAAAGGCAATGGGTGAGTTGAGTAAGATAGTACAGAATGGAGCCACACCATTGCTTAATGGAGGCTTTGAAAAAAGTGAGGTAACAGTGACAAATGCAGCAGGTGCTTCAATAGTTTACTTGGTATACCGCACAGTAAATCCAGGAGCATTGAAGGATAACTCATTCCTGGAAATAGCATAAATAATTGTTTAACATTAAAAACATAAAAAAGATATGGCATTAAAACAAGCAAATACGCTGGCTCCAAGTAATGTGTCAGCAACAGGTTTTGCCTTGGCAGACGCAAGACATATTGGAGGTCATAAAGTTGTAGCAAGTCTTACGGATTTGTATGCATTGCAGGATTGGCAGCTGCTTAATCCTGGAGAAACAGACACAGCATTGGCATTAGGTCAACAGTGGTATGTTAAGGGAACTGGTTTCTATAGACTGACCAACTGGGCTAATCGTAAAACATCAAGTGGTTGGACAAAGTTAGTAGATCCAAATGACATTGATACTACATTGTTTCAGATTGTTTCTGCTCTTCCTACAAGTGGTATTAATAAGAATCGTATATATATTTTAGCTTCGGCAAACAGAGACCCTAATGGTAAAAATATATATGCCGAGTATATCTATACTGGTGATACCTCAGCCACATACGATGAAACCAAGTGGGAGAAAATGGGTGAGTATACACCAACAGTAGACTTATCGCCTTATTCTCAGCATGTGGCTAATAAGCAGAATCCTCATGGTGTAACAAAGACACAGGTAGGTCTTGGCAATGTAACTAATGAAGCACAGATTCCACTAAGCCAGAAGGGTGTGGCTAATGGTGTAGCTACATTGGATGCAAATGGTAAGGTTACTGATGAACAGTTGTGGGATGCAACAACTGAGAAGCATGGCTTGATGTCAGTAGCAGATAAGAAAATTCTTGATACAATCAATAGTGAACTATATGAAGGTAAATTCTCTGATGTATGTAAGTTTGATGATATATTTACACCACTGGGAGATGTGGAGATAGTTCAGCAGTCACTTGGTAATTCTGTAACATATGATATTATCTATCTTACAACTAAAAAAATGTTTGTAGCAAGACATGAGGATAAATATTATTATAACTGGGCGAGTAAGACAGAAAACCTTTGGTGCTTTTAAAATACTCCAGTAGAAGGTAAATTGTATTTAAAGAAATCAGGATCTGCATTAACACCTGGTTTGCCTGTATCACCAACTTTATATATGGGTGATAGTGGTGGTCTTTATCCTCTTGCTAATCAGAACGATATTGAAGTAATGTCTAATGAGGAGATTGATGCTCTGTTTGCATAAAACACAAGCTATAACAAGTAAATAAAAAAGTGGTGAACTGTTAGAAGGTTCACCACTTTTTCTTTAAACCTATTCAATTTTATCCAAATCCTCTACCGCCTCCTGCATTATCATCTCAATATTCTTGTTCGCGAAGTCCACCTGCTTCTTATCATCAGCCCACTTCTTTCTCATTGTGTTCCAGTGTCTCATTCGCTTTTCCGCATTCTTGATGATATTCACCTTTCTTTGCTCAGCCGAGCCTTCGAACTTTTCCAATGCAGCAGCATTTTCAATCCTCTTCATCGTCGGCACGTTCTTCGATTTCAGCTTGTCGTTATTGGCGATAGTCTGTTCCATTTCCTCCTTGTAGTTATACCATTTGGCTTTGGTTCTCGCCATGCTCGACTGTTCTCTTGGAGTATATAAGAGTGAGCGTAAGAATGGCACGTCGCCCACTTCTATCTCGTCTGTCTTGCCAGTCGCTACCTTAGCTCCCAAGCCAGCGGTACGCTGAACGAATGTGCCCATACCGCCACTCCACGAGCTATAGAAATGATTAAGCATCGACGGGTCTGTAATCCAGTCAAGGGCATCGTTACCCTTCATTTCCGGATTGCCAGGAGCTATATTGTTTGTCTTGGCGTTCACCCACTTGTTCAAGTCCAACAAGTCTTGCCGGAACATTATTATAGGCGTTCTGCCATGCCGGGTTAAGCTCTGTCTTATCGCCTGTTCGTCTTATCGGCGCACCCTTCCAGTCGTTGTTAAGCCACCATTCAATGAACGGAACTATAGCAGTAGGAGCTATACCTTCTGTAGTCATACCTACTCCGTTTCCCAAGCTCTTTTCGTAGTTCGGATTATTCAAGAAGTCCATTACTGGGAATAGCTGCGACATACAGCCAACGGCATCCATCGCCATGTTTCTCTGACTCTTCACGTTTTTGGCAAACGTCTGTCCTGCCGCCAAGTCGCCAAGACTATAGAATGCTCTCAGCTCAATGGCCAACGGCACAGTCACAAATCTGTTCTTGCCCACATATATACACAGATTGTTTCTCCTGATATAGTCAGGCAACTCGCCATACGGATCCTTCACGTTGCCTCTGTCCTTATCGTCCTCATTCTGTATAATAGCATTGTTGACAGCAGCCATAATCAACGCTAAGGCAAACGGTGCAGATGTCATAGCAACAGTAGTACCCACAGGCGCACGCTTGATATTCTTGAATAACAGGTTCGTGCTCTGAATGCCAGCATTAAAGAACATCGAGTAGTTTCTTAGGTAGCCAGCCACAAAGCCGTATGTGTTTCGCCTTGCCTTCTGCCAATCGCCCATTTCTCCGTTCTTGAAACTCTTTATAGCATCACCCGAACCATGACGGTTGAAGTTTGTCGACACCTCCTTTGCGTCATACGCGCTTCTTGCTGCCGAACGTCCCAAGTCTCTTGATGTGCAATATGTGGCAAATCGTGCCATATTCTCAGCCACCTCGTTCAGATTCTCCACGTTCTTGCCTAATTTCTTAAGCACTTCCACAGCATTAACCATAACCTTCTTCGCGCCCTTTGCCGACTCCTTATCAACGATACTCTTGTAGCTCTTCTCCATGTCGTGCATCGAGAACAACTGTACAAAGCCTGTCTCGCCACCGTTCTCCATAAACTCCTTGAAGTATCGCTCCATCTTCGAGTTACCAAGCGTACCTTCTCTGTATCGGGCGTATAGTCCATAGCCTACACCATTCTTGAAGTCTTTCATCTTCATGCTCTTCAATCTTCCTGCGCCCTCATTGTAGAACACATTCAGCGGATTAAGCTCAATATAATAGCGTGACCACTTTGCAAGGTATCTTCCACCTTCCTTTGCAGCAACATGCGAAGATGCAAATTCCATGTCTCTCACGATGTTTCTCATCACAAACTCCGGACTCCACGATGTTGAGGCCATAGCCATCCATCGTGTCACTGTCTGCAACCACTTTTGGCTTGCCTTGCCGTTCTCCAACATTCCGTTCAAAGCCTGTGCTGCTCTCGGATTGCCAAGCACCACAAATCTGTGTGTTCTTCCGGCTATCTTCACGTCCACAAAGTGTTGACTCTTGTCCTTCGCTCTTTGGAACTTGAAGCCGATGTCCGTGCCGCTGCTCAGAGTCTTTGCCTCGCCATTGGCTTGCTTCGCCTTCATGTCTGCCTCAAAGTCATCCACAATTTCTGCAACTTCATCAGCTTCGGCTCCTTCGGGAATCTTCGGATAAGCCTCCTCCCAAATGTCGTTACCGTTTCTGTCTGTGCCTATTTTTTCTACCCAAACCTTTGTCTCCTTCACAAGATTCTGTTCTCCGCTGTTTCTCACGAATCGCGCAAAGGCTTGCTTTATCATGTTCTGACCTCCGTTTCTTATCGCACGATTGCCCATCAAGCCTATCTGTGCCAATATCTCCACATTGCTCAGGCTCTTTCGGCCCTTGGCGTTCATCAGCGTCGTGCCGATATAGTTGCTTGGGTCGCCCATTTCTGTCACATATCCGTATACGTCCTCAGCGGTAGCCTCGTCAAACTTTCTCAAAGGCACATACCAGTCGAACATGCCCAATACTCCGTCATGTGTATTTTTACTTATCAGTCCACTCTCGTAGTCCGAATTTACCGAATAGTCTGTAGCTGCCTTCACCTTCTTCCAGAAGTCGGCTACTGAGCCTTGCTTCATTCCTTCCATGCTCGCCTCCTGACTCATCACATCGTCAATAGCTCCGGCATCATCATAAGGCGATTTCATATCGTCAATGCCCTGCAAGCCGTGCATACCCGAATAGTCGTGCTCCTCTGCCTTGAAGTCCTTGTCCAAGTTCTGTACTATCCATTCATCCATCTGTCGGTAGTACTCTTTCAGGTCTATCTGTCCCGTTTCAAGTTTCTGTCCAAGGTCGCTCTTCTCGCCGTTCCAAGCAGCCTCCAAAGCATCAATGCTATTGGATTCTTCACTCTTCACTCTTAGTTCTTCACTCCCCCCCTTCGGATTTTTCACTTTTCTCTTTTCCTTTTTCACTTTCCGCGTAAACCACCGAGTTCTTCTCCTCCAACATCGTCTGATAGTTCTTGGCATAGTCATCCGTCTTTTCCACATGGTCAAGCTGCACGTCCTTCTTGCTTACGAAGTCCATTTCCTTTGTATTCGGGTCAAGCACGCTAAGCATGTCGCCTACGCTTTCTCTTGCTCTACCTTCACTATCAAACGCAACATCGCCAGCTCCAACAATCAGCAGTCTGCCATTGTTGTCCTTCACGAACACCATCTGACCGCCATCCTGTTTCTCGCCGTTCAGCTCGCCCTTGTAGCTCCATTGCTCCACATGCTTCTGCACGGTCTCAGCAATCTTCTGTTCAGTTCCGCGATACATGCCCACAGCCTTAGCCTTGGCGTTGATGTAGTCGGCAAAAGGTGCAAGCTGTTCCTGTGTCAGTCCCGAGTTTATCAGCTCCATGTATATCTGAGGTTCCGAAAGACCTTCCTTCGTCAGTCTCTCATACTCCTGCTTCAACACATCGTTGCTTTCCAAGGCTGCATTTAAACGCCTTTTCTTGCATTATTCATGTTGTTCAGCACCTCAGCCACAGCCTCGTTGTTAGGATTCTCCGTGCCAAGGTTATTCTCCTCAACCACGTCCTTACCCTCTGTCTGCGACTGGTCGGGATGCAACGTTCCTTCCGGGAACTGTTCTCCCTCATAAGCCTTTCTCAGAGCCACACAAGCGTTCTGTTCCTCCTCGCTACGCTTCAACGGGTCTTTGTCCATAGCTACCTTCAACTGTTCAGCAGTAAAGCCAAACGTCTCAGCTACAGTCTCCAATGTTTCTTGTGCCGTTTTTTCGTCCTTTATCTGAGCTGCACCATAGGCATTACTCAAACGTTGGTTTTCGCGTCTCAGTCTGAGTGAGTAAACTACAGAGTCTCGTTCGTCTTCAGTTTTGACGATATGTTCTGACAATAGCTCTCCATATTTACTATACTCGCTTATAGTGCCTCCTCCATAACCAATATACTCCATCATAGGACGTGACGAAGGAACCGTTCCCATAACCAAAGCAGAGAACTTAGCCTTTGTGTCCCAAGGTATTGTATTGTCTGCCATTATCTCATCATAGGCAGTCTTCACAAATTCAGCGTCCGTATCCTTATACGACTCCTCGCCCTTTCCTCTGGCTGTTGTCTTCTTGGTTTTTCTAACGCCCCAATCAGTCAGGCTCTCATATCCGTAAAGTTTTTTCTTTATTTCCGGTGCATACTCGCTTCCGAACAGCTGTTCTTTCTCCTCATTAGTGAAAGTATATCCACCAAAGGCTGCTCTCTGTCCGTCAGATGTCATAAGGTTTTTAATGTTTCTCGCCACCATATCAAGGTAGCTTTCCTTCTTGCCATCCTTCGTATAACGCTTAGGCAGTCTTGCGTGTGTCAGCTTCAAGGCTACAACATTGGCGCAAGCTTCAAGGTTTCCCTCTACGCTCAGCCAGTCGGTATCATGTCCCTCTATCATCTTGGCAACATTGCCACCCATGTGCATACCCACGCCTTCCATCGCCAACTGAAATACCTTGGCAGGAATACGCTTCACGCCACTTACATTATAGATTCCTGCACCTACAGCACCGCCAATGCCACCCATAGTAGCCCAGCTTGCACCTTCCGACAATCCGCCCATAATCATAAGCTTCACGGTATTGCCAATAGAAGTATCATCGCCAGTAGAGTAGTTCTGTACAGCTGCATTCGTCGAACCATAAAGCACACCAGTTACACCTTGACTCACAATTCCCGCTGCAGCCATTCTGCCGATACGACCGCCCAATGACGTGTTCGCTATTCTTGCTGCCTGAGCTACTCCGTTACCCATAACTTTGCCAGCCACGGCTGCACCAGCCTTTCCTAATGCGCCAAACACAGGACCGTCAGCAGCAAAGCTCAAAGTTCCGCGTGCCACTCTCGCACCCATACCCGGCTTAACATAAGGATTTTCCCCGTTGTCGGTCATAGCCATACCTTGCTGAGCATACTGTCTCTGCTTCTTCGACATCATACCCATCGACAAGATAGTGCCTATCATCGAGTCGTTGACACCACGGATGATGTATTCTGCCGTACTCTTAGGCATATTACGGCTCAATTCGCTCTTCTCAAACTCCTCAGCTATCTTTGCTTGCAAGCCAGGAGCTATATAATTCTTTACATAATCCTCTGGGTCGATACCTAACGAAGCTGCCTTTTCTGCTATTTCCTTCTGCATCTTCGGGTCGGAGAACAACCCAGCCATGTCTTTCTCGGCATTCTTGCTGAGCTGATTCATTAGCTTGTCAGGATCAAGGGCTTCATTGTAAGCCTTACCTGCTGCCATATATGCAAATGGAGAAGCCTTGCTCAAAGCATCTTCTGCTGCAGCACCTTTAACTGTCGCATCCTTAAACATCTTTTGGATACTATTGTTTATATATCCGCCAAGCTGTTTGTCAACAAGCTGTCTGCTGCTTTCCTCCAACTCATCCTCCAACTGTCCCCTTGTCTTCACAAGGTTATTGTTCACGTCCTCGTTCCCAAGGTCAAAGGCTGGAGCATTCCTTCGTCTTATCTCACCTTGAACGTCCTTGCCTGTTTCACGTCCGGCCTTCTCTATACGTCTATCGAGCATCTGCTGCTCTCCGTGTGCCCTGCCTACCATCTGTTTTACAGCACCCGGCTTCGTATAGCTCACGGGAGCCTGTAATCTCTGTACGGCATTCGCATTCTTCAATCCGCGCACAAGCTCGCTATCATTCTCCATCGGCGCTGAAGCGCTCTCATATGCCGTAGTGTTTCCCTGTGTTACAACACCACCGCCCCACTTCTCTTGCGCCACACTCTGTTGCGCGCGTCCAAGTGCCGAGCTATTGGGTTTCCCCTTTCCTCTTGTTATCGTTCTTCCCGTAAACAGATGAGCACCAAAGTCACCAACACGACTCGCATCCTTTACGCTCACATCGCCTCTTCGCCCTGTCTTTCGGTCTATCACCTCCATTCGAGCACCAGGAAATGCTTTTGCAAATCCCATCGGGTCCTTGTCATACGCTGTCTTGTCTACCGTATGCCTGTTACCTTTCGCATCCTTGAAATAATAATATCTATTGTCTGCCATATTCTTTATCGTGTTTTTATATTCTACTTCACATACTGGCTCCAGTCCGTACTTTTACCTTTGGCTGTACCGCCCTTAGCTTGTGTCTTCGGCTTACTGTCAGAACCTTGCCACTTGATAGGGTTCGCGCCCTTGCGTTGTGCCCTAATCTTATTGGCCTTACTCTTCAACACCGCCTTAACCACACGTCGAACCGTCTTAGACGTAGTGTTCACGCCACGCTTGGCCTTGTCGCTCGTCCGCACGTCTGCATAGCCAAAGCCGTCCCTAAACGTCTTCCTAAGCGACTCGCCACGGCTTGAAGCGTCAAGCAAGCCATAACTTATAGCACCCTGAATAATCTTACTTGCTCGATCTGCACTTGGATTCACCATCTTGCCGTCACTTCCCTCATATCCATTCATAGCACGGTCGAGTTCACGCTGCTTCTGAGGAGTAATCATACCAAGATTACGCATGACCGTCCAAGCCTGGGCTTCCTGCTGAGGCGTAAGCTGTTTCTTGCTTGCCAATCTTCCGTATGGAGTGGCATATCCATAACCGCCACCTACGCCGCCACTTCTTCCAGAGCCTCCAGCCGTACGGGCCGCTTTTGCCATTGACAAAGCCAGTCCGCTTGCTCTGAGGCCTTCCATAGCCTTGTTGTGTCGTTTGGTCTCATCCGCCCTCTCACCTGCCA